>Ga0164313_10006833_pt1 | contig 10032 bp, 9 predicted proteins | sample GuaBasSedimGuay4_FD_113735 | JGI IMG/M metagenome (GOLD analysis project Ga0164313, IMG submission 113735) | Subseafloor sediment microbial communities from Guaymas Basin, Gulf of California, Mexico - Guay4, Core 4569-4, 0-3 cm | ecosystem: Environmental > Aquatic > Marine > Hydrothermal vents >...
GAATGCTTCCTGCAGATAGGCATCATTGGCATCCCCCACCCGCTGCATTCCCAAAAAACCGATGCTTTTGTCCAACACGCCCGCGGCAGCCGCAAAGCATGCCAGGGAAAGCAACACCAACACGATTATCTTACCTGTCTTATTCATAAGAGCTCTATGGGATGCCTCACCGTAAAAGGGGTGAACTGTTCGAACTGCAGCCAGCAGCTCAAACAGTCGGTTACAATCAGGTCGGGAGCCTTCTCCACCAGTGCATCCATAAGGTTTTGCCCCAGTTTCCGGGAACTTTCGTGAAAGTCATTCTTGAACTGTAAATGCCGGGGGGGGCCATCCTTTGTTTTTTCATTTTCCGGCTTCAGGATCATATCCTGCGGCGCCCCGATTGCCGCCTGATACTCTGTTGCATAGTAAGCCCCTATTTTCAACAGGTTCCTGAACCTGAATAATAGGGATCATGATTTTAACTTCCCCAGCAGCGGAATCAGGAATAGAAAACAGGCCACCAGGAAAAACAAGCTGCCGATCAGCATCAACACATCGCCCGTGCGAAAGCTCGATGCAATAAAAATAAAGGCGCAAACAATAAACAGAAGCCAGCCCCAAAGTTGATATTTCAGTTCCTTTTTTCCAGCATGCATATGCATCTTCTCCCGTAATGTAAAAAATCGAATATATATCATCATTTATCAAATAGTTATACTGGATTACCCCCTGACATCTCATGTCAATTTATATAGCGTTTGAAGCAGAATGTCTATACAGTGAGCACTCGTAAAAAATAGTGTGCGGCACATTGGGTTTTGGGACATAATTTGCCAAACGCTATAGTGATTGACAAACCGTCTTTTTTAACCTAACAGGGCAGTTTCCATGGATCTTTTTTGAACCGGCCGACTTCCGGTGAAACCGAATAAAGGGGATATAAAACCCGCCTGTATCCTGCGGAAGCAAATAATCATGCATCTGTCAACCAGTCCGAAAAAGTCTTTGTTTATCCCGAATGATCGCCATCTTCAACCCCTAACGGAAAGGCGACACCATGAAACCGTCAATCCAAACGCCCCTGAGTGAAAAAGAGATGCAGAAACTGCATGAGGCTTCCCTCGCCATTCTCGAAGATGTCGGCATGCAGATTGACCACCCCCGGGCCCGCAGCATTCTGCATGATGCCGGTGCACGCGTGGACAACGATCAAATCAAGGTTAAGTTCCCGGCCGATATGGTTGCGGCGTGCCTCGCAAAAATCCCTCAGCATCTGTGCCTGGCAGGACGTGACCTTGAAAACGACCTGGAAGTTAGTTTTGACAGCCCGTTTGTCATACGCTGCGCCACTGGCCTGACCTCCATTCTGGAATCCCGAACCGCCACCTGCCGGGATGCCACCACCCAGGACCAGAAAGACCTGGCCACCCTGGTGGATGCCCTGGAAAATATCAACATGGCCGGCCCGTTGACTCTTCACGATGTGCCCGCTAAAACCGCCGACCTGCATGCAACCCGCCTGCTGCTGCAGGGCCAGCGCAAGCATTTCATGAACCTGACCATGGGATCCGCGAACATGCGCTATCAAATCGAAATGCAGCTCGCCATCAGGGGATCCCGGGAAGCGCTAAAAAAACGTCCGCTCTTCCACCCTATTGCCTGCCTGATCTCTCCGCTCTACATGCCTGAAGACGATATCGAGATCATGATGATTGCCGGCGAATACGGGCTCCCCGTAAAAATACCGGTGATGCCCATGCTGGGTGCCAGTGCCCCGGTCACCCTCGCCGGCCTGCTCGCCCTGGGCAATGCCGAAGTGCTGGGTGCCTTCACCGTGCTGCAGACGCTCTGTCCGGGCAATCCCACCTTCTACTACATGGTGCCGGCCCTGATGGATATGCGTACCGGCAGCAGTGTCTATGGAGGGCCGGAAAGCAACCTGCTTTATATGGCTATCATTCAGATGGCGAGCTCGTTTTACAAGGTGCCGTCGGACACAACTGCTTTTTTCTGCGACGGCATCCTCCTGGAGCAGACCACCTATCAGAAGGGAACCCTGCTGCAGGCTGCCGCCCTGGCCGGCGCCAACATCGTCAGCGGTGCCGGCAACGTCGATGGCGGGATGGCCTTCAGCCCCCTGCAACTGGTCGTCGACAACGAAATCACCGGATTCACCAAACGGTTGCTCTCAGGGTTTGACATCAACGAAAACACCCTGGCCCTGGATTGTATCCAGCGGGTGGGCCCCAAAGGAAACTTCCTGGAAGACAGGCACACGATCGAAAATTTCCGCAGCCAGGCCCTGTTCTCCCCCTCCATATTCAGCTATCATAACTTTTCCACCTGGCAGCAGAACGGCAAACGGTTCTCGGAAAGAGCTGAGGAAAACGTGAAGGACATTCTGTCCAGCCACGAAGTCCCCCCGCTGGAGGATCATGTGGTCAGGGAGCTGAAAAGGATCGTGAAGGCAGCCGACTCAGAAATAGCGGGATGCTAAACCGGGTAAATCCAGACTGAAGAAAAAAAATTATCGCGAAATCGCTGTTCATTGATTCGATTCCGATATCGATCAGAACGCCCCCAGGTCATGTGCTTCGATTCTGTCGGCAATGTATTTGACCCGTTCGATGCGGTTGATGTCCAGGACCATGTCCCCCACCCCCACGATGATCGGGTTGCGGCCCACAGTAGCCAACAGGTTCTCCACAAACATTTCAAAGACCGCCTGATCCGTCCTTTCTTCCAGCAGGTCACTGGGTATGCCGCCCCAGATGAGGGGCCCGTTACGCCACTTTGCCCATGCCTCTTCAAACAGCAGTTCGGTGAGCGGCTGGGGGGTGAAGGATTCACACACATCCAGGCCGGATTCGGGCATGAGGTCCACCAACGGTTTGAGGTTCCCGTCCGTGTGGCTACCTGCCTTTTTGCCCATGTCGTGCAGCATTCCAGTGTACTTCTGATATTCCGGGATGCAATACTCTTGGAAAAGGTTCGGATTGGTCATCATACCGTCCAAATTGTCGCCGAATTCAATATAGGGCAGATCTGTCTCGGCCAATCGCTCTATGATATTCACCATCTGCAAGTCCAACAGGTGGATCAGCCGGTCAAGGGCCTCCCGGCTGTCGTACAGTGCCTGAAACAGGCTCATTTCACCCAGGTATTCCAGAAGCGCCTGCTGAAAGGGAATGCGGTGGATGCTGGGCACCAGGAGTCCGTGCGCCCCCACCGCCTCCTCTTCAGCCTTGAACGCCTCATACAGGGGAACAAAATCTGCGCGCTCCAGAATGTATTCAACAATGCGGTAGTCAGTCTCCTCCTTGACCAGGTGGGATGTCAGGTAAGGCTCCATGCCGCTCAGGGATATCATGCTTTCGGCGAACACATAGCTCACACTCACGCTGCCCCTGGGTGTCCGGTATTCCACGACGCTGGTCCCCGGCCTGTTTCTGGGTATTTCTTCGGGAGGATACTGGGCCGGGAAATACCGCACATCCGGATCGCTCTCCTGGTGGATCAATTCACCTTCGAAAAGGATGCGCATGTCCACCCCGCGCAGTTTCAGGGCATAAGGAATTGAAAATTTCTGCCGGCCGATGCCAACGGCTTTGTGGACCTGGTTCAGGGACATGCCTTCATACGCCGGGGGCATGGTTCCCCTGGCCAGCATACCCTTGTACCAGATTTCAATCCTGTCGATAAAAGGAAGGCGATCGGGCATTCTGCCGTCCATGACCGCAAGGACGCGTTCCCGCATGGTCCATTTTTTTTCTTGGTCAATAGAATTCATTACGGGTTCCTTGTTTACCCATAGCGGTTGTCACCTTTTTAAACTGGTCTATTTTTCATAAATACGAATCTCGTATCGGAACAGACTTATGACAACCGGTATAATCTAGCCCAATTCACTTTCTCTGGATTTTTAAAATGGCGGCAGGCTCCCATCGCCGTCGAATTCCATATCATACCAGTCCCTGATGATTTCCATGTCTCCGCGTTCTTTGAGCTCTTTTGCATACCCTTCGGACACATCGACCTCGCTCAAGCATGACGTATTCTTGATGCGCATGATTTTAAGTTTGTCCGTCGGAATCAGCCCGACACACCGGATGGCAATATCCAGGGCTTCCTGATCGCTGTTCAGGGTCAGCGGAATTTTCCCGGACTCCGGGCACACGCCGGTAATGGTGTTCATGTCCAGGGCTTCCTGGTCAATTTTATCAAAAAGACGGCGGGTGATGATGTCGGCAACGCCCACGCCCACGGCATTGCCTTCCGAAGCTTCGGTCAGATCGCACACCACGATGCGCTTGATATTGGGCGATTCGGGATCCGGGGTAACCAGGGGCAACCCTATTCTGCCGACCACCTTGGTGTCAAAGCCCGTACCGCTGATGTCCTTACCCATTTCGTCGATGACGATAACATCAGCCTCTTCAAACGGCAGGGCCGGCGACAGGGATTTGGCCAGCTTCAGCAGTGCGATCTCCTGTTTCTCGATCTCATTCCGCGCACTCACACCAATTCTAGCGGTCCTGCCATAGCCGTTTTCCACGATGCCCACGCCCAACAGGATGTTGGCACGCTCCATAACCCTGCGCGCAATAGCCAGGATGACATCGGCATATCCATAGGTCAGCATGGCCTGGTGGTACATGGCCGCCCCTGCCTGCTTGCCCAGCCCGATGGCCATCATCTTCAAGAGGCCGCTCTCGAATTCGTGCTCGAATTCCGTATGCTTCTTGATGCGATTGATGAGCACGATGTGATCTGCTTCAGAGGCCAGTTTGTCCAAAAACACGGGAATGCCTTGATCGGTTTCCCCGATCTGCACCACGTCAAGGGATGACCGCACAGGCGCCCCCACCGAAGCTGCGGTGATGCCCAAATGGGCCAGCACCCGTTCCTGACCTTCGGCCGTGGCCGCCCCATGGCTACCCATGGCTGGAATAATGAACGGCTTGAGCTGCTGGGCTTTAAGCGAGGCCACCACTGCCGCTACAATGGCGCTGTATTTTGTTATTCCACGGCTACTGCAGGCCACTGCAACCGTCTGGCCTGGCTTGACGTTTGATGCCAGTTCCAACGTTGCCATGCCGGTATTCACTTCAGTGCTGATATCATCAATTTCCCGGCAGTCAAACGTCTGTTGGACACGCATCATTTTTGGAAACTTCATACCTTCCCCCCTATAAAAAATGCTTCGCATTTTGTATTATACGCGGCTTCGCCGCTATTTTACCATCCTATTCACCACTGAAAAATTACAGGCCCGTAACCAATACCACGGAAACCTGTTTAGCCGAGGGATGATACTGGCCCGACCGTAAAACTGTCTTTTGGAAAATAGGCTCGAAAATTTATGTTAGCATTGACGCCCCTTTTTGGGTAGCACCCGCCGAACGGGTAAACAATCCCAAAACACCTTTGTGTTCAGACGTGAATCCTTGCCACTGCCGGGAGCGCTCCCTTAGGATACCCTCGACCTCATCCGGCTTTTTCCGCTCCCCTGCAACCCCCACCAGTTCCAGAGTCTGCCCACGGGTGTCGATGGATATAAGATCGCCCTTTTCCACGAAAGCCAACGGACCGCCTAGGGCAGCCTCGGGGGTGACATGCCCGACAGCCGGCCCCCGGGTGGCCCCTGAAAAACGCCCATCCGTTACCAGGACGACCTTACCACCCAACGTCGGGTGATGGTGCAAAACCTCGGTAGTCCGGAACATTTCAGGCATGCCCGACCCCCGGGGACCTTCATAGCGAATGACGATCACATCCCCCGGAAAAATGTTGCCTTTTTGAATGGCGGCAATAGCATCCGCCTCTGAATCAAACGGTATAGCCGGACCGGTGTGGCGCTGCATCTCCTCTGTTATGGCTGCACGCTTGACCACTGCACCGTCAGGCGCCAGATTCCCGTACAGAACCCGGAGACCGCCCTTGGCATTGTACGGGTCATCCAGGGGTCGAATAATATCTTTTGGTTTGACCTGATAATTTTTCAGATAAAGAGCGGTTCGTTCAAAATAGCCGCTCTTTTCCATATCTGCCAGGTTGTCACCCACTGTCCGACCCGTCACGGTCATGGCATCCAGGTGCAGGTGCTCTTTGAGCTCACGCATGAGCCCGGGCACCCCGCCGGCATACCACAGCATCTGGGTGGGCCACGGGCCTGACATCTGCAGTCCGACTAATACCGGAATCCTTTTGTGGACGCTATTAAAATCCTCCGGTGTCAATGATATCCCGGCCAGGCTGGCAATAGCCGGCAGGTGCAGGAGAGCGTTGGTGGACCCGGACACGGCAGCATGCAGCGTGACTGCGTTTTCAAATGCCTTTTGGGAAAAAATATCATTGGGCCGCATATCCTTCTCCAACAGGTTTACGACCTCTTGGCCGGCCCAATCCGCATACTGGGTAATGAGACCTGACGCGGCCGGCATCAGGGCATTACCCGGCAGCGACAATCCCAGCGCCTCAGCCATTACCTGCATGGTGCTGGCCGTACCCATGTACTGGCAGGCGCCGCAGGTGGGACAGGCATTGAGCGTGTAAAAAAGATCTTCCCCGCTCACCTGTGGATGGGGTTCGCCGGATTGATCGACCCCTTCCTGAGAGGCGGTGCTGTAGCGGGTCACAGCCGTAGAGAATCCAGGCCCTGGGGCCATGGATCCGCCACAAACGTGCAGAGCCGGGATATTCAGGCCGGCAATGGCCATCAAGTGGGCTGGCACAGCCTTGTCACAGGATGAAAAAGTGACCATGGCATCAAAGGGCAGGGAAAGGGCATGCACCTCCACCATCCCGGCCATGAGATCCCGGGAGACCAGGGAATAGTTCATTCCAGCGTGGCCAGTAGCCAAACCATCGCAGATATCAGTGACCGTATAGATTGCTGGTTTTCCACCGGCCTTGTAAACACCGTTCCTGGCCGCCGTCACCAGGCGTTTAAGATGCTGACTACCAGGATGGCTGTCTCCGGCCGTGCTTTCCAGCAGGATCTGGGATTTCCCCAGGTCATCCTGCGCCCAGCCGGTGCCGATCAGCAATGGGTCGACTTCAGGGTTGTCTTGACGATTTTTTTGGCTTGCGCGCATTACCTAATTGCTCCCTAAATAGACAATTTGTTTAAATTAAGAACTATTTTCATTTTAACCTAAGACCGTGAATCACGAAAACACGAAATCAAAAAGCATGAAATCGGTTTAATTCCAGTATTAAAAACCTGGCCTTCTGGGCCAGGTTAGAGCCCTTAGGCTCTGCTGATACTGGAGAAAATAAAATTCGAAGCACAAATATCTAAATCCTAAACAATATCAAAGGACCTAAATTCAAGTCATCGAAACGAGGTTACCGAGGCTCATGCCAATAGCTCATGTTTGGAACCTTTGAGCCTTTGATATTTGGATTTGTTTCGAATTTCGATATTAGGATTTAGGATTTCGCTGTAAACCCTTATAGGGTATAATCAGGGCCGGGCCCTTTGGACCCGGGTATCTACTTTTCGTAATTCCGTCCTTTCATAATTTCGTGATTAGTTTTTCTTTTTCTCGTGTTTTTCATGTATCAGGTAACGATATTGATAGGTTCACCCTTGATAAACGCCTCGATATTGTTGACAGTGACTTGCATGAGGCGTGATGTTGCCTCTTTGGTAAAGAAAGCACAGTGAGGCGTCACCAGGACCCTGGGGTGCTGCAGCAGGAGATGGTTGGTCAGCTGGGTGGTGCAGTCATCTCCGCCCCTTTCCAGGACTCTCAGCCGGAAGTCTTCCTCCAGCAGATCGTTCTCTTCAGGCAACACATCCAGGCCTGCTCCAGCAACCTTGCCGCTGGCCAGGGCCTCAAGGAGCGCTTGGGCATCCACCACATCACCGCGCGCCGTGTTAATAATCACCACGCCCTTTTTCATCAATTTGAAACGTTCAGCGGAAAGCAGATGGCGGGTTTCAGGCATGCCGGGAACATGCAGGCTAACCACATCCGCCCGGCACAAAGCCTCGTCCAGCGTCAGATAGGTGATCTTATTGGCTGCAGCCCATGGTTCGTCCGAAAAACTGTCAACAGCCACCACCTCCATATCAAAACCCCTGGCAATCATGGCTACGCGCCTTCCGATTGCACCGGTACCGATCACCGCCAGTATTTTACCACGGAGTTCGAATCCCTGCATGCCTGCCCACGAAAAATCCAGTCTGCGGGTGTGTTGAACGGCTTCACACAAGTGCCGGCCGAGGGCCAGCAGCAAAGCAAATGCATGTTCCGCAACCGCATTCTCGGCATATGCTGGCACATTGCACACGGTAATATTGTGGGCTTGGCAAAAGGCCAGATCGATACGATCCACCCCTGTGGAGCGCACGGCAATCAGCTTGAGTTGTTTGAACGGCTCCAGCACTGCTGGCTTCAAAAGGGAAACATCGCTGGATATGATTTCAGCTTTCTCAGAGCCCGCCAAGTTGTCGAGCGCCAGCAAACCTTCAACCCACATGCTTTCCAACCGGGTTCCGGTTTGGTGCCAGGCAGCCTTAGCCCACGGCTCGCTCTCGAACAGATGGACCTTCACAAGGGGTATACTCCGTGCTTTCTAACTGCAGCAGTCATGGCATATACATTCTCTAATTTGCAGAAGTTAGTGATACTGTTGGCCGTAGCGCAGATGTAGCCGCCCCCTTTGCCGGCATCCTCGATCCGCTGCTTCACCTCGGCCTCGACCTCCTCCACCGTACCATAGGGCAAAGTGTTGACCAGGTCGATGTTGCCCCACAAACAGATGCGGTCGCCCCACTTCTCCTTAGCCGTTTTCAGGTTCATGCAGGGCGGTTCAAAAGGATTCATGGCGTTCATCCCCAGGCTCAACAGGTCTTCCATGACGATGGTCAGGTCACCATCACTGTGAAACGCCCAGGGCAACGTGATGGCATCTGCAGCCACCTTCATTTTCGGCAAAAAGACTTCCCTGAAAACCTGGGGTGATACCAGGGGGCCTTCCTTCCAGGCCATGTCGTTGTAAGCGACAATGAAATCAAACCCCAGGGTTTGAATTTTTTCAATGACCACCAGGTTCCACTCGATGAACATGTCCATCATGGTGTCGATCAGCTTGCGGTTGTCCCGCAAAGCCACGGCAAAATCCATCATGGGCATGGAATAAAAGGTGTTGAACATGCCAAACGGCCTCAATCCCGCATACAAGGCCAGGTCCTCGTCATGGTAGCGCTCCAGAAAACGTTTGGCTGGATCGTAGAAGCTGTCTTCATGGGGATCGGGTAGGATGATCTTGGAAAGATCCGCTTCTGTGCTAATTAAGCCCTCTCCGATGAACTCGGTCTCCCCGGATAGACCCCCGGCAATGGCACCTTCTGCTTGACCTGAAGGATTTTTACAAAAGGTGGGCAGCGCATAATCCACAAAATAGATGGCATCCATGCCTATTTTGCGGGCCAGTTCAGCTTCGTCGATATCACCTGGCCCCATGATCTGCTGTTTGATGGCCGTATCCACGAAATCCATAAAAGGCACTCGGTCCGGCTGCTTTAACGCCAATGCTGTCATCACCCGTTCTCTTGAATTCATATACGACTCCTCATGTGGATCCCACGGGTAAACCCATGGTCTTCTGCGAAGGCGGATAAAAGCCCCGCTGTTATCAGTTACTACAAAGGCACCGCCCCATGTTCGACTGTCAACGCCACGATATCCCGGGCGTCGATATCCCGTGAAGGGACACCCTTTTTAACCGCCAGGGACGCTGCTGCCCCCCAGCATGCTCCCCGCCTTGATGGCCGATTTTTTCGCTCCGGCCCGGGCGGCCTGGATGGCGGCCACATGCCCGGCCGTGCCCCTCCCGGCAGCAATCACATCCACTGTTTCTTGCACTGATTTCATACCTGAACCTTCTGCCCGGAGCTACAAAATTTTATCCAGGGCTTTTTCCAGGGTTGCAACCGTGCGATCGACATTCTGCAACTTGTCCAAACCAAACAACCCCAGGCGGAAGGTCCGGAAGTCTTCCGGCTCATTACACTGCAGGGAAACACCGGCGGCAATC
>Ga0164313_10006834_pt1 | contig 10031 bp, 8 predicted proteins | sample GuaBasSedimGuay4_FD_113735 | JGI IMG/M metagenome (GOLD analysis project Ga0164313, IMG submission 113735) | Subseafloor sediment microbial communities from Guaymas Basin, Gulf of California, Mexico - Guay4, Core 4569-4, 0-3 cm | ecosystem: Environmental > Aquatic > Marine > Hydrothermal vents >...
CCCCACCGTTGTATATGGCTCCTGGTGGTGGCCACATTACACCCCGTGGTATTACCATCCCTATGGTTATGGCTTTGGTGGCGCGGTGATGCGGGGCATTGGTTTCGGTATTGGCATTGGTATCACCAATTCTCTTTGGGGCGGCTGCGGCTGGGGTCGTGGCGATGTCGACATCAACATCAACAAATTCAATAATATCAATATTGGTAACAACAAGCTCGACGGAAACCGGGGGAATTCATCCTGGAAGCACAATTCAGATAACCGTCGCGGCGTGCCCTACAAAGATCAAAAAACCCGGGATCAGTTTTCTAATAAACGCGGTGGCGCCGACCAACGGGAAAATTTCCGCGGTCGTGATGGTCAGCGTGATACGGCTCGTAACACCCTCGATAAACGTGCGGTCAGCCCTTCTGAGGGTCGCAAGGATTTGAAGGGTCCTGGTGGCGACAAGGCAAGGGACTCGGTCAGTAAAGCCAACCGTGATTTCTCTCAGACCCGGCAGGGTAACCGGGATTTCGGTGGTAACCGCGATGCAGGCAGATCAAGGGATGTTGGTAGCTCACGAAATACCGGCGGTTCACGTGACTTTTCCAGTAACCAATCACGGTCACGCGGCAATGCCCTGACAAATTCTGGAAATGCGAGCAGATCCCATCAGAACATGAGTCGTGGCAGGTCAAGTAGCCGCTCCATGGGTGGCAGGGGCGGCGGTCGCCGTCGCTGATAACAGGAGAGAGAAATGAACAGACTACTCAATAACACTCGATTAACTGTTGTCAGCCGATTGCATGCAAGCGCCAGGAACCTGCTTGGCTTATTAGCTGCAGGCGCAATTCTGTGCACCGTATCATGTTCGGATACCGACCCGTCAAATGTGGAACTGAATGTTGACCCGGCCCTTGGCCAGGCTGTGTTTGCCGCACCTGAAGATGCTGCAAATGCCTTTTTCCTTGCACTCAGAAACGATGATTCGGAAATGCTCAGCAAGTTGCTGGGGGCCGGCTACCACGATTTTTTGCCTTTGGATGAGGTCGATAGCGAGGACATTGATAATTATGTCACTGCCTGGGAAAAGGTAAATGCCCTGTTGCCTCAAGGCGGGAACAAGATGCTGATAGCGGTTGGTGAAGATGAATGGACACTCCCCATTCCAGTATCAGAAGGTACATCCGGTTGGTACTTTGATATTGAGGAAGGTCTTGAACGTATGCGCATCCGGCGCATCGGCAGAAATGAACTCTCGGCCATGCAAGTGGTGCTGGCCTATTATGATGCCCAGATGGAATATGCCCAACAAGACCGTAATGGCAATGGCTTGCTGGAGTATGCACAGAAATTCATCAGTACGCCCGACACACACGATGGTCTGTTCTGGGAGGATGAGGACGGTGATCAATTCAGTCCGCTTGGGCCATTAATGGCCGACCTCACACTTGGCGGCGGTTACTATGGTTATTTCTACCGGATACTTCACGCGCAGGGAGAATCTGCACAGGGCGGCGCCTATAGTTACATACTGGGCGACAGAATGCGGGCTGGATTTGCCTTGATTGCCTGGCCCGAGGAATACGGTGAAAGCGGTGTAATGAGTTTTCTGGTCAGCCATGCGGGCATTGTCTATGAACAGAACCTGGGACCGGATAGCGCTGAAATTGCAGAAGCCATGGAGTCCTATAACCCTGATGAAAGCTGGGTTCCATCCAAGGAGGTCAGTGGCCCGCAGGTCAATCCCGCACAGTAAGTACGGTTGCCGGGGACGGCCAGACAGCCTTAACGCCCCATCCGCCTGTGATAGGACTGGGTAATACGATCAATCAGACCGGAATCCTGTGAAGTGGCGCCGGATGTATCAAACTGTACGCGTACACTTCCGTCCGCCTGTTGCCTGATATTGCCAATAACATTAATACCATTGTGTGTGCCCTGGATAACGCCTGCACTGCGGTCCTCACTGGTAATCTGCACATTCTGATCGGAAAAAGCCCCGGTTGCCGCCGACCACGTACGGTCGAATTTACTGACAGACGATGTACTGGTGGTGGTATAAGTGCCCGGCGCTGCCTGGTAAACGCAAGCGGTAAGCATGGCAGCACTGATTATGAACACGAGGATGATCAGTTTCTTCATAATTGTATTTACTCCACTGTTACTTCAACAGGTAAGGTCAGGTCCGCCCCCCACTCCATCCACGACCCATCATACAGGCTGACATCGTCATATCCCATTTGATACAGAACGAACAAGTTCATGGCGCCGGCATAGCCGGCCCCGCAGTAGGTGATGACACGCTGGCCAGGTTGCAAATCGATCTGTCCCCAGGTCCGTGCCAGTTCACTGGACGGTAACAATGTGAAGTCAGTGGGGTCAAGGTTATCCGCGATGTAAAGATTATGTGCGGTCGGGATGTGCCCGGCGCGCAGATCGGGCCAACTCCGCTTACCGCTATAAAATGCCGGATGTAAGGAATCGATAATCACCACGTCGGGGTTCTCAATGGCGAGTTTCACATCTGCCGCACCCGATAACAGTTCAGGCCGGACCTGTGCAGTGAAGGCGGCAGGTGCGGGTGTGTTTTCACCTGTTTCCAGCGGCCGTTCCTCCTGGACCCATTTGATCAGGCCACCATCGAGCAGTTTCGCATCATCGTGGCCGTAATAGCGCAGCGCCCACCATAACCGCGCCGCCCAGGAGTTGCGCTGCCCGTCTTCATAGATCACAACGGTGGTATCGTTATTGATACCCAGGCGCCCCATGAGCACTTCGAATTCAGCTTTCGGCAGGATAAGGTATGGTGTGGCACCGTTTGGGTCCGAGATATCATCGCCGGCGTCAAAATAGACTGCACCGGGTATGTGGCCTGCAGCGTAGCTGGCCAGTCGATTTTCCGGATCGCCTTCGGCAAGCAAACCCCGCGTATCCAGGATACGTATCGTAGGATCGGAAAGGTGTTCGGCCAGCCACTTCGTACTCGCCAATGCTTCCGGATGGGCGTAACCGGTGGTTTCCGGTTCGCTTGAATCATCCATCGATCCTTGCCCTGGTTCAAGCGAAGGTTGGCAGCCGCTCAAGACCAGTACAGCTGTGAATAATAGTGCACTAATTCGACTGGGAAGATACATCTAGCGAACTCCCCGTTTCATGGTTCCACTGGATGTAGCGATGAGGGTACCGTTTTCTGTCTTTAACTCCGCTTCAGCAAACACTGTCTTATATCCACCCCCTATGACACGTCCGGTGGCTACCAGCCTTCCCGAGTTCACTGGCGCAATAAAACTGGTCGACATTGAAAGCGTGATGGCAGGGGTGAGTGCATCATCGGACCAGCTACCAGAGCAGCCATAACCCATCGCGAAATCGAGCAACAGGGAAATGATGCCACCGTGGACATTTCCCTGGCGGTTCAAATGGACTGTATCTACATCCAGGGTAATACGGGACCCCTGCGCACCAAAAACCTCAATACCGAAACCCAGGTGATCCTGGATGCCGGAATCATTTTCAAACACGGCTGAGGCTGTTTTCTTTGCAGGTTCTTCGGGGGTAAGTTCCTTCATTGGTCGTCCTGTTTGCCGGTCATGTAGAAATGGTCAGCCCGTGTATTTCACGGAAGGCCTTCTCAGCTGGCTTTGTTCAATCTTATGTTTGGCGCTGGCATCGTCACGGTATTGATCAGCCGTTTGTTGCGCTGATACTTTCCTGCACCCGCATTTTCCATCTCGTTAAGCGGAGCCGCCGCAAAGGCTGCATCACGGCGTTGCTGGGTCACGTCACCGTACACGGTGTCGCGCATTCGTGGCAGTCGCCCGGAAGTCCGGATCTGCGCCTCCATTACCGGTGGAGACCATTCCTGACCATGGCCTGAGCCTGCTGCCCGGGTAATACTCTCGTTCATCAATGTGCCACCCAGATCATTTGCCCCGGCATTCAGGCATGCCATGACACCTTCGCTGCCCAGCTTCACCCATGAGGCCTGGATATTATCGATAAACCCATGGAATACCAGCCTGGCAACCGCATGCATGAGTACGACCTCACGGAAACTCGGGCCTTTGCGTGTTTTACCCTTCAGGTACATCGGCGCTTCCATGTGAATGAAAGACAGCGGCACGAACTCGGTGAACCCGCCTGTACGTCGTTGTAAGTCCCTGATCTGTAGCAGATGGCTGGCCCAGTGGCGGGGTGTTTCAATATGCCCGTACATAATGGTCGCGGTTGTTCTGAGACCAACCTCGTGGGCCGCCTCCATCACCTCGAGCCATTGCCGGGAGTCCAGCTTGTCAGGACACAGTTCCTGCCTGACCTCATCGTTGAGTATTTCCGCCGCCGTGCCTGGCAAGGTATTCAAGCCTGCATCGCGCAGTTGCTCCAGGTATTCGCGGACTCCCATACCAAGGGTGTTAGCACCCTGCCAGACTTCCAATGGCGAGAACGCATGAATATGCATACCGGGCGTGGCATGCCCGACAGTGTGCAAAATATCCAGGTAAGTCTGCCCGGTGTAGTCCGGGTGAATCCCGCCCTGCATGCATACTTCCGTGGCACCCCGGTCCCAGGCCTCCTCGCAACGTCGGGCAATTTCCCGTGCGCTGATGTCATAGGGACGGCCACGCAAATGCTCGCTTGTTTTGCCCTTGGAAAACGCACAGAACCGGCACTTGAAATAACAGACATTGGTGTAATTGATATTACGATTGACAACGTAACTGACGGTGTCACCGTTTACTTGCCGGCGCAGGCTGTTTGCCCGCTGTGCAACATAACTGAAATCCAGGCCCCGGGCGGTAAACATGCGGGTGATATCTGCTTCGGTGACAGGCTCCCGGGCCTCGCAACGTGCAACAATCTCACGTAAATCTGCAGAAACAGCATTGGCATGCGGATTGAGTTGTAATAATTTTGCCTCGACATCCGGGATTGTTTGCTGCTCTCCCGGTGCCCAGCTATCACGACGGGCAAAGCCCTCGCTATCCATCTGTCGCAGTACAGCTGTTTGCAATTCCGGCGCCAGCCATCGCCCGGCATCTGTAGCATAACCGGGATAAATGGTAAGACGCTGTTCCAGGAACTTGCCGGCAACTGCCGTCTCCCGTTCCAGCTTGTCCAGATGGGGCCACGGGGCCTCGGGATTAACAAAATCCGGGGTCAGCGGCGAGACGCCACCCCAGTCGTTAATCCCTGCAGCGATAATTTGGGGTAATACGCCGGGGCTGAGATTAGGAGGTGCCTGGATACTCATTTCCGGGCCAAAGATCAGGCGTGCAACGGCGATCGTCCACAACAATTCGTTCAGGTCAGGCTCGGTGGCACCAGACATCACGGTGTTTGCCTTGGCGCGGAAGTTCTGGATGATCACTTCCTGCAGGTGACCATACCGGGTGTGTAATTTCCTCAGGGCCAGCAGGGACTCTATACGCTCACGCCGGGTCTCCCCTATACCAATCAAAATGCCAGAGGTAAAAGGCACGCCTGCCTGGCCGGCCAGCTCAATGGTTTCCAGCCTCTTCGCAGGGACCTTATCCGGTGAGCCAAAATGGGGCATGCCCTTTTCACATAACCGGACAGATGCAGACTCAAGCATGATACCCATGGAGGCACTGACCTTGCGCAGGCTGGAAATTTCCTCTTCGTTCATGCAGCCTGCATTGATATGTGGCAACAGACCGGTCTCGCTCAGCACCCGTGAAGCCACTTCCGTCACATATTCAATGGTGGTGGAAAAACCCATTTCAGCCAGCGCCTGCCGGGCTGTGCCATAACGCAATTCGGGCTTCTCACCCAGGGTAATTAACGCCTCCTGGCAACCCAGGCGCGCACCTTCACGACACAACTCCAACACCTTTTCCACGGGCATATAAGGCTGTTCAATGTTCTTCGGTGTTTGGGCGAAAGTACAGTAGTGACAGACATCACGACACAGTTGCGTTAACGGAATAAAAACCTTGCGCGAGTAGGTAACGATATTCCAGTGGCCGCGGTCCCGCAACTCACCGGCTAACGCAACCAGTGCTGCAGTATCATCGAATGCTGCCAGACCCAGTGCCTGTTCATTGCCAAGCTCGGCGCCCGCCAGGATCTTTCGGTTCAATGTATGCCAGCCTGTCATGTAATTTTATACCGGCTCACCCAGTGCTCTTGCCCTGTCTAATCGCGTTCGTTCATCCTCCGGCAGGTGACGTACCGCTATAACCAGGGATATCAGCGTTACGACAAACACCAATAATGAACAACTGATACCCCAGCGTAATGCATTCGCGTCATCCATGCCGCCTGCCGAAAAGTAATCACTGATCAGGCCTATCGTATAGGGGCCCAGGGCCAAACCAACAAATGTACTGATCAGTATGTAGTAAGCAGTTGCGACTGCCCGCATACGCGGCAATACAAGGTCACTGGCAGTTGTGGGCGGTACGCCGACCCACATCGAGGCAAAAATGTAGTAGAAAAAGTTCATCCAGTAAGCTGTTTCTACATTGTCAGCATTCACCATCATCAGTACCAGCGGTACGATACCCGCCACGGCAATAAAACCAAAGTAGAGCCGACCGTTCACGAACCGCAGTTTCATCCGATCAGCCAGTATTCCGCCAAGGGGCGCGCCGAGCAGGCCGCCGGCAGCACTGCTTAAGCCAACATACAGGCCAACCTCGGTGGGACTGACGCCGTGTACCCTCATCAGCAGAGGGGCAAGCCAGAATGAAATGCCAAAAGTGACAAAGCTGATTGATGGGAATGCCAGGGTGGAAAATATGAATGCTTTTGACCGGAACATCATGTGAAATGTCGCGGGGTCACGGACTTTCAAACACTGCGCCCAACTGAATGTTACATATACACCGAAAGCCATTGCGACCCATTGTGCCGTACTGCCGGTGAGCAGGATCAGGACCCAGGCAATAACAGAGATAACTGCAGCGGCAATCAGGTTAACCCTGAGGGATGCGCCGTTCTGGACAATGGACAGAATGTTCAGGGGTGGTATCACAGAAGCCAGTTCCGTGCCCAACAAGCGAAATGGGGCCGGATGTTTTTCATCCACCACCAGCCCTTCGCTGATACCGCGCACGGGCTCTCTGAGAGTACGTACCCAGGCTGCCAGGAACACGCCTGGCAAACCGACCACCATGAATGCAACATGCCAGCCCTTGAGCCCAAATGGGGGGTTGGTCGGGTATAGCGTTGACCAGGTGTCCAGAACCCAGCCACCGATGAACATGCCAATGCCCAGGCCGATGTATATACCGCTCGAATAAATTGCCAGCACCGTGGCCCTGTGCCGGGGAGAATAATAATCAGAGAGCATGGAAAAAGCAGCGGGTGAAGCACTGGCCTCCCCTATGCCAACTCCCATCCTGCACAGGGCAAGCACGGGGAACGAGCGGGAGAGTCCTGAGAACACCGTCATCGCACTCCAGAACAGCAAGCCGCCGGAGATCAGGCTGCGTCTTACCCAGACATCTGCAAAGCGCGCAAGGGGTAAGCCGAAAACCGCGTAGAAAACCGCAAACACGGTGCCATATAAGAAACCCATCTGCGCGTCGGTCGCGCCAAGGTCGGCCTTGATATCCTCAGCGAGTATCGAAAGAATGTTTCGATCCACAAAATTGAGAATAAAAACCAGTACCAGAACAAACAGAACATAGTGGGAATAGATACCTTCAGATGACTGTGCCTCTTCGGTCTTGCTGTCGCTCACCCATATACTCCTTGCAGAGGTTTAAAAGAACGACCCGTCATTCGACCATTGCAATCGCAAGTAAGCCATCGACTGTCCGGTTAAGATAATCACGTTCACGGCCAACATAATCATGCATCAGTTTCGCCAACTGATCGTAAGGTGTAACGCCCAATGCTTGTAGCCTGCCCGAGAGACCTGCTACCAGCGGACCGAGGTGCCGCTTTAAAAAATCCCGTTGGCCGCGCTGCAACGAAAGCACATCATCTGCAGTGCGTGCAATTGATTCCAGATGGCTCAGATAGTACATAAAGTCCAGTTCCACCAAAATAGAATCAGGCCAATTAGCATTGTCGTTATCCTTCATATCAAGGCCAAAATGCTCGTAATAACGAAACAATTCTTCAAATAATTGGCTCGTAGCATCTGTGTTATAGGCTCTCTCATGGAAAGAAACAGATTCATTTCCTGATTCGAAACAAGTGCTATAGGTCTGCTTCAACTCATCCAGACCCATACCCGGATTGATTCGGTAGTCGTCAGGGTTTAGGGCATGGGGCGCTAAATCGCCCACTGGGTAAATGCAATAGAATGATCCCTCTGCCAGTACGGCCTCCCACACATCACCTGCCGGCGGACTGAAGCAGACACAAAGTGATCGCCACATTTGGCTTCGCATCGTCGCATCACTCATCTCAGGCTTCCAATTCCAGAGGTTCCCAGTGACCTGAGAAAGATTTCTGTGCCGACCTGTCCTTGTTTCCACCATCCCACACTGCAAACGAAACACCGGAAAGTTTATTGGGAGCAAAACCCACTTGAGCGGGCGTCATCAAACCTGCACGTAATGCCCGTTGAAATACCACATACCAGCGGCCATTCTCGTAGAGCGAACTCACAGATAAACCGAATTCCTTGCCAGGACGACGTTTGCTGGTGCCAAAACCACGCGCTAACACATCATAAGGTTCTTGCTTGTCAGCCCGCCACATCCACATGTTCACCGGATTGTCCGCATCCCCCATGGTGATCGGGTTTGCACTATCGGTAAAAGGAAACATAACTGCAACACCATCGACAAACTGATCCAGATCCTTTATTTCATCGTTTTGGGTTTTATCCGCCCAAGAGAGATAAATGGATAGCCTGGAACCATTGTGAGCAACCCGGCACTCAATTTCGTCAACTTTGCCATGATCCGTGCTATCAGCCATAAAAGGCGAAAGGTGTTGAACCATCATGATGGGTGTCTGGACCAGCGGGAAACGCTCAACGCCTGCTTTCTTCCACAGACCGGCATGTGGATCCATAAAGGACTTATCGGCTTTTTTAATATAAGGTGCTTTCATCTGTTCTGCTCACTTAAACCGGGTGGTTTATGAATTCTGCGAATCGATCCTGCCATTTGCGACTGATCAGAAGGTCCATCAATTCCGATGCTTCCCCATCCTTCTTCTCGCTCTTTTCCGCTACCAGCAAGGCCAGGACCCTATGCACATCTTTACCAAAATACCCCTCTAAAACTGAATCGGGAATGCGCATTTTGTCTGTCAGTTCATTGTCACTGTCAAAGGCCTGTGGTGACATAGGCGGCACGTAATACACGTTGGGTGTAGTTCCATACTCCGGATGTAGCGGGATAGCAACCTTGTACTTTACGACCAGTTTGTGTACCAGGCTGTTTTCATCATCAAGAAAACCAAAAGCCCGCGTACGACCGGGACACTGGCGGTTACAGGCACTGGCAATTTTTTTATCGAGTCGCGGAAAACACTCAATGCACTTTTCACTTTTTTGCTTCACCGGATTAAAAAACACCATCTTGTATGGACAAGCCTCTACACAATGCCGATGTCCTTCACACTGTTCCTGATCGATCAGAACGACGCCATCTTCTTTGCGTTTGTAGATGGCATTCCTGGAACAGGCATCCACACAGGCGGGGTGTGTGCAGTGATTACATTTACGCGGCATGTAGAAGTAATACGGGTTCGGCCAGTCACCCTGCCCCTGATCTTCTTCCCAGTTGTATCCCCATTCAGGATCGCCACCAAGTGCGGATGTTGGCTCGAGCTTTTTATTTTGCGAATTACCCTGGTAAAGCGCTTCCTGGTGGTTGAAAGTGAACGCGTCACCTGAATCCACCATGGTAGGCAGTATGCCAGGTTGCGCTTTGCCCCTGGCATCATAACCACCACCTTTTTGTTCAAAGTTCCGGGGATACAAAGGCCCGGGGGCAGTTGCAACGCTCATCCAGCGCATGTGATGTGCGTCATCACGTTCGGTCCACAGATTTTTGCACGCCACCACGCATGCCTGGCAACCCATGCACTTGTTAAGATCAATAACAGTGGCA
>Ga0164313_10006835_pt1 | contig 10031 bp, 6 predicted proteins | sample GuaBasSedimGuay4_FD_113735 | JGI IMG/M metagenome (GOLD analysis project Ga0164313, IMG submission 113735) | Subseafloor sediment microbial communities from Guaymas Basin, Gulf of California, Mexico - Guay4, Core 4569-4, 0-3 cm | ecosystem: Environmental > Aquatic > Marine > Hydrothermal vents >...
AATGGTTGTTCTCTGATGTGACTGGGCACCCCATTTATCGAGATCTTTTCTAACAAAATCGGTCTGATCACAGAGCTTTTCCGCTGTGAAACCCATATTTATTGCAGTCGCTATATCCCAATGAGAATATTCAGGGTCCATGAAAAGTGACATGGATGGTGCCACAAAACCACGATCAGCGGTTGATCCACCCATGGGCACTCTTCCCATGTGTTCCATTCCACCGGTCATAACAACATCGGCAAATCCCTGGGCGATTTCCATAAACCCAATCTGAATTCCAGCCAATGCCGAACCACATTGCTGATCAATGAATTTTGCAGAAATGGTTTCAGGAAGATTTGCCATAAAAATCGGAGTCCTTCCACCATATGTCCACTGTTCACCAACTCCTGTAGCACAGCCAACTATAAAATCTTCAATTTCTTTGGGCTCAAGACCGGTTCTCTTTATTAGTTCCGGCAATAATTTTGCCAATAGTTCATCTGCTCGCATTTTGCTAAACCAATCCCTGGCAGGATCATTTGGTCGTGACCGGGATTGGGCTGTTCTGAGGTATCCTGCAATTACAACTTCATTCATTTTTTCTCTCCTTAGTTTTTATAATTAAGTTATGGTTTATGAAATAAAGAAAATCCACTTGTCTTAATAAAATGTCTTTTCTGTTTCTGCCATCTGTTTAATCAATTTAGATGGTTTAAAAAGTACACCAAATTCTTTTTCGAGTTTGATTAATTTGTCATACACATTAGAAACTCCCCATTTATCGGCATACTTTAGAATACCACCACGGAAAGCTGGAAAACCTGTACCATACAGCATAGCTAGATCCATATCCTGAGGTCTGTCGCAAATCCCTTCATCTATCATATATGCGGCCTCATTAATTGCATTTACCAACATAAAATCCACAATTTCCTGTTCTGATTTAACCTTAGATTTTATATTATGGTCTTGAAGATATTTTTTTATAACTTCCATGACTTTTGGATTAGGTACTGGTTTATCACCACTATAGTCAAAATATCCTGAACCGGTTTTACGTCCATAACAACCAGTTTGATATATGAGTTCTGTCAACGGATGAACATTATAACGTTCACCAAGACTTCTTTCAAAAGTCTTGTTCACGTGATAATTGATATCAAGTCCGGTCAGGTCAGATAAGGTATAAGGTCCCATTGGCATACCAAAATTAAGCATAGCCTTTTCAATTATTGTGCTATCAACGCCATCTGCCATTAGAACAACAGCACCTGCCATTAATGAACCTAACTGGCGGGACACATAAAATCCTGGACCATCATTAACCACAATCGGCACTTTTTTAATGGCACGGGTAAAAGCCACTCCAGTTGCCAGAGTCTGATCAGAGGTCTTTTCTGCACATATAATTTCCAAAAGTTGCATCCGTTCAGCAGGATTAAAGAAGTGAAGTCCAATCATCCTGCCCGGATCATCTAAAATCGAAGCCATTTCAGTGACAGGTAGAGCGGAGGTGTTTGTCGCAAAAATAACATCAGGACGGCAGGTTGCTTCCAATTTTTTCCAGATATCCTGTTTGATTTTCATATCCTCCAGAACAGCCTCGATAATAAGATCCTCTTCATTTAAATCATCAAGTGAAGTTGTGGTTTTCAACTGATTGGATATCATCATGTCCAGATCGGCCTGTTTCATTTTTTTCTTTTTAATCGGATAAGCAAATGTTTTACGAATTGCTGCTATTGCATTCTCAATGGCTTTATTATTAATTTCCCAAAGAGTTGTAGTATACCCGGCTTTTAACAGAAGGTTGATAATGCCGGAACCCATAACTCCGCCTCCCAGCATGGCAACCCTTTTAATTTCAGCTGGTTTAAGATCCTTGGTTCTATCAAGTTTGCCTGCGGCACGGGTATTAAGAAAGATTCCAATTAGATTTTTTGCAACATCAGAAACCACGCAATCGGCAAAAAGATCAGACTCAATCTCCAAGTCAGCCTCTATATCAAAACCAAGTCCCTTTTCAACTGCTTCAATTACCTTAAATGGTGCAAGATAGCCTTTAGCTTTAGCAGCAGTCATGGCCTTGCTAAAGTTGAGCAAATTATTTTTTTCAGCTGCACTGGGAAGCCGGCCCTTGACATTTCGGGTCATCCTGACTTGCAGATTGAGCTGTCCGCTGGCAAAACGACCAGCAGCTCTTACTGCTGCATCAAGTAATTTTTCAGGCTTAACAATCTGGTCTACCAAACCTCTTGAAAAAGCTTTATCGGCTTTTACCGGTTGTCCCGTGGTTATCATTTCCAAAGCGTTCGGCAATCCAATCAAACGAGGGAGCCGTTGAGTCCCCCCGGCACCCGGTATCAGACCTAATTGCACTTCAGGCAACCCTAACTGGCATCCATGAATAGCTATACGGAAATGACATGCCATGGCTATCTCCAAACCACCTCCCAGGCAAGTTCCATTAATTGCAGCTATTACCGGTTTAGCTCCTGTCTCAATACTATTAAGGAAAGCATTGTTCTCTTTGATTTTAGGCAATAGTGCCGACTTGGATTCGACATCTTTGATTTGTATGATATCGGCTCCTGCAATAAAGTTCTTACCTGTCCCCGTGAGAATAATCGCTTTAACAGCATCATTTTCAAAAGCTTCATCAAAGGCTTGACCAAGCTGTCTAACAAAGTATTCGGAAAGTTGGTTTACCGGCGGGTTACACATGGTAAAAATCGCAAGGTTATCCTTTATCTCCACTTTAACGGTTTTTTCTTCTTTTTCCATTGAATTTAACTCCTCTTTATTTTTTCAGTTTCTTCATCCCTTAATGCCCGTCTAAGTACCTTACCAACAGCGGAAGTAGGCAACTTGTTTCTAAACTCAATTAATTTTGGGATTTTATAAGCAGCAAGTCTTTCTTTACAAAAATCAACTATTTCATTTTCATCAACTATTTCATTTTTCTTTAATACAATAAAAGCCTTTATTGTCTCTCCCCGGTATTCATCGAAAATTCCCACTGAAATAGCATCTTTGATTTTAGGATGCTGAAAAAGAACTTCATCAATCTCCCGGGGATAAATATTGTAGCCTCCTGCAACTATCATATCTTTTTTGCGGTCTACAAGCGTGATATAATAGTCTTCATCCCAAACAGCTATGTCTCCGGTATACAACCAGCCATTTTTTAGATGACTGGCAGTTTCCTCTGGATCATTCCAGAATTCTTTCATTACAACAGGACCTTTAATAATCAGCTCACCAGGTTTCCCACAAGGCATTTTTGTAACTCCATCGTCGATATCCACAATCCGTACATCCATATCCGGAAAAGGTATCCCAATGCTGCCTGGTTTTTTAAGACCGAGTACAGGACTTCCGATCCCAAGAGATGTGGTCTCACTCATCCCCCAACCCTCACTAAAAAATATTCCCATATCCTTAGCCTGTTCAATAAGCTCAACCGGCATGGGACCTCCGCCGCTATTCAAAAATCCCAGCTTTTTATCCAGTTTCAAATCCTTTGCTCTGGGATGATTTAAAATTGCATTTATCATGGTGGGTACAGCGGGCAGAAAAGTGATGCGCCGGAAATTAGATAATAGCTCCATCAATGATTCGATTTCAAACCGGGGAACCAGAATCTGGGTCGCACAATTAAAGATTGACCAGCTTTGGGCAACAATTGTTCCATATACGTGAAAATATGGCAAAACACCAAGCACGTACCGTTTTTCCGGGGGAGTTAAAATTGTTATGGGGTTGGCCCATAGACTGACCTGCATTGTTGCCGCAACAAGGTTGGCATGAGTAAGGACTGCGCCCTTGGGTAGACCCGTAGTTCCTCCTGTGAATTGAATTAAGGCCGGATCATCCTGCTTAATTTGAACTACTGGAGGCTTTTTATTCGAGCTGTTTTTAATTAAAGTGGAAAAATGATAATAACCCTCTTCAAGTCCAAGTGTTTTTATTGTACTCATATCAGCATCTGCAATATAGTCATTCATACAGGTTACTATGGTATGTCGAATTTTTACGCCAGATTTTAGTGCCCGTACATTGGGCAGAACCGTATCAAAAGTAAAAAGTGTCGTAATGCCTGTGTTTAATACCAAAACCCGTAATTCCGGAGAAGTGTACATGGGGTTTAAATTAACAACAACAGCACCCAAAGAAAGTATGGCATAGTAGGCAATGATGTATTGAGGGCAGGTAGGCAGATGAATACCAACTCGATCTCCTTTTTGAACCCCCATAGCGTCCAAAGCGTTTGCCAGAAGAACAACCTGGCTCTTTAATTCATAAAATGTAATTTCAGTGCCGAAAAAATTAGTGGCTGCTTTATCAGGAACATTATTAACAGGAATATTAAGCATTTCATGGGCGGTTAACCTCGGATAGCGAATAGTGGTCGGTACATTATAGTCATAATGGTTTAGCCAAGGTTTTGTATTCATAATTTTTCCTCTAAATTTTCAAAGTCGCATCAGTCATAAGGCTCAAAAAAACTTTTAATATATAGCACGATATACGTTTAGTATGCTATACGTTAAACATAGAACCTACTTAATACATAGGATTATTTATGTCAATAAAAAAAAATAAAACTTTATGTTGACAATTATATGCCGAATGGACTATAGAATTAAAAGGTAAAAAATATAATGAAGGAATGAAGGAATGAAAATTAACCAGGTTGTCAAACAAACGGGGGTACCCAAGGAGACTATTCATTTTTATATCCGTGAAGGTCTATTGCGCAAGCCCCGCAAATCAGGCGTAAATGCAGCTAATTATAATGAGCATTTTGTAGAGCAGGTTTTACTAATAAAAAATATTCGGGCTAATTATCACCTTCCGATTCCGGAAATTAAAAAAATTATAAAAAAATACAACAGACAATCCTCTGCAGAAAAAGCCTGTTTGAAATACTACAGCAAATTCTATCGCCCACTGGATCGCTTATTGACAACTGAAGTTGTTGGCAAAGATGCTTTCATAGAAGCCACCGGCTTAGGCAAAAAATGGATGGAAAAGGCTGAAGAATGGGGCATTTTTACTCCCACAATGAACGAAGACGGTCAGAGGACTTATTGCAGTGATGACGTTACCATCGGAAAACTAATGGTTGATATGGATCATCAAAATTTCGGGCCTAGTGATGGCGGTGACCCAGAGGATTTAAGAATAATTTCCGATTTTATTCGAAAATATATAATGAATTCCTTTAAAAAATTTTATAAAAACAATCTGGAGAAACTTTCTGTAGAAGATTTTGACCAGCAAGCCAGTGTTTTTCATGAAATTATCAGCCTCTTTTTTTATCACCTTTACCGCAAAACAACCCGAGAGGCGATACGTATTTACAAAAATCCAGAAACTAAAAACCCAAAAAAATAAAGAAATAAAGGAATAAATTATGCCGACAAAATTTGTCTCTGAAAAAAATCTCAAATTTTTAGTTTATGAAGTCTTTGCTGTTGAGTCTCTGACCCTGTATGAATATTATAAGGAACATAATCGAAAAATATTTGATATGGTCTTAAATGCGGCAAGTAAACTTGCCGGAAACCTTTTGTATCCAATTTTTGAAGAAATGGATCGTAATCAGCCGGAGCTGATAGAAGGGCACGTCAAGGTTCACCCCGCTGTAAAAACTATTCTGCGTGAATTCGGTAATGGTGGCTGGATTGCCAGTCGAGCATCTTTTGAAAAGGATGGTGAGCAGTTGCCCCATCTGATAGCCGATGTTTGTGATTTCATCTTTCAGGCAGCCAACTATTCTGCCGCCACCTATGCCGGGCTGACCGCCGGTGCGTCCCATTTAATTGAATCTTTTGCCGACCCTCAATTGTATGATACCTATGTGCCTAAAATGCGTGCCGGAAAATGGCAGGGAACAATGGCCCTGACCGAGCCCGAAGCCGGCTCATCCCTCACTGATATCACTACACAGGCAGAGCCGGTTAACCGGGATTATTATCTGATCAAGGGTCAGAAAATATTTATATCAGCTGGAGATCATAACTGTGCTGAAAACATAATTCATCTGATGCTGGCTAAAATTAAGGGGGGACCGGCCGGAGCCAAAGGGATCTCACTTTTTGTTGTTCCTAAAAAACGGATGGATGAGAATGGCAAACTGATTGACAATGATGTGGTGACATCCGGAATTTATCATAAGCTTGGTTACAGGGGCTGTCCAATTGCCCAACTAAGTCTTGGTGATAAGAATGACTGCCGGGGCTGGCTGGTGGGAGAACCCCATGCCGGTTTAAAATACATGTTTCAGATGATGAATGAAGCCCGCATTGGAGTAGGACTGGGTGCAACCGCTATGGTTACGGCCGCTTATTATGCTGCCCTGGAATATACAAAAACCCGTTGCCAGGGTAGAAAAATTTTGCAAAAAGATCCGGCCCAGCCTCAAATACCAATTATCGAACATGCAGACGTTAAAAGAATGCTTTTATTCCAAAGGGCAGTCGCCGAAGGCTCCTTATCCCTTATCCTCCAGTGCAGTAAATATGTTGATCTGGTTAAAGTACTGCCTGACGAAAAAAAAGAAAAATATCATCTTCTGCTGGAATTATTAACTCCCATAGCTAAAAGCTATCCTTCGGAAATGGGTATTCAGGCTATCAGCCAGGGGCTCCAGTGCCTGGGAGGCTCTGGTTACTGTGATGATTATGCCCTGGAGCAATATTACAGGGATTGCCGGATACATCCGATCCATGAAGGGACCACAGCCATTCACGGAATGGATCTTTTGGGACGTAAGGTGGTCATGCAGAAAGGCAAGGCCGTTATGCTATACGCAAATGAATTACAAAAAACAATTGCTGCGGCAAATAAATTTCCAGAACTTGAAAAACAGGCTGATCAACTTGCCAAATCCCTGGCCGACCTGCAAAAAGTCACTCAGCATCTGCTTGGAATTGCCCAAACCAAAGGGCCGGAATATTTTCTTGCAGATGCAACCTTATATCTTGAATTTTTTGGTATCATAGCCATTGCCTGGCAATGGCTGTTGCAGGGAATTAGTGCTCAAAAAGCCCTTGATGGAAATAAAAAAACTGCTGATAGAACGTTCTACCTGGGAAAATTATTTACTTTAAAATACTTTTACGGATACGAACTCCCAAAAACACTTGGCCTGGCTAGCCGCTTAATGGAAAACGATGGACTGACAGTTGAAATGACGACCGAACTGTTTTAACCATAAATTTTTCCAGATAATCATATTATTTGGTAACACTTAACCGTTGAAAAAACATAAAAAAAAGGAGATCAAGATGCAAAAAAAAATGAGTATCTGGTGTGGTATCGTATTTATTGGTGCAATGCTTTTAGCAGGCGGCTGCGGACATTCCACTAAAAAGGCGCAACTGCCAGAAGCAGGGGCAGGAGTATTTGTTAATCAGGAACTCGGCTTTTCCGTTGAATACCCCGCAGATGTACTTACTATTAAAGCTCCGGTTAAACCGCCTTTATTGCTGACTGTCGTTGGTCCAAAAAAATTACCGACATTAATGGCTCTTGCTCTTGCCAAACCTGGGAAATTACCTCTGGAAAATTCAGGGGTACTGGTAGTCGGTTTTTTGAAAAAAGCTTTTCCAAAATCTGAACGACATAAACTGCTGAAACAAGAAGTAATAACATTAGCAAATGGCAAAAAAGCCAATTATATTGAAATGAAATGGAAGTATGACAGAACTTTGACGCTTGTTACAACAGGAACTATTGCCTACCAAGGTGAAAAGGCTGTCATCGTCCTTGCCAGCAATGTTCCCACCGGGGTAACACCTGTCTCTGCTCTGGAAAGCTGGGTTAAAACATTAAAATTCAGCAAGTGAGACATTGGCATAGTCCAACACTGTTTTAAAAAATAAAAAGCTCAACACATGGCAATCTTTAGATAACCTCAAGAGATTGCCATGCCCATATTTGAAACGGTGGGGGCTATGGTTATTTAATATTACGCTTACTCCATTAATTGGGCAGACACAGATCCGCCATTAAAAGTACGAATTAAATGAGGAAACAACCATGAGTAAAAAAAATTTCCATGGAGTTTATATTGTTTTTTTGATTAGCTTCTTCTATTTTGCTACATGTTTTGCCGGAAACCAGGATGAAATCAAAATAGCGTTAAATGCTGATCCTGAGACAATTAATATTCTTGAATATAAGACATCCAGAGTTTTAACTCCGATTATTGATGCCGTTCACCAGAGAGTCCTTGGTGAGCCGGATCTAAAGACCGGGATGCGTAAGCTTGAGCTGGCTGAATCAATTAAGGTAATGGAGAATAAAAAGGATGTTCTTCTGAAACTTAAAAAAGGTATAAAATTTCATACTGGAGATCCTCTGACGGTTCACGATGTAAAATTCACGATTGAACAATGTCAGGATCCAAGAAATGCCAATACTTTTGCAGGAACTCTTGATGAGATTGAATCAATGGAAATAGTAGATGATTATACACTCCTATTTCATTTTTATGAGCCTTTTGCTCCCTGGCAGGAAGTAATGCGTGTTGGAATTGCTTCAAAAAAATATTATGAAAAAGTCGGTCGGAAAATATTTCGGAAAAATCCGGTTGGGAGCGGTCCGTTTCGTTTTGTTGAACGAAGAATTGGTGAATACATAATTCTGGAAGGAGTAGAAAATCATCCAGACTATACTGGTGAGTTTAAAAGGATAAAATTGATGATTGTTACTGACCCGGTAACCCGTGTAAACATGTTAAAAACCGGTGAAGTGGATATGATTTATGAGATATTGCCCCATCAAATAAAAGAATTGATGAAGTATAAGAAACTCACCGTTAAGGGTGCTGCTATTCCAAGCCTTTACTATCTCTCAATCAAGCCGTCTCTTTTCCCGGTCATTGAGGACAAAAATATCAGACTGGCGATTACGCACGGCATTAACAGGCAGGAGATAGTAGACAGGATATACCAAAAACAGGGATATCCGCTGTACATGTGGGCCAATAAAGGCGAACTCGGTTATGATCCGAAGATTACGTTTGAATACAACCCCCAGAAAGCCAGTGATTTGCTGAAAAAATCCGGTTATAAGTCTGGAACACCCATCTATCTGACTTATACGTCAGCAATGCCCAATTCTTCTATTGTAGCGCTGATGATTCAGCGCTATCTAAAGAATATCGGTATGACTGTTAAACTTAAACAGATTGAATATGGGGCATATCTGACCTATGCCAGGGATGGTGATAAAAGAGCCGGCCACATGGCTCTTTCTGTCTTTACAACAGAAATTGATCCCCAGGTGAGACTGATGATGTCAATGATCAGTGATGTAGCTTATTGCTATTATAAGGACAGGCCCAATCAAAAAGAGATGGATGATCTCGTTCTTGCCCAGGCAGGTGAAACTGATCCTGAAAAACGTTTAAAAATTCTGGCTGAGATTCATCGGATTAATTATAATGATCCTGGTAATATCACCCTATATGGCTTAAATTTGATATATGCCATGAATAACAAAATTAGTTACTCCTGGAAAGAAGGTTCGCCATACCTGCGCGATCTTTACCGGATCAGACTGAAGAAATAATTGATCCAAAAACATATATCAGAGTTCTGATCAGCCCGCTGTAACACTGGCGTCAAATACTTTCGGCTTTTGAACAGTTAGATATCTGGATTAAGGGAACCTTTATTTTGGTTTTCTATCTGTTTCTCCATTCGATTTATTTTACCAGTATTTGGATACCGGCAACTACCGGAGATTCGATGCCTGAAAGGACACCACCCAGCATTTGAGCCATACCGACATTGGCCCCTTCTACCTGATTGGTGCCCGCCTCTCCCCAAAGTTGTCGTGCAACGTCGATGACGACTCGAACACCGGACGCTCCCAAAGGATGCCCCATAGAGAGCAATCCTCCGCTGGGATTTACCGGGCAGCGACCGCCCAACTCTACAGCACCGGAACGCGCCAGAGAAACCCCTTCGCCCGGCTTACAGAGTCCCAGAGTTTCATAAGCCGCCAACTCTTCCCCAGAGAAAGCGTCG
>Ga0164313_10006836_pt1 | contig 10031 bp, 7 predicted proteins | sample GuaBasSedimGuay4_FD_113735 | JGI IMG/M metagenome (GOLD analysis project Ga0164313, IMG submission 113735) | Subseafloor sediment microbial communities from Guaymas Basin, Gulf of California, Mexico - Guay4, Core 4569-4, 0-3 cm | ecosystem: Environmental > Aquatic > Marine > Hydrothermal vents >...
AAATGCGGTAATTACGACCGGTTCGTTCGACGGTGTGCATGTCGGGCACCAAAAAATATTTTCCCGAATAAAAGATCTTACCGAATTCTATCATGGAGAATCTGTTGTCATTACATTCGACCCACACCCACGACAGGTCATTTACCCAAATGATGATACACTAAGACTGCTCACATCTACTGATGAAAAAATAAAGTACTTCCGGAAATTCGGTATTAATAACGTCGTGGTATTGCCGTTCACAATCGAATTTAGCCAGCAGCAGGCCAGGGAATATGTTGAAAAATTCCTAATTGAAAAATTCAGGCCCAAGTGTCTCGTGGTGGGATATGACCACCGATTTGGCCTCAACCGAGAAGGCAATTACGACCTCTTGAAGCAATATGCAGACCGTAAGGAGTTTGATCTGGTAAAGATCGACAAGCAGGAAATCAGAGACATCACTGTCAGTTCCACCAAGATTCGCAACGCACTCCTGCATGGCGAAATGGAAATTGCCACGGTTCTCCTTGCCCATCCTTACAACATTTGCGGAACGGTCGTACACGGTCAAAAACTGGGACAAAAACTCGGATATCCAACGGCAAACATTCTCCTCGACAACCCGATTAAACTACTTCCTCCTGAGGGGATATATGCCGTACATGCACATGTGAACGGTGCTCAACACGGCGGAATGCTCTATATCGGTAAAAGGCCTACAGTGACCCCTGTGCAGAAGAGCCTTTCTATCGAGGTGCATCTGTTCGATTTTGAAGATGACATCTACGACTGCCCTATCGAACTCGACCTACTGTCGTTTGTGAGAGAAGATCAGGAGATGACCGATCTGGAAGAACTTCAAAAGGCGATTGCAAATGATGAAAAACATGTCAGACAAGTCCTTGAGGACTATCGCCCAACTGAATCATCGGAAAAAGTAGCCATCGTCGCCTTGAATTACAATGGTGCCAATGTATTGCCGATATATCTCCCCAGCTTTGAAAAATACGGCGGTCAGGCTGATATATACATTGCAGACAATGGCTCGACGGATGAATCGATAGCAATTGTAAACAGTCAATTCAGCTCGATGCGTATGATAGAGCTCCCCGAGAATTATGGGTATGCCGGTGGATATAATAAAGCGCTCGAAAATCTTGACTACAAATACCTCGCACTGATAAATACTGATATCGAACTCACCGAAGGATGGCTGGAGCCACTTATCGATGTCCTCGAATCGAATCCGGATATTGCCGCTGTCCAACCCAAAATCCGCGCAGCGAAGAAGCGCGATACATTTGAATACGCAGGCGGATGTGGTGGCTATATGGATCGTCTCGGCTATCCTTTTTGCGCCGGTCGCATCCTGGATGATTTGGAGGTCGATTCAGGCCAGTATGATAGGAGTGCCTCGATATTCTGGGCTTCGGGAGCCGCATTTGTGATCAGGTCAGATGTATTTTATGCTTTGGGGGGTTTTGACGGGGATTATTTCGCCCACATGGAAGAAATAGATTTGTGCTGGCGGATACACCGTGCGGGATTTGATATTGTATATGTTCCGGAATCGATCGTCTATCATGAAGGTGGCGCGACATTGCCGTATAAGAGCGCAAGAAAGATCTTTCTGAACTTCAGAAACAACCTCGCAACACTTATCAAAAACCTCCCCTTTTACAAACTCGCCCTGGTCATCCCGATTCGCATAGCACTTGACGCACTTGCTGGTGTCCACTTCATTGTAAAGGGACAGTTTGGAAATTCATGGGCTATTGTGCGCGCCTATTTTGCTCTTTTTTCGTGGTTACCATCGTTGATGCGCAAAAAGAAAATAGAAAGGCAGCAGATTGCAGATATCTCAATCGGACCAGAAACCAAAAGCGGTTGGTACCAAGGAAGCATTCTCTGGCAATATTATATCGGCGGCAAAAAAACATTTTCAACATTACAATCCAGATGGCATGAGGGTGCGTAAACCTTTTGAGGTCATTTACGAAAACGATGCGGTCATTGTGGTCAACAAGGCACCACATATCTATTGTATTCCGCCAAGAAAAGGCGCAGATGGCACTAGTCTGTCAGAACTCCTCACACAACGGTATGGTAAGCTTTGGACTGTGCATCGCATTGACAGGAACACAACGGGTGTTGTCCTCTTTGCGCGTAACGAGGAGATACACCGCAGACTATCCTTGCTCTTTCAAAATCGTGATGTAAAAAAGACATATCTCGCAATATCCAAAGGTGCGCCGAGTGAAAATCACGGTGTCATTGACATCCCTCTTGCTATTACCTCTAAAGGCAAGGTGCGCGTTGACCGGTCAGGGAAGCAGGCACAAACCGACTATCACGTGGTAGAGCGATTTGAAGGGTACAGTCTTATCTCTCTCAAACCAACGACAGGGCGCCAGCACCAGATACGCGTACATCTGAAAGCCATTGGGTGTCCACTGATCGTAGATTCGCTTTATGGAGACGAAGGGCCGTTTACGATCAGCGAGATCAAACGAAAAAAACTCAGGGGCCGGCCAGAAAGTACAGGGACGATCCTGGAGCGGACACCACTCCATGCCCATATCCTTGAATTGCCAAATGGCACACTTGATGTGAATACATTCGAAGCGGAGCTACCTAAAGACATGCGGGCATGTCTTGCTCAGCTGCGCAAATGGCGGAGTATCTCGTATTTAATTCGTTAATTTTATATTAGGGCCTGGAATATTTCATTCTGATAGAGGCCTTAAGGATATTAGGAGATGAGAATAAACGAGTAAGAATTAAGAGTATTACATGTGAGAGTTAAGCATTCAAAATTTAGAATTCAAAATTCCCAAAATGATAAAAGTGTTGATCGCCGACGACCACAAAATGTTTGTCGACGGGATTGAGTCGATTCTGGCAAATGAAGAGGAGATTGATGTCGTGGATAAATGCTATGACGGGCTCGCTATCTTCAAAAAACTTGACGAATACGACATAGATGTGTTGCTATTGGATATCAACTTACCTGGAATGAGTGGGTTGGAAGTCTGCGAAAAGCTCACTGCCACACATCCCACGGTGCACATCCTGGCACTGACAATGCACAATACAGAGAGTTTTGTGACTGAAATACTAAAGAATGGAGCGATGGGCTATATTCTTAAAAATACCGGTAAGGCAGAACTGGTGAAGGCAATTAAAACAGTGTCAAAAGGACAATCCTACTTCAGTGAAGAGGTGACACAGACAATTATGAAAAGCCTCGTCGCACAGCGGCCAAGAGGATCAAAATACCCGGAGAGTGCTCCTATTATTTCACGCCGGGAACGCGAAGTTTTGGCCCTCATCGTACGCGAATACACCACCCCTGAAATAGCTGAAGAATTGCACATTGGTTTAAAAACAGTAGAATCTCACCGCCGCAGTCTATTGACAAAATTGAATGTGAGAAATTCCGCAGGTCTCGTGAGAGTTGCATTCGAACATGATTTGATCAAGGCTTAGTTGATATATGCGACAACGCAATTTACATACGCTGATTCTTTTTTTAATGGGCTTCACAATGCCTGTGCCGCATGCGCTTGCCCAAACCGATACGACCGTTTTATTGCTCGTAGACACAATTTCGATAGAACACGCCCTCGCGAATGTCGAGCGCCTGCGTGTGGAAAAAAGGGATGACGATCTCGTGCTATCTCTTAAAATCCTGGCAACGCGATTCCTGATTGACAAGGACCTCACGCAAATGGCTGTAGAGTCATATCAGGAGGCCATCGAATTGCTAAAGGCCAGTGGCGACTCTGTGTCGCAATACATGACCTACATCGACATAGCGATGCTCTATATCACATTGGAAAATTATCACGAGGCATATAACCTCCTTGAGGAAGCATCAGATTATTTCGAAAAACATGATTCTATAGAAGCTTATGGCATGGCACTCAATTTTCTTGCCGACGCGCACATCGCGGCTTTTGACCCCGATCAGGCAGTCCTATATGCTAGTAAGGCAAGGGAAATTGCAGCACCGCCAAGCCTCCTGAGTCATATAAATACGACGACTATTACTGCACTGATCCGCAATGGCGAACCTGTCGAGGGAGTGGATAAGTCGGATACAACGGCAATGGAGAGATCTCCAACCCATACCCGGCTCATTCAGAACTATACCGGCCTGATCGAACTCAATAGTGGGTACTATCAAATGCATTGGGGAAATTTCGCATTGGCGGATTACTATCTGAGACATGCGATATCGTCAACAAATGATGGTGTGATATTGCGCGATGCCCTCAGCAATCTGGCAGACCTTCATGAAGCAAGTGGTCACTATCAAAATGCCTTTATCTATTTGCAACGCTATGCGACTGTCAACGATAGTTTGCTCAATGCAAAACGCCAGCAAATCATCAATCACCTGCGCATCCAAATGCAGTCTTACGAGCAACAAGCGCAAATCAAAATGCTTGAAAAGGAAAAGAATGTAGCCGATATCACCAACAGGATAGAAAAAATAGGAAGTGTCTCATTGCTCATCGCATCTTTTATCATTCTTCTCAGTGCCTATTTTATCATCCGTTACTATCAGAAGAGGATGAATGCCAATCAGATTATTCGCGAACAGAACGAGGAGATCAACAAGCGAAAGATCACGGATCTGGAGAATAATCTAAAAATCGAAACGATGCACTCCATGATTAACGGACAGGAGGCAGAGCGGGAGCGCATTGCCAAGGATCTGCATGACAGCCTCGGGGGATTGCTCTCTACCGTAAAGTTGCATTTTGATGCCCTGCAAACCAAGGACACACATATCACGAATCTCAAGGAATACCGAAAGGCATATACACTGCTTGACGAGGCTTGCAATGAAGTGCGAAATATCTCGAACAATATGCAGCCCGATGCCCTCCTGAGTCTGGGTGTGGTCCCTGCAATCAGCGACCTGGTCAATCGTTTTCAAAGTGACAAAGCACCACATATCGACTTCCAGCATTTCGATGTCTCCAACAGATTGGAACAATCCACCGCGCTCAATATCTACCGCATCGTCCAAGAGCTACTGACAAACTCCCTCAAACATGCAAATGCCTCTCACATTCTGATCCAGTTAGACCAAAAAGAAGATGAGCTCATGATCACCGTAGAAGATGACGGCTCCGGCTACAATCCCAATGCGGTAGACAAAGGCATGGGCACAGGGAATATCTCGTCCCGTGTCAACTTTCTCAAAGGCGATCTCAATATTCACTCTGTGACAAACGAAGGCACCAGCACTTTGATTACGATTCCTTTGGAATCGTAGGAATTTTGGATTTTGGATTTTGAATTTTGGATTGTTGGCTTTAGGTCGGGGGTCTGTCAAGCTATATCATGAGGGGGCATCACATCTAAAATCAGACGTCTAAAATCTGGAATCTGAATTCCCTAAGGGTTTCCCGCCCTAGCAATTAAGGGTTTTCCCTGATGCGCTGGCCAATTCTATCCTGCATCTTTGAAACATGATATCCACATTAAAACCGCACATCGACGACTTCCATGTATCGTCTAATGCATCGAGAGGTATCATTCGGGTCCGCTACCCGCGACTATGTACTCGCAGCGGACTTGAGGTGGATCTTCTCGATGCAAACGGTGTTGTGATGGAAGTGCCGATACGTGTGATCAAGCACGAAGATGATGTGGTGGATATCGTAATAAGCAATACAATTCCGGGGATTTATCTCCTGAAAATTTATGATGGTAAAACGTGTATCATCAAAAGGATCATCCTGCAGTAAGGGTAAACCCTTAATTTAAAAATCAGGGTATTTGTCTATAAATGACGAAATCATATGATCCATCTTTGTCATGTTAATTGAAAGGAAAAAAAGTAATAGCCTTTTAAAGATTTTCCCGGCCAAAAGTGGTCGACATTTTCAGACTTGAGTAATGGTTATTAGTTAAGTTAAGGTTATTAAGATTTTTATTTATAAAGGGGTGAGACTTGCCGGGGTTGCTTTACAGTAACTTCGGCATTTTTTTTGTCGTCAATTCAGGTTCTATCCTCTATGCTCATTCTACACGCTAATCATATCCTACCCTCTTCTAGTTCTACACGCTAGTCTTATCCTACCCTCTATTCTAATTCTTCGGCGATCTGCTCCCACTCTTCCATCTTTTTTTCAATGTTGGCGGTCAAATCATTGTAAGTCTGGACAACATTTTCTGCATCGGATTCGAGATAAAAACCATCTTTCCCCATACGATCGGCCATTCTGGACTTCTTTTTTTCCAGCTTGTCAATTTGTTGCTCTAGATTTTTCAGGCGTCTGGCCTGAGCATTATTTTCTTTAGCCCCGGACTTTGGCTTCGGGGGCTTGACACTGGGCTTTGGGGTATTACGCTCCAGTTCACGTAGGTTTTCCAACTTGCGTCTTTTCAAAAACTCATCTATACCGTACAGGTGCTTCGTGATCTTCCCATTGCGAAACTCGAGCGTATGTGTCGTGAGGCCCGATAAAAATTCCATATCGTGTGAGACGATGATCAATGTGCCTTCAAATTGCTGCAGGGTGTTCTTTAAGATATTTTTGGAAGCGATATCGAGGTGATTCGTAGGCTCATCCAAAATCAGGACGTTGGATGGGAAGACCACCATACACGCAAATGACAATCTCGCACGTTCACCACCACTCAGTACCGACACTTTCTTGGTCACCTCATCACCTTCAAAGAGAAACGACCCCAAAATCGTACGCTGCCCACCAATAGTGACACCCGGTGCATGGTGTCCCAGTGTTTCAAGGATTGTTTGCTTGCCGTCCAGCCTTTCGGTCTGATCCTGTGCATAGTATCCCAGCTGGATATTGTGTCCGGTGATCGCCTCGCCGCCCGACACCTTGATGATCTCCGCAAGAATTCTCGCCAATGTTGTTTTTCCCTGGCCGTTTTGGCCAACGAATGCAATGCGCTCCCCTCGCTCAATGACCAGATCAAGGTCTTTGATCACTGGCTTATCACCATAAGACTTGCATAGCTTCTTTGCTTCATAGACGACCCGGCCGGCGCGTATCCCTTCGGTAAATCGAATCCGCATGTCCTTTCCAGAATACGTATCCACCTCGATGATATCCATCCGCTTGATCTCTGACTCGAGTGATTTGGCAAACTTCGACTTACCCGCTTTGGCTTTAAATTTATTGATGAGACGCTCTTTGTGCGCAATTTGCTTTTGCTGATTGCTATGGGCAGCAGACATGATGGTGAGCAGCTCGCTCTTGGCCTCGATTGCTTTTGAGTACGGAAGTGCAAAATCGTACAGATTATTCGGCGTCACTTCCAGCGTCCTGGTGGTCACATTATTTAGTACATGCTGATCATGCGAAACGATCATAACCGTCCCCTCATATTGCTGGAGATGTGTCTCAAACCAGATAATGGACTCGATATCCAGATGGTTGGTCGGCTCATCGAGCAGCAACAGGTCCGGACGGGCGAGCAATAGACGGGCGAGTTCCACGCGCATTTTCCAGCCACCAGACAACTGGTTGACAGGTTGATCGATCTGGACTGGTTGAAATCCGATCCCCTTGAGCACTTTCTCAACATCTTCACTGACGGAGGTTGCCCCTACGAGCTGAAGTCTCTCGATCAGTGTACTCATTTCTTCGGCCAGCTTGAGTTGCTCATCCGGATCACTTGATTGTTCAAGGCTTTCCTGGACACGATCCAGGTCGGCTTCAATTGTGACGACATCCGTAAAGGCCCCGCTACATATTTCACGTGGTGTCTTGGTATCATCAAATGTGACCGTCTGAGCAAGGTATCCGATCTTATAGGATCCCGGCACATCAATTTGCCCACTGTTCTGCTTCAGTTCACCTGAGAGCATTTTCAACATCGTGGACTTGCCTGATCCGTTTCGCCCCACCAATCCGACTTTTTCTCCCGGTTTGATGGTAAAAGTGATTGAATCAAATATCACATGCGCGCCAAAATTCAGCGTTATATTGCTAAGCTGTATCATATTCGGGCGCTAATTTAAGGACTGTGTCTCAGGAATTTGAGATATCACACTATAGGTATCACCGAGATTGTACATTACCTGTTGCCAGAGGTGTTTCGGCTTCGATTTAAAGATATAATTGGGATCCATTTGGGACAAAACCCATGATTTATATCCAAGTTCTTCTTTTAACTGACCTGTAGACCAGCCTGAATAACCCACAAAAAATCTGATATTATGAGGTAGCACCAATTTAGATTCTATGAGAAACTTAAGCTTTTCATAATCGCCTCCCCAGGACACACCGGGGATCACACTCTGGCTGTCATCGAGTATCTCACCCACGTTATGTATATAGTGAATCGTGTCGGTTGCAACCGGGCCGCCATAGAATACTTGTGACTCGATCTCGGGAAAGTCATCAATCAGCTCGTTGATTTTCATCTGTAGCGGCTTATTTATCACGAATCCCACAGTGCCATCCTCTTTGTTGTTTTCGCAGACGAGAATCACTGAACGCCGGAAATTGGGATCCTGCATAAAAGGTTCTGCCAAAAGTACTGTCCCGTTCTCAACTTTATAACTGTCCATCTTGTATTAAACGCTTTCTGTAGCCAATTGCCTATCCAAACGACGGACAAGCCCCGACAAAATACGTCCTTTCCCACCAACTTCCACAAAACCATCGACACCATCTGCAATCATTTTCTGCATCGTCTGTGTCCAGCGCACCGGAGAGGTGAGTTGCTCAATGAGCAGACGCTTTATGGTGTCTGTATCAGTCGTGGCCAAAGCACTCACATTTTGATATATCGGGCATATCGGTGTTAATATTTTTACTTCCTCGATTGCTTTCTGCAGGCGCTCCTGAGCTGGAGCCATGAGTGGCGAATGGAATGCCCCACCCACTTCCAGTAAAATGGCCCGCCTCGCGCCTGCATCTGTCAATGCCTGCACAGCCTCTTCAACCGCCGGAAAAGCACCTGAAATCACAAGTTGACCCGGACAATTATAATTGGCCGCCACCACTACTCCATCAACTTCGGCACAGACCGTCTCGATCACTTCATCTTCGAGGCCGACAATAGCGGCCATTGTGCCCGCTTCTTTTTCACATGCCTCCTGCATAGCTTCGGCGCGCTCGTATACCAGTCTCAACCCATCTTCAAATGACAGCGCCCCTGCCGCGGTGAGTGCCGAGTACTCTCCCAGCGAATGCCCAGCTACGACGTCAGGTTTAAATTCTGACCCGAGCATCCGCGCACGCATGACTGAGTGTACGTATATTGCCGGCTGAGTGATACGTGTCTCCTTCAGATCATCAGCCGTTCCCTCAAACATGACGTCCGAGAGTCGATATCCAAGCACATCATTCGCCTGATCGATCATTTCCTTTGCCAACGCCTGACTCTCATACTCTTCCTTGCCCATTCCTGGAAACTGACTGCCCTGCCCTGGAAATACATATGCCTTCATAACTCGTATTCTTTATGTCAATTTAGAATTTATCAACGTCAGAAACTCGTTCCGTGTTTCGACCTTTCTAAACTCACCAGTGAATGCTGAGGTCGTCGTCACAGAATTTTGCTTTTGCACGCCGCGCATCATCATGCACATGTGATATGCTTCAATGACAACGGCCGCACCAAGCGGTTTTAATGTGCTGTCAATACACTCAAGTATTTCGTGCGTCAGTCGTTCCTGCACCTGCAATCTACGTGCGAAGGCATCCACTACGCGCGGCACTTTACTCAACCCTACGATCTGTCCATTGGGAATATAGGCAACATGTGCTTTTCCGAAAAATGGCAACATATGATGCTCACACAATGAGTATAGCTCTATGTCCTTTACAATCACCATCTCCGAGTATTGCTCAGTAAATAATGCCGACTTCAGAATTTCGGCAGGTTTGAGTGCATAACCATGTGTCAAAAACTGAATGGCCTTCGCCATTCGCTCCGGTGTATCCGCGAGGCCCTCACGTTCGGGGTCCTCCCCGATAAACCCAAGAATATCGTGATATCGATCCTTAAGCCGATCCGTGTTTTCACCATTAAAATGATCGGTGCGCTTG
>Ga0164313_10006837_pt1 | contig 10030 bp, 7 predicted proteins | sample GuaBasSedimGuay4_FD_113735 | JGI IMG/M metagenome (GOLD analysis project Ga0164313, IMG submission 113735) | Subseafloor sediment microbial communities from Guaymas Basin, Gulf of California, Mexico - Guay4, Core 4569-4, 0-3 cm | ecosystem: Environmental > Aquatic > Marine > Hydrothermal vents >...
CTTCCGCATGGGCGACTTCTACGAGATGTTCTACGAGGACGCACAGGTCGCCAGCCGGATACTGGAGTTGACCCTCACGGCACGGGGAAAGGGCACGGACAACGTCGTGCCGATGTGCGGGTTCCCACATCACCAGCTTGACTCGTACGCTGCCCGACTGGTGCGGGCCAATCGCAAGGTCGCCATCTGCGATCAGGTCGAGGACCCCAAACAGGCCAAGGGGTTGGTGCGGCGCGAGGTGATCCGCGTAATCACGCCCGGCACCGTGAATGACCCGACTCAACTCGAACCGAAGTCGAACGTCTGGATCGCCGCAGTGGCACTCGGCGACGGGCGGCCCGGGGCGGCCTTCCTCGATGCTTCGACGGGCGAGTTCGCAGCCTGGGAGCCTGCCGCGCAGGAGACCGACCCCTGGTCCTCCCTGAGCGACCGCATTCAGGAGTTCGGCCCCCGAGAGATCGTGCTTCCCGAGGGGCTCCCCTGGCCTGAGCCGCTCCGCCGGCGTGCGGCCGAGGGGGCGGTGCTCACCGAAAGCGACGCCTTCGCCTTCGCGCTCGATGCGGCGGCGGCAACCTTGATGCGTCAGCTACGCGTGGCTTCGCTGGACGGCTACGGATTGCGCGACCACTCCGCAGCGATCTCCGCCGCAGGCGGCTTGCTGCAGTACGTGCAGGAGACTCAGAAGTCGGGTCTCGAACATATCGACCAGATCGGCTTTCACGAAACGGCGCACGGTGTCACCCTCGATCCGGCCACACGCAGGAATCTCGAGCTCGAGCGCAACCTGCGTGACGGCACGCGAACGGGGTCGCTCGTCGATTCATTGGACTCCACCTTGACACCCGGCGGCGGACGGCTGCTGCGACGCCGGCTCTCCTCCCCGCTGATCGATCCTTCGATGATCAACCTGCGCCTGGACGCCGTGCAGGAACTGCACGACGATTCGGGTCTGAGGCAGCTGCTGCGCGATCAGCTCAAGGGCGTCTACGACATCGAGCGTTTGCTGGCCCGTACGGTCGCCGGCACGGCCGGCCCACGCGACCTGCTCTCGCTGAGCGCGTCGCTGGGACGCTTACCCGCCCTGGTCGAGCGCCTCGAGCCCGCACGCTCGACGCAGATCTCGCTGGCTCGTGACGGCCTCGACCCCTGCAGCGACGTACGGGACCGCATCGCTCAAGGCCTGGTGGACGATCCGCCGGCAACCTTGAAGGACGGGGGCGTCATCCGCGACGGCTTCGACGCCGAACTGGACGAACTGCGTACGATCCGCAAGGACGGGCGTGCGTACATCGCCTCGCTGGAGCAAAAAGAACGCGAGACGACCGGGATTTCCTCACTCAAGGTGCGCTTCAACAAGGTCTTCGGTTACTTCATCGAGGTCTCGAAGACCAACCTTCATCTGGTGCCCGAAAGCTACGTGCGCAAGCAGACGATCGCCAACGGCGAGCGCTACATCACACCGGAGTTGAAAGAGTACGAAGCCAAGGTGCTGCAAGCTCAGGAGCGCATCGCCGGAATCGAGCAGGGACTCTTCGCGCAGCTCTGTTCTGAAGTCGTGGCCCAGACCGGCCGGATCAAGTCCGCCGCCGGCGTCGTGTCGGAGCTGGACGTTCTTGGCGGGCTGGCCGAGACTGCCGCGCTGCAAGGTTACTGCCGCCCGGTGATCGACGACACGTCGCAGTTGACCGTGACCGGCGGACGCCACCCGGTGGTCGAGCAAGCGCTGATCGACGAACGCTTCGTGCCCAACGACACCGACCTGGAATGGGGCGGCCGGGCCATCGCCGTGCTCACCGGACCGAACATGGGCGGCAAGTCGACCTACCTGCGGCAGGTCGCGCTGATCGTGCTGATGGCCCAGGCGGGTTCGTTCGTACCTGCGCGCGCAGCGCGCGTGGGTATCGTGGATCGAATCTTCTGCCGCGTCGGCGCATCGGATAATCTCTCCGAAGGACAGAGCACCTTCATGGTCGAGATGACCGAGACCGCCAACATCCTGCACCACGCCACGCCACGAAGTCTGGTGTTGCTCGACGAGATCGGCCGGGGCACCTCGACCTTCGACGGCCTCTCCATCGCCTGGGCGGTAGCCGAGCACCTGGCGTTGCTCTCCGGAGGCGCGCCGCGCACTCTGTTCGCAACGCACTATCACGAGCTGACCGACTTGCGGCGGAACTGGGCTGCATCGTGAACCTGCGCATGGGAGTGCGCGAGTCCGGGGACGACGTCACGTTTCTGCACCACGTCGAGCACGGCGCGGCCGATCGCTCCTACGGGATCCACGTGGCGCGGCTGGCCGGGGTGCCGGCCTCGGTGGTCCGGCGCGCAACGGAGATTCTCGCCAATATCGAACGCGACGAGTACGGTCGCGACGGACTGCCCCGGCGCGGCCGCGGGGGACACCCCGCGAACCAGCCGAGTCTCTTCGATGTTGCGGAACCGGCTCCACGGAGTGGGCCGGCGGACGCCTCGCATCGTCACGCAGCGGAGGTGCTCGAGCAGCTACGCGCCGTTGATGCCGACAACCTGACGCCTCTCGAAGCGCTGAACCTGGTTGCCGGCTGGCTGCGAAAGCTGGGCGGGGATCCCCCGCCCGATGGGTCGGGGACCTAGAACGCTACGAGGGCTTCTTTCTCGTCCCGGTAGGTGTCGAACACTTCCTCGAGCTTGGTCAACTGCAGCAGGTCGTAGACCTTGCCCGACGGGTTGAGTAGCTTGACGGTGCCGTCTTTCTCTTTGGCTCGCTTGTAGCAGGCCACCAGTTCGCCGATGCCCGCCGAATCCATGTACTTGACCTTCTCGAGGTTGAGCAGGATCTTGCTGCGGCCCTTGTCCAGCAACTCGTTGACTTTTTCCCGCAACAGCACGTCACCTTCGCCGATCGTGATCTTGCCGTTGAGATCCACCACCGAAACCGCGCCAATATCTCGAATCGTTGCCTTCATCCCGTCCTCCGTAACTTCTCGTATCGCTTGATGCGGGTAACCACTGCGTCGACTCAGGAGTCGTCGTCAGTCGTACTCGCCGGGGGGTGTCGCTTGGTCATCTTGATCAATGTGCCGCCGTCGGCCGTTTCTTCGAACTCCACCTCGTCCACGAAGGCACGGATGAGCAGCAGCCCACGTCCCGACGAGCGCATGATGTTGTCTCCTACGGTGGGATCCGGTGTTTCGTCCGCGTCAAAGCCTGAACCGTGATCGCGCACGGTGGCCTGGAGCCCGTCCTTCAACTCAGTCAGCGTCAGATCGACGTCCAGGTCCGGATCCTGACCGTTCCCATGCAGCATGGCATTGATCACGGCTTCGCGCACCGCCAAGCCGATGTTCAAGGCTTCGTCTTCGTCGAAGCCGGCCAATTCTGCCATCTTCTCGGAGGCAGAGTGGGCCACATCGACCAGCCTGACCTCGCTCGGGATGACCAGATTGACGCGGTTACCGGCCGCCATGAATCTCCAGTAGGTGCGAGGTCCGGCCCCCCTTTGGAGCCCGACACGACCGCCGTTTTGGCAAGCACCGAGGATACCGGCGCCGCGGCTCGAAGTCAACGAGACGCGCCGACGGCCCCGGCTTCGACTGCAGACTATACAAGGAAACCGGCCTTTGACCTCACGACTCATACGCCTGCCGGCACTCCTGCGACAGGCGGTCCGGAACTTTTACGCCGACAGCGGCCTCGATCTCTCCGCGGCCGTGGCCTTCTATTCGCTGCTATCGATGGGACCGGTGCTTTACCTGCTGGGGTCCTGGGTCAACTCGGTATGCCGCGGATCCCATTGCTGCTGGACCTGTTCAACCAGCATTTGCTTTCGCCGATCGTGAGCTACGCGACCTTCACGTTGTTCTACAAGTTCCTCCCCGCCGCGCGGGTCTCCTGGCGCTCTCCTACGGTTTCGGCTTGCTCAGCGGCTCGCTGGCCGCCGAACTCGCGTCGATTCTCAACGGTCGTGACCGATCCACCGAAATCAACGGTGCCGCGTTCACGCCCAGCGGGGTCTCCTGAGTCGAATCGACGGGCCCATCAGTCACGACCGATCTGGTCCGGACGCCGGTATTGCAAAGCCTCGGCCACGTCGGCCGCGGTGACTCGCTCCCGCTGCTCCAGATCGGCCAGCGTGAGCGCCACCCGCCGCACACGATCGAATCCTCGCGCGGAAAGCCCCAGCTTCTCGCAGGCCACGGTCAGCAGGTGACGTCCCTCCTGGTCCAGCTGGGCGAAGCGCTTCAAGTGAGCCGCCCCCATGCGTGCATTGCAGGTCGGTCCCTGGCGGCCGAAGCGGCTCCGCTGACGCTCGCGCGCCTGTACGACGCGTCGGCGCACCACCGCGGAGCTCTCGGCCGGACGGGACCGGGCCAGGGACTCCAGGTCCAACGGCGGCACCTCGATCACCAGGTCGAAGCGATCCAGTAACGGCCCGGAAAGCCTGCCGCGGTAGCGCTGGATCTGCATCGGCGTGCAACGGCATCGGCCCTGCGGGTTGCCGTGGTGCCCGCACGGGCAGGGGTTCATCGAGGCCACGAGCGTGAAGGCCGCCGGAAAAGTTGCAGCGCCGTGAACCCGCACGACCGTGATCGCCCCGTCCTCCAGCGGCTGACGCAACGCCTCCAGTGCGTCGCGGCGGAACTCGGTGAACTCATCGAGGTAGAGCACCCCGTGGCTGGCCAGGGAGATCTCTCCGGGGCGCAAGCGAGGGCCTCCACCCGTGAGCCCTGCGAACGAGATCGCGTGATGCGGCGCTCGGAAGGGCCGCCTGGCGACCAGGCCCTGGCACAGACCCGCAGCGCTCCAGATACGGGTCACCTCGAGGGCCTCCTCCAGCGTCAGCGGAGGCAGGATGCCCGGGAGGCGACTGGCCAGCATCGTCTTTCCGGCGCCCGGCGGGCCGGAGAGCAGGAGGTGATGGCCACCCGCGGCAGCGATCTCCAGCGCGCGGCGTGCCGAAGCCTGGCCACGTACGTCCTCGAGATCGCGGCCAGGCAACGCCGCAGCGCCCTTCAGCAGAAGCGCGCCGGGGTCGACTGCGGCGCGGACCGCGCGAGGCCCCGCTGCGAACGCCTTCACATCGGCCAGCGTCTCGAGGGAGACGACCTCCAGGCCTCGCACCAGTCCGGCCTCCTCGGCATTGGCCGCCGGAACCAGCAACGTCTCGCATCCGGCTTTGCGCGCTGCCATGGCCAGAGAAAGCACGCCTCGAACCGGCCGCAACACACCGTCCAGTGCCAGCTCTCCGGCGAAGACCATTCCGCTGGTCTTCATCCGACCGATCTGCTCGGAGGCCAGGAGCAGCGCGACGGCGATGGGCAGGTCCAGACTCGTCCCCTGCTTGCGCCGCTCAGCCGGGGCCAGGTTGACGGTGATACGCCCATCGGGAAGTTTGAACCCCCCGTAACGCAGTGCGGAGCGGATCCTGTCGATCCCCTCCCGGACCGCGGCATCCGGTCTCCCGACGGCGGATATCGTCGGTAGTCCTGCCCCCAGATCCACTTCTACCTCGACCAAATAGGCATCGACGCCGTGCAGCACGGCGCCGTTGGCGCGACCGAGCATCGCTCCCTCCGAATTGTCGAGGAGGCCGGGACGAGGCGGGCTTACTTGTATCCGACGGTGAGCCGAGCCCCTGGATGGATCGGAGATCTCGAAGAGATCTGGTTCCACGCACAGAGCTTGTTCACCGAGGTGTCATAACGCTGGGCCAGTTGCCACAAGTTGTCGCCTCGGCGCACGGTGTGGACCAAGGTGTTACCGCCCGACGAGGCCACGTAAGTCGAGCCGCCATCGACGGCCCGACGGGCCTCGGACGGCGAGGTTACGCCGCGCACCACGCGCAGGTGCTGACCGATCTGCAGCAGGTCGTTTGCCGAGATGCCGCTGGCTGCGGCGATCGCCGTCGGGGTCGTTCCGTAGCGCCGGGCAATTCCGTAGAGCGTGTCGCCACGATGCACCCGATAGACCAGCAGTTCTCCACCGTCCACCGGTCGCGGCAAATCACCATACTTGCCCGACGCCGAGGTCGGGATGCGCAGGATCTGTTTCTCTCGAATCATGGTCCGGCGGCCCATCTGATTGGTAGACTGGATCGCCGAGACGGTCACGCCGTAGTCGCGCGCGATCACGGAAAGGGTGTCACCTTTTCGCACCTGATAGCGGGCATAGAGCACTCGCTCGCTGATCGGGATCTCGGCCAGTGCCGTTCGCGTGGCCTCGCCGGTTCCCGGCGGGACCCTCAGCGCGGTCGTCCCGTCCGGCGGGGTCTGGTATCTGCGCAGGGCCGGGTTGAGTTCCTTCAAGGTCGGCACGTCGGTACCGGCACAGCGGGCCAGAACGCGCAGATCCGCGCCGCCTTCGATCTGCACCGTGTCGTAGCGGACCTCCGGCAGCGGCTCGTAGCGCAGGCCGTACTTTTCCGGCTCCTTGGAAAGCAGGGTCGCTGCGAGAATCGCCGGCACGTGGTTCTTCGTCTCGCGTCTCAGGTATCGCGACTTGGCAAGTTCCCAGAAGTCGCGCTCGCCGGTTTTTCGGATGGCCCTGCGAACCGTCCCCTCGCCGGCGTTGTAGGCCGCGAGGGCCAGGTACCAATCACCGAATTCGTCGTAGAGATCTTCCATGTAGGCGGCTGCCGCGTGGGCCGACAGCTCGGGGTCGGATCGCTCGTCGACCCAGTAGTCCACACGCAAGCCGTATCGGCGGCCGGTCGCGGCGATGAACTGAAAGATTCCGCGGGCATGGGCGCGCGAGTAAGCGGAAGTCTTGTAGCCGCTTTCCACCGCCGCCATGTAGACCAGGTCTCGCGGAAGACCGCGCTCGGCGAAGATATCGCGGAACATCTCGAGGTACTGCCCCGAGCGTTTCAGGTTGCCTTCGAAGTGCGGCTTCAGCCGCTTCGAGTAGACATCGACCCAGGCCAGGACCTTGTCGTTCACTTCCATGGGGATGTCGAAGGTGGGCTGCCGGGCCGCCACCAGGTCTCGCTCGCGCTGGGCCGCCTCGGCGGTCAAGACGGGCGCCATCTCGGCCAGATCGTCCAGCGGGGACTCCGTCACCGGGTCCTCGATCTGGGTCTGCTCGAACGGTTCGGCCTCGACCTCGTCGGCCGGGATGAGGAACAACTCGAGACCGGCCGACTGTGGCTCGGCGAACTCGGTCTCGGCGACCGTCGCGGTCTCCACCGGAGTGGTCTGCGGTGCCCGGCTCGCCGCGCAGCCCGCCAGAGCAACGCAGGCCAGAATCGCCAGAACGAACCACCCGCGTGGCGCGGCCGAGATCGAGAACGAGCGGTATCGAACGCGTGTGGTTGCCAAGCGAATTCCCCAGGCTTCGGCCGTCTGTAGACCACGGGACCCGTGCCGCGGACCGGGTGAATATAAAGATCGCACCGGAGCAATGTCAACCTGCAGGAATCTGGATCGGGCATCTTGACACCGATACGGACTTTCGCATAACCTACGCCTCGTGGAACGGAACTCCACTTAGTCCCCGCCCGAACCCGGGCCAGCCTCCCCCAGGAGACCCAGATGACACTGGAATCGAAGGAAAAGAACAAAGCGATGGACGTCGCGATCTCCCAGATCGAGCGACAATTCGGCAAGGGCGCGATCATGAAACTGGGCGACAGGCAGTGCGTGGACGTTCCCGTGATCCCCACCACCTCGATGTCCATCGACTATGCGCTGGGCGTGGGCGGAGTGCCCCGAGGCCGTGCGATCGAGATCTTCGGCCCCGAGTCCTCGGGTAAGACGACCCTGGCCCTGCACCTGGTCGCCGAGGCCCAGCGACAGGGTGGTGTGGCCGCCTTCGTCGATGCGGAACATGCGCTGGACCCGGAATACGCGGCCAAACTCGGTGTGGACGTGGACAACTTGATGGTTTCGCAGCCGGACAGCGGCGAGCAAGCGCTCGAGATCACCGAGATCCTCATCCGCTCCGGCGCCATCGACGTGCTGATCATCGACTCCGTGGCGGCCCTCGTGCCCCAGGCTGAACTGGACGGCGAGATGGGCGATACCCACGTCGGCCTGCAGGCCCGGCTGATGTCCCAGGCGATGCGCAAGCTGACCGGCGTCATCTCCAAGACCAAGACCTCCCTGGTCTTCATCAATCAGATCCGCGAGAAAATCGGCGTGATGTTCGGCAGTCCGGAGACCACCCCCGGCGGACGCGCCCTGAAGTTCTACTCCTCGATGCGCCTGGATATCCGCCGCATCGGTGCGATCAAGGACGGCGACGTCACGATCGGCAACCGTACCAAGCTCCGCGTGGTCAAGAACAAGGTCGCCCCGCCCTTCCGCCTGGCCGAATTCGACCTGCTCTACGGCGAGGGCATCTCAAAAGAAGGCGACCTGATCGACCTGGGGGTGGCGCACAAGATCGTGGACAAGTCGGGCTCCTGGTTCTCGTACGGCGAGATTCGCCTCGGCCAGGGCCGAGAAAACGCCCGCAAGTTCCTTCGCGACAACCCGGACCTGACCGCCGAGCTCGACCAGAAGCTGCGTGTGACCCTGGGGCTGGCTCGCCCGCAGCCCACGGTCGTCGAGGCCGACGCCACAACCGTGGCCGAGACCAAAAAGGCGGTCGGGGAAGCTACGGTGCGCCCCATTTCGGGGGGCAAGCCCAGCAGTCGAGGCAACAGCCGGAGCGCGCGAGCCTGACACGGCCATTTGGCAAGCGCGGCGACGCGCTTGCCAAGCCTGGACATCAGAACTAGATTGCCGCGTTGACGGCTGATCGACGGGTGTGCCAGAATCCCGCGGTTGGGCCTCGGTAGCTCAGTTGGTAGAGCGAGGGACTGAAAATCCCTGCGTCGCTGGTTCAATTCCGGCCCGAGGCACCAATTCCTTCCCCTGGAAAACAAGACATCGCGAGAACGGCCGGATGCTCGGCCAAGACCTTCCTTCACCTCAACCACAGGCTACGCGGATCCGATTCCCGAGTCTGAGTTGCCCTGTCGTGCTGTTAGAATCAGTCAAGCAAGAAACTGATCGCCGGAGGTGGAGAATGGTGACCGCAACGAAGAGAGTACTCATCGGTGTAGCTGTAGCATTTTCAGCGTTGATGCTCTATCAGTGGGGGCACTCCGACGGTCGCACGGGAACTACGCCCGGACTGTTGGGGGTGTCGCACGCGAGTGAAAGCTCGCCCCAGTTTTCTCCGGTGGCTGCGCGCGATCGCGATTTCTACGCGCCCAACAGCGAGGACCTCGGGCCAAACGAAATGCGGTTGATCGCCTGTGGCACCGGCATGCCCACGGCGCGGCCGAAACAAGCGGCGTCGTGCTGGCTCCTCGAACTGGGGAACGGTGACAAGTTCCTCTTCGATGTTGGGACGGGATCCAACGAACGAATCGCAGCCCTTCAGATCCCCTACAACTACCTCGACAAGGTGTTCCTGAGCCATCTACACACCGACCACTTCGGCGATGTGGATGCGTTGTTCATCGGCGGCGCACTGTCCGGACGCCAGAAACCGTTACGCGTCTGGGGACCGCGCGGCGACACACCCGAGAGGGGCACGAAGTACGCGATGGAACACTTGCGCAAAGCGCTAACCTGAGATGGTATCCACGGGGATCACCGATCCACGTGGATACCATCTCGAGGTCACCGAGTTCGACTACATGGGTGTGAACGAGGTCGTCTATCAGGAGAACGGCGTCACGATTCGCTCCCTTCCGGCGATTCACTCCCTGGACGGCCCCGTGAGCTTCATCGTCGAGTGGAACGGTCTCAAGTTCGTGTTCGGCGGTGACACCTATCCGAACAAGTGGTACGCGGAGTACGCGACCGGTGCCGATCTGGCGATCCACGAGTGCTTCATCGCCGTGCCGGACATGATCGACAAGTTCCGGTTCACGCCACAATCGGCACTCGCAGTGGGCACGCAGATTCACACCGCTCCTGAAGCGTTCGGCAAGATGATGTCGATCATCAAGCCGCGGATGGCCGTGGCCTATCACTTCTTCAACGACTTCGACACGTCAACGGAGATCAATGATCGCATCCGAACGACCTATGACGGGCCGCTGAGCCTTTCCGTGGAC
>Ga0164313_10006838_pt1 | contig 10030 bp, 11 predicted proteins | sample GuaBasSedimGuay4_FD_113735 | JGI IMG/M metagenome (GOLD analysis project Ga0164313, IMG submission 113735) | Subseafloor sediment microbial communities from Guaymas Basin, Gulf of California, Mexico - Guay4, Core 4569-4, 0-3 cm | ecosystem: Environmental > Aquatic > Marine > Hydrothermal vents...
AAAGGTGATTTAAAGCGTCCTGAAATAGAAGACCGTGCAACGGGCGTTATTTCTCCAAAAATTCAACTCTTAATTTTTTTAATGGGAGTCGGTGGATTACTGTTCGTACCTGTTTTTAAAACGGTTACACACCTACCGCCGTTTATGGGAATGATGTTGAGTTTAGGTGTTTTATGGCTAACTACCGAGATTATTGTTAATAAAAAGAAAACGGTACAAGAAACTCGTAGCTTATTAAATGTTAATGAAGTACTCCAAAAAATTGACGTTGCGAGTGTACTTTTCTTTTTGGGTATTTTACTTGGTGTTGCAGCCTTACAGGAAGCCGGTTTTTTAGATTTGGTTGCCGGTTATTTACGTGAAACGCTAGGAAATATATACACAATAAATATAGCCATCGGTTTAATTTCGGCAGTAATTGATAATGTTCCGTTGGTAGCAGGTGCTATGGGAATGTACGAAATAACAACCCCCGAAATGTTACAGGCAGCAGGTCCGGAAAATATGGAATGGCTTGGTCACTTTGTACAAGATGGCCGGTTTTGGCAATTCCTTGCATTTTGTGCGGGTACAGGTGGTTCTGTATTAATTATTGGATCAGCTGCCGGGGTAGCCGCCATGGGACTCGAACGCATTGATTTTATTTGGTACCTTAAAAACATTTCGTTGCTTGCATTGCTCGGATATTTAGCTGGTGCGGCTTTTTACGTCTTTGTAATGTAATTAATTGAAGAATCGTCCGTTCTTAGTTTATACAATTTAAAATAAATATGTTTTTACCTCAGCTTAACGACCTTTCAGAAGGTGGAGATCAGTCAATTCAACAAATTGACGCCCTAGTTCAAACCGAAGAAACATTATCCATCATGGAACTCATTATAGGTGCCGGTTGGTACATTATGGTTCCTCTGGCTATCCTAGGCTTTATAGCCATTTATATCGCTATTGAGCGGTATCTGGCCATTAAAAAAGCAAATAAAATAGACCGGGATTTTATGGACCGCATCCGCGATTATATCACCGATGGGAAAATAGATGCCGCCAAAGATTATTGCGCTAATCAGAATACGCCGATGGCCCGGATGCTCGGGAAGGGAATTAGTAAAATAGGCCGGTCCATGAAAGAGATAAGTGTATCCATCGAAAATGTTGGAAAACTGGAAATCTTTAAACTCGAGAAAGGCCTATCAACACTTGCAACCATTTCGGGGGCAGCACCAATGATTGGTTTTCTGGGTACTGTTATCGGGATGATTGTAACATTTCACGCCATGAAAATAAGCGGCCAAGGTATCGAAATAGCTGACCTCTCGGGTGGGATTATGCAAGCGATGGTAACTACTGTAGCCGGTTTAATTATCGGTATTGTCGCTTATATCGCCTACAATTACCTGGTGACTAAAGTTGATAAAGTAATAAATAAAATGGAAGCTATTTCCGTCGATTTTCTCGACATTTTAGATGAACCGATAAAATAATCCAGTATGAACCTCAGGGGACGAAATAAAATAAGTGCAGCTTTTTCGATGTCGTCGATGACTGATATTGTTTTTCTATTACTCATCTTTTTTATTATCCTTTCTACAATGGTAAGCCCCTACTCGCTTCCGGTTGACTTGCCCACCAGTGCCAATAAAACAAAAGAAAAACAAAACATCGCTGTAAGAATTGACGCCGAATTGAATTTCTCGGTGAATAATCGGATTGTTCAAAAAGAAGAACTTGAACAGTCTATTTTAGCTACTGCCGTTAGTGGCGATAACCGGAAAATTATTTTGCATGTTGACCAATCTGTACCAACCGGAACATTAGTGGAAGTACTTGCCATGGCCAAAAGAAATGAGTGGAAAATTGTATTGGCCACAAAACCAAAATAATGGAAATTTTTAAAGATAAAGACAAAAGGAAGTCGCTTATCATCGCCATTTTACTTTATGGCGGATTGGCCGTTCTTTTCTTTTTTATCGGTTTAAAATATCCTGATCCACCACTGGAAGAAGGTGGCGTTGAAATTTCGATGGCAGATTTTGGTTTCGATGACCGGGGGTTTGGCGAGATTGAACCCGCACAAAGCAAACCCATTCAAACCATCGAAGAATCTTCTTCAGAGCCTGCAGAGCCTATAAGCAGCATTGTTGAAGAAGCTGTAACAACACAGGAAGAAAGCGATATTAGTGTTCCGGAAGAAAAAAAAGAAAACGAACCTGTAGTTGAAGAAACCCCCAAAGAAGTTGTAGAAGAATTGAAGCCGAAGGAAACCAAACCAATTGAAGAACCCGAACCGGTAATTGACGAGCAATTAAAAAGTGCACTTGGTGCATGGGACCAACCGGAAGAATCGAACAATGAAGGCACACAGGAAAATACAGCCGGCAACGAAGGGGTTATAAGTGGCAAGCCCGATGGAAAAGGAACCTTTGGCGGAAACGGTAGTAGTTTCGAGTTAGGTGGACGCTCGATGAGCAGCGGCCCTAAAGTTGGTGAGAAACCAAAGGAAGAAGGTACTGTTGTGCTCAATATTTGGGTTGATCGTGATGGAAATGTGGTCCGTACTGGGCAAAATCTGGGCAAATCCACTACCACATCGCAACATCTTTTTAACCTGGCCAAAAAGGCCGCTTTAAAAGCGAAATTCAATCAATCGCCTGATGCACCCCCGGAGCAACGCGGTAAAATGACTTTTATCTTTATTTTAAGATGAACTACAAGGAAACCCTTGATTTCTTGTTTGCTCAATTACCCATGTACCAACGCATTGGCAGTGCCGCTTATAAAGCTGACCTAAACAATACGTTAGCATTGATGAAGGTGCTCGAAAATCCCGAAAAAAAATTTAAAAGCATTCATGTAGCCGGAACAAATGGCAAAGGTTCTACAGCGCATATGATAGCTTCGGTACTTCAGGAGGCCGGGTTTAAAACCGGACTTTATACTTCACCACACTTAATCGATTTTAGGGAAAGAGTTAAAATTAATGGTCAGCCAATCCCTGAAAAACATGTTATTAGGTTCGTTGAATCTACTAAACATGCAATGCAATTGATAAAACCATCGTTTTTTGAATTAACCGTTGGATTGGCATTTGATTATTTTGCTTTAGAAAAAGTCGACATTGCAGTTATAGAGGTTGGGCTTGGCGGAAGACTTGACTCCACCAACGTAATTACCCCTGAAGCATCAGTAATTACAAATATTGGGCTTGACCATACGCAGTTTTTAGGGAATGACTTGAAATCAATCGCAGGGGAAAAGGCCGGGATAATCAAAGAAAAAACACCTGTTATTATTGGTAATGCAACGGGTAAAGTCGAAAGTGTGTTCAAGGATAAAGCTATTAGGTTAAAGACCCCCATTTATTTTTCTAAAGATTTTGATATTCCTGATTACAAAACAGACCTTAAAGGAAAATATCAATCAGAAAACCTTGGAACTGCTGTATTGGTCCTAAAAACTCTTTGCAAAAAGGGCTGGAAAATTCCTGAATCAGCTATAATAAAAGGATTGGGCAGTGTATATAAAAATACCGGATTACGCGGCAGATGGGAAATATTACAGCAACAACCCAAAGTTATTTGCGATACTGCACATAATTCCGATGGCATAAAATGGATTAGCAGGCAACTCATCGATGAACCGCATGAAAAATTACACATGGTAATTGGCATGGTAAACGATAAAAACCCAGAGACCATTTTAAATCTAATGCCAAAAAATGCGCATTATTATTTTTGTGAACCTTCTATTCCGCGAAAATTGCCTTTGGCAGATTTATTAACTGCGGCAAAAAAATCAGGAATAAAGAACTATAATGAATTTTACTCGGTGAAGGAAGCATACAATAATGCTATAATAAACGCCGAAAAATGTGATTTAATTTTTATAGGTGGAAGCACTTTTGTTGTTGCAGACTTGTTGGTTTTTCTGGAAAAAACTAATCTATCGCTAAAATCCCATTCCTAATCGAGTACTTAACAATATCGGCATTGGATTGCAGTTTTAGTTTCGACATTAACCTAAGCCTGTATGTAGAAATTGTTTTAACGCTTAACGAAAGCTTTTCCCCAATTTCGGTAACCGAATTCCCTTGTCCTAAAAGCAATAATACTTCATACTCCCGGTCCGAAAGCAGTTTGTGTGGTGCCTCGTCTTCTTTGCTAAGTACTTCACCAACCAATAGGTTTGCAACATCGGGGCTGATATAATCCTCACCTTTTGCAATGGTACGTACAGCATCTATCAATATTTCCGGTGGGGTGTCCTTATTTAAATAACCCGAAGCCCCTGCTTTTAACATTCTTATTGCAAACTGGTCCTCGGGATACATCGATAATATTAAAACACCAATTTCGGGATAAAGTGCTTTTACCTGTTTAAGAACTTCCAAACCGCTCCTGCCGGGCAACGAAACATCAAGAACAATAACATCCGGTCGGATACCTTTTAAACTACTAATCAGACTTTCACCCGAAGCAATATCACCACCCATTACTTCAATATCGGGATATAATCCCATAATTTGTTTTAAACCATCCCTAACAATTTGGTGGTCGTCGCATATGGTAACGCTAATTTTTTTGTTCATGATTAATAGTTTTTGCTGGTACTTTAATTATTATCCGTGTTCCTCCCCCTGGCTCAGATTCGATTTGCATTTGCCCGTTAAACGGTTTAATCCGCTCACCAATTCCAAATAAACCCAATTTGCCGGTATCTTTTTGAGCTTCAATATCAAAACCAATACCATTGTCCCAAATATCCAATTCAATAAATTCCCCAATCAGTTTAAAATCAATACCGCTATACTTTGCTTTCGAATGTCGTATAATATTAGTCAAACCTTCCTGGACAATCCGATAAGCTACTGAAGAAAAATCTTTGTTTAATTCCAGACCACGAAGGTCGTAAAAAAAAATACACGAAATATCAGTAGAATCCTTGAAATTTTTCACTAGCCATTCAATGGCCGGAATCAACCCTAAATCGTCTAAAACCACTGGTCTCAACTGATGCGCAATCCTTCGTATAGATTTAATGGTTTTTCCTGAGAGGTCGATTAACTCTTCAATTTTATTAAGTAAAGGTTTACAATCCCCGGAACTTTCAATATTATTAAGAATATTCTGCTTTAACCAAAACAAGCCGAGTTTCGAAGCGGTTAACTCCTGGCCTAACTGGTCGTGAATTTCGAGAGAAATTCTTTTTTTCTCATCATCCCGAATATGCTCAATACGCTTAAACAATTCCCTTAAGCGAAACCTGGATTCCTCTAGTTTAATGTAAGTGTTTTCTTTTTCAATGGTTATTTTCCATTGTTCAATGCTATGTATTATTGCCGATGGCAAACGGGTCAATCGGTCTTTTAGCAAATAATCATCAGCACCTGCCTTTATGCAAGCTACAGCGGTTTCTTCATCAACAGCACCGGTTATAATTATAAACGGCCTTTTTATTCCTTTATCCTTCACTATTTTAAGTGCTTCCAAGCCATTGAACTGCGGAAGCGCAAAATCGGATAAAATTACATCTGGATTATATTCATTAAGGGATGCTTCAAATTCCTTCCGACTGGAAACAACCATACATTCAAATATAAATTCATCGGATTTTAAGGCAACTTTTAAAAGCTCAACATCAAGTTCCGAGTCCTCAAGAATCAAAAATCGCAAAGGGCGGGATTTGGCTAATGGATCGAAAAATATTATTTCAGGGATATTCATCGATAACTTGTTTTATTGCAATTTATCCAAAATTGTGAAACAGATTTCATTAAATCGCTATATGATTTAAAGTCTATTGGTTTTATTATAAAGGCATTTGCCCCTAATTGATAGGCTTTTAGTATGTCCGCATCAACCGAAGATGAAGAAAACACAACTACAGGGATATACATTGTATGTTTGTTTGCCCTTATCAACTCCAACACTTCAAATCCGCTGACTTTTGGAATCATTAAATCCAGTAGTACTAATGATGGCAAATTCTTTATTTGGCGCCCTTTAAATTTACCCATACCAAAAAAATACTCAAGAGCGGCAGCACCATCTTTCAATACATGAATTTCACCGGATGCCCCACCTTTTCTCAATGCCTTTATAGCCAATTCAGCATCAATCGAATTATCTTCGATTAATATGATATCATATTCATTCATCTACGGTCATTTTTATTGGGTAACCAAAAATAGAATCCAGCTCCACCTTCTGCCCAGGATTCTGCCCAAACTTTACCGCCATGTTTTTTAATGATTCTATCGACAATGGCCAATCCTACGCCTGAACCTTCAAACTCGTTTGTGGTATGTAAGCGTTGAAATACTTTAAATAGTTTATCAGCATAACGCATATCAAATCCAACCCCATTGTCAATTACAAAAAACTCCACACCATTATCTGTTTTTTTCGAACCAATTTTAATTATTGGTTGTTCAACTTTAGCTGAAAATTTAAATGCATTTCTAATAAGGTTCGAAAAAATCTGCCTAACAGTACCCGCATCCCCATGTATAAATTCTAAATGACCAACATCAACGTCAAACGTTCTCTCAAATTCCAATTTTGTTGAATTTATAATATCCAACACTATTGCGGTAGGATCAAACAATAAAATCCTTAGCTCTAACCTTCCCACCCTTGAAAAATTCAATAATTCATCAATAAGGTTCGACATCTGCTGTGTTCCTTTTTGAATAATATCGATATACCTATTTCCTTCATCATCTAATTTATCCTGATATTCATCCACTAATAATCCCGAAAACCCGGTAATTGCCCTAAGTGGGGCCCTTAAATCGTGGGATACAGAATAAGAAAACGACTCTAATTCATCAATAACAACATTCAGTTCTACCTTTTGTTGATCCGCTTTTAATTTCAATGTGCGAAATGCCTTTTCTAATTCCGCATCGTGTTTTCCGGTTCTCGCAATTTCCTTTTCCCTGGAATTAATTCTTGCCTCCCATTTTTTTATTTGAAAAACGAATTTATCCGGATGATTATCTTCTGCAATATAAAAATCATATAACCCGGCATCTAATAAACCAAGTGCCTGGTTTTTATCAGCATCATCGATTACCAAACAAATTTTCAAATCTTTGTTTTTATTGATGATATCGTTTATCATCAATAAATCATTCGGTTTATAAACTATAATTAAACTACTTGCTACATCGCCAGACAAATATTTTTTCGCCAGATGGTCTGCTTTTAATTCTGCTTGTATGTTTCGGGATTTAAAATCCAATCGCTTTAAAAAAGGATAATCCGATTCCCTATAAAATATAACCACTTGTATTTTTTGAGAGGTTAAGGGCATTGTTCAGAGGTTGATGCGGTAACGAATATAAAAAAAGGCCGGCAAAAAACCGGCCAATTACTTAATAATTCTATTTTTAATTTAGCCGCGCACAATATCGTCGTATGTGATTTTGTATTCGTTATCTTCTGTATAAAAAGGGTATCCCATGGTCAAAACATCCTTTGCTTCTGTCATTTTACCTCTTTCTTTCATAAATTCGGCATAGGATATAATTCCTTTTTTTAGCAACATCAATTGACCAGGAAGATAGTTTTCTACCTGATCTTTATCAATTGCCGATAGACCATCAATTGCATTTTTTAACGAAATTTCAGCTTCAGAACGCATATTTAGGCGTGTTTCATTAACCCCTCTTAAAAACCAGGCTCCCCAATCCTGGGGATCCATACCGGTAATGTATTTATAATACGTTTTGGCTTTTGTATATTTTCCAATCTGATAATAATTATCTGCCAGCTCAAATGCTTGTACCTTAAGCCCATCAATGTATTCAGCATTTTCTTCGGTAAATTCCCCTTCTTTATCCTTTTTCCTGAATTTTACAGCATATTTTAATGACCCTCTAAAAGCACGCGGATAATCCTCATCGTACTCTTCGATTTTCGACATTTCATAATATGCTTTCGAAACATAAATATAAGGTACTGGATTTTTTCTCGTTTTCTCATTCTCCGTAAAATCCAGTGCTAAATCCAGCAATTTCTCATATTTCTCGTCTACATAATAAAACAACATCTTATCCATATCTTTTTCAGATTGTGAAAAAACTGATTTTTGGATACCAAGTAAGCTGAATAAAATAATCAAAGTCAATTTTAAGCTCTTCATTTTTCAAATATTTAATGAAATAAAATTAAAAATAAAGATGGAGACACGAAATGTTTAATAACTAAAATCTGATTTTAAGTTACATTTGCCTCAAAAAAATGAGAATAGATATTCTGACAACCCTGCCCGAGATACTTGAAGGTCCACTAACAGAGTCGATTTTGAAACGGGCAATTGAAAAAGGATTAGTCGAGATAAATATTCATAATATCCGTGATTATAGCCTGAACAAGCATAAAAAAACCGATGACTATGCGTTTGGTGGGGGTGCAGGAATGGTAATGAGTCCCGAACCGATTGCCCGATGTATAGATGTTCTAATGGCGGTGAGAAGTTACGATGAAATCATTTTTTTAACCCCGGATGGCGAAACCCTGAACCAAAAAACAGTAAACAGCTTATCTTTAAATAAGAATTTAATTATGCTTGCAGGCCATTACAAAGGCGTGGATGAGCGTATAAGGGAAAAATATATTACGAAAGAAATATCAATTGGCGATTATGTTCTTACAGGTGGAGAGTTACCCGCTGCCATATTAACCGATGCCATTATCAGGGTTATTCCGGGCGTATTGGGAAATGAAGCTTCCGCTCTTTCCGACTCTCATCAGGACGGGCTTTTATCACCACCCGTTTATACCCGGCCAGCAGATTATAAAGACTCAAAAGTACCAGCAATACTTCTTTCGGGCGATGATAAAAAGATAGAAGAATGGCGTCACAATCAAGCGGTTAAACGCACGCAGGAACGAAGACCTGATCTATATAATAAATTGTTCGACAATTGATTTCATTTTTTTAAATGTTTACATTACCAAACCAAATATTATTTGTAATATTGCAGCCCGATTTTCGGAGCAAAGAGATAATAATAGAGATAACACATCATGGATATTATAAAACAGATTGAGCAGGAAATAACCGAAATACCTAACCTTCCGGATTTTAAACCCGGTGACACAATTTCGGTACATTATAAAATAAAAGAAGGTAGTAAGGAAAGAATCCAGGTTTTCCAGGGTGTTGTAATTCAACGAAGGGGAAACGGTGCCACCGAAACTTTTACAGTAAGAAAAATGTCGAGCGGAGTTGGAGTTGAGCGTATTTTTCCAACATTTTCCCCATTTATTGATAAAATTAAGATAAATAAAGAAGGAAAGGTCAGAAGGGCCCGAATTTTCTACTTACGCGAAAGAAAAGGTAAAGCAGCAAGGATTAAAGAGAAAAAACATTTTAAAGCTTAAAAACTTCCTTATAAAAACATTAAATAACCCTGTTTTGCAGGGTTTTTTTATGGCCAAAAATGAAACCCAATTATTGCCATGGCATGCAAACCAATAAGCCCATCGAACCATCCGGTATAATAAATATCATCTTTCATGGGCTGTGAATTGTAAATCATAAAAATTGCAGAAACATAAACCAGCAAAATCCCAATAAGTTGATAAATGTTTAAGTTCAGTTGAAAAAGCCCCAGGATGGCAATCGCCAAAAAAAATAACGATAACCACTTTGTCTGTTTTATTCCAATACTTTGAGGAATAGTATGAAGGTACTTCGGGTCGTTGTTTAAGTCCCGAACATCGAACATCAGTGTAATTGATAGAATAAAGAAAAACCGTTCAAAAAGCAGCCATTTCCAATTTAATTCAGCAAGGTAAACCCCTGAATCTACCAATTGAGGAAGAATGGTGATGGCACTCCAGGTTATAGCAACAATAAAAACCTTGATATAAGGAATACTCCTGATGGAAAAATGTTTCCCGAATAGGTTTACATCGTGCAGAATATAAATAAATGTAGTAAAGCCAAATGCAGCCAGCATGAGTTGACCGCGAAATTCAAATTTTGCAACGAGGTAAACCAGGCCTAATAATCCAATTAAAAT
>Ga0164313_10006839_pt1 | contig 10029 bp, 10 predicted proteins | sample GuaBasSedimGuay4_FD_113735 | JGI IMG/M metagenome (GOLD analysis project Ga0164313, IMG submission 113735) | Subseafloor sediment microbial communities from Guaymas Basin, Gulf of California, Mexico - Guay4, Core 4569-4, 0-3 cm | ecosystem: Environmental > Aquatic > Marine > Hydrothermal vents...
AAAAATGGCGGATTACTATTGGAAACACCGCAGTCAGGCATCCAGGTATTTCATTCCGGCGAAGTGAGCATTCATCGTGGCTGAAGCGACATTACTGATTGACCAGGGCAATACCCGCCTCAAGTGGGTGCTGGCCAAGGCTGGCGAAATCGATGAGAAAAGCGCCGGCCAGGGCGATCTCGAAGCATTCATGCAGGCTTGGCAGCACGATGCATCGTGCCTTCCGGGTTTGGTGCTGATATCGAGTGTGGCCGGCCGGGAAGAAGCGCGAGCGCTGGCGGATTTTTGTGAATCCATGTGGGGCCTGAAGGCGCAACTGCTGGAGTCAACGGTGCAACGGGGTGGGGTCCGAAATGCCTATGCTGAGTCCAAAATGCTGGGCGTCGACCGTTGGCTAGCCATCGTTGGTGCGGTTGCCCGACACGGCAAGCCAGTGGTTATCTGGGATCTTGGAACGGCCACCACACTCGATGCGGTCGATGAAACCGGGCAGCACCTGGGGGGGATGATCTATCCCGGGCCTGCAACCATGCTTGGCTCGCTGGGCCGGGATACAAAGCTGACGGTTCCGGCGGACCTGGAAAGTGCGGCTGTCATGCCGGGCCGGTCTACAGCGGCATGCATCAGCAACGGTGTCTTTGCAGCGCAGGTAGGCGCGCTCAACCAGTTTTTGCGCAAAGTTTCAGAAGAGATGAGCACAGAACCAGCACTGGTCGTAACCGGCGGTGCCGCCAGTTGGGTTCTGCCACTATTGGATTTCAAAACCATCCACGATCCCTGGCTGGTATTCAGGGGTATGTTAGTCGGCTGACCTGGGTTAAAATACGCCTCCCACGTTTTATCACATGCCGGTATAGCTCAGTTGGTAGAGCAACTGATTTGTAATCAGTAGGTCCCGAGTTCGAATCTTGGTGCCGGCACCAAATTTTCCAGGAATTTTCCAAGGGTGTTCTGCTCGGCAAAGCCGCTTCGGAATCTACTGCCATAAACCCGCCTAATCACGCCAATTAAACACATATCACGCCATAAAAGCTATTTATATGGTGTGATAATGCAAATCGTGCCATAATAAACCTATGCCCAAGCAAGTTTCACAGGCTGAATATGATGTACTCCTGGAAATTATCAGCCGGTTTCCAGATGGTGCTTTAACCAACGAAATAGTCAAGGCGATGCCCGATGGCTTGTCGCGCAGAACATTGCTGCGTCGGCTGAACAATTTGCTTGAAGACGGCCGCCTGGTGAGGGCAGGTAAAGGCCGTGCAACCCGTTATCGGAGTCGCGTGGTCACTGAAGGCTCGAGCGTGCATGGCGAGCGATACGTACCTGTCAGTGAGGAAGGCGCAAAAATCAAACACCTTGTCCGCCAGCCACGACAAAATCGACAACCGGTTGGCTATAACAGGGCTTTTCTGGATAGTTATCGACCCAACGAGACTTACTACCTGACTGAAGAACATCGTCAGCAGCTTCTTGAATGGGGTAAATCACCGGAACAGGCGCGCCCGGCCGGTACCTACGTGCGCCAAATTCTCAATCGTTTGTTAATTGATCTTTCCTGGAACTCCAGCCGCCTTGAGGGAAATACATACTCACTGCTGGAGACAGAGCAGTTATTGGAATTCGGAGAATCTGCGAAGGACAAGGACGCTACTGAAGCACAAATGATACTGAATCATAAAGCAGCCATTGAACTTATGGTTGAACAGGCGGGAGAGATAGGTTTTAACCGGTACACCATACTGAATCTGCACGGATTGCTTGCGGACAATCTTCTTGGTGATCCGGAGGCGGGCGGGCGGCTTCGAACAACCCTTGTTGGAATAGGGGGTAGGGTCTTCCAACCTTTGGCAGTACCGCAACTCATTGAGGAATGTTTTCAGCAGATTCTTGATACGGCCGCGGCTATTGCAGATCCATTTGAACAAAGCTTTTTTGCCATGGTTCATCTGCCTTACCTGCAACCTTTTGTTGATGTGAACAAGCGCGTGTCACGACTGGCGGCAAACATTCCATTTATTCAAAAAAACCTCTGCCCGCTTTCATTTGTCGATGTCCCCGAGCGTGCCAATATTGAAGGCATTCTGGGTGTCTACGAGTTGAACCGAATTGAGTTATTGCGTGATGTTTACCTGTGGGCGTATCAACGCTCTGCTACAAGATACTCTGCAATCGGGCAGTCACTTGGCGACCCGGATCCCTTTCGGATGCGCTATCGTCAGCAGATAAGGCAATTGGTGCTCGAAATAGTTACAGAAGGTATGGGGAAGAAACCGGCAGTCGGGAAAATCAGGCAGTTTGCCGAGGCAACTATTTATGCTGAAGATAAAGCCCGGTTTATTGAAATTACTGAAACAGAGTTGATGAGTCTGCACGAGGGCAATATCGCCCGATACAGGGTACTTCCTTCCGAATACACGCGATGGCGCGAAGCATGGGGGCAACCACCAAATGGTTAAGCCCGGTGAGCACAAAACCGTCCAGAGCCGCATTGCAATATGCGTGAGTCTAACTTGGCATTACCAACTAGTATCACAAGATTTAAATTGAATAAAACCCATTGATTTTATTGGTGGGCGATACTGGGCTCGAACCAGTGACCTCTGCAATGTGACTCCAAAATAAAGCCTTCTCTGGAGCGGCGTACAGACGCAACCTATTGAAAGATAGTACACTATTGGCCGCAAGTGTCCGTAGGTGTATAGTGTAAGTGCACTTACAGGGAGCACTTACGGTGAGCGACAAGCCTATCAAATACGAGCCGCAGAAGACTATCAACCTGAATCTGATCCGCGATCTGGCGAAGGCGACCCCGCCGGACAAACCACGCGAGATACGGGGCCAAAATGATCATCTAATCCTGCGCCATCAGCCGTCCGGATATTTGGGCTTGTACGTAGAATTGGGGCGCGGCAAGCGCGAACGCCTATGCAATGCCGGTGACATTTTAGACCCGGGGCATACGCTGACAATGAAAATGGTCAAGGCGCGGGCTACCAGCATTCGCGGTCAAGTGGCTGACGGGCGCAACTTCAAATCCGAACGGGACAATGCTGCCGCCATTCCGACCCTAACCGAATACTTAGATGGCGCTTATGCCGATTGGGTGAGTATCCATCGCCGCAGTGGCGAGGCGACGATAGCGCGTATCAAGTCCGCGTTCGATGGATTTTTGACGCACCGCCTGGACACTATCACGCCGGACAAGTTGGAGCCGTGGAAAGCGCGACGCTTAAAGAAGGTAAGGCGGGAAACCGTCAATCGGGACATTGCCTCGCTGCGTGCCGCTTTGAGCCGTGCTGAGAAGCTGTTAACGGTTAAAAAGAAAGGTTTTACTTTCGAAAATCCTTTGGCTGACGTGGAACTATTGCAGGTGGATAAGAACCGGGAGCCGGTACGTGCACTCACGGCAGAAGAAAAAGGCGACTTGATTACAGCCCTGACGGCCCGGGACGACGATAAACGGGCCGGGCGGCATCGGGGCAATCGGTGGCGTGTCGAACGCAGAATTGCGGAGATGCCTGGCATCGGGAAGTTTGCCGACGTCCTGACCCCCGCTGTAATCGTGAGTCTGGAGACGGGTTTGCGCCGTGGGGAGTTGTTCGCCTTACAGTGGCCGTCCGTCGATTTTCGGGGCAAGAGTTTGAGGGTGGAGGGCGAAACGGCCAAATCCTATGAGACTCGGGAGATACCGCTAAACAAGGTTGCTCTTTCAACGCTGCGTGATTGGTGGCTGCAATTAGGTCAGCCGGACAGCGGTTACGTGTTTTCGCAAAATGATATGCCGATACAGGATTTGAAAAAGAGTTACCACGGTGTGTTAGCTAAAGCGGGTATTGAACGCCGACCCGCCAAAGGCCAGAGCGTGAACTGGCACAGCCTGAGGCATACGTTCGGGACGTTGCTGGGCGCGGCCAACGTGGACGGCACCACGATTATGAAGTTGATGGGGCACGTGAAGCTGAGCACCACCCAAAGGTATTTGCACACCGACGACAAACGCAAGCGCGAGGCCGTTAAGGCGCTGGAGGCGATGTAGTGGAAGGCTACTTGCAAGCACATCGCCGCCGCGCGTTGGAGCATGCTCGGGCGGAATACCTGGAGGTAGAAAAATACATTGCCGCCAGCGACCGGCATAAGCGCCACGAAAAAAAATTTCCCGGAAGAACGGCCCAGCTAATGCAGGAAGCGGACAAGGAATTGCAGCGTGCGGAATGGCTGCTTCCCGCCTTACTAAAGGAGTCAACACAGAAAATCGCCTTTGAAGGATTCAATAGCGCCGTGCGTGCTGCGTATGGCCACACGCTACAAGCGTACTTAGACCCGTACGTGATGCTCGGGCAGGAAACGAGTGGATACCGAGCCAAAGGCGCGGATGTCGTCAACAGCAAACGTAAGAACGAATTAACCCCGCTGCTTGAATTGTTGGCCAAGCGGCGCGACGAAATCGATGACTATCTCCAACCGTCCGAATTGTGGCCGGTACTGGAAACCCAACTTGACGGTATGAACCTGTATCCCCGCCAAGTTGGAACCGGCAAAACGAAGCAATACATCTATGAAAACGGCAGCATCACCTATGAGAATTTCCGGAAGTCTATTCGACGCATCCGGAATAGGTGGGACAACGCTTAGCGCCTGAAAATGCGTGCGTAACATAGCGACCACTCCCGTACGTATGTGGTCGATATGGTGCAGCAAAAACTGGCTTATTCTATTCCGGAGTTTCAAGAGCAGATTCCGCTCAAATCCCGAAGTTTCATCTATACGGAAATCGCAAGAGGTCGGTTAAAGACCATCAAGGCTGGCCGTCGACGGCTAATCACACATGAAGCGGCCCGCGCGTATATCCGGCTGTTAGAGTCCGAGGCGGACAAATGAAACTGGCCGAGACCGTTTTCGACGACGATGGGAAGGCGTTGGGTCTACTCATCTGGAACGATTTCGATGGCGTTGCCACCTTCGTACCCCGGCGCGATCGGCTTGCTCCCCTGCGGAAAATGACTTGGCCGTGTCCAATCAAAGCCCGCCAAACCATACAGGCGTTTGCACGGGATAAATCTTCCGAAATTTCTTGTTTCCATAACCGAGGAAAGTTAAATGGCGAACTATCAGGACAATGAACTGCAAGTTTTGGCCCAAACCAAAACCGGAATTGATCAGGCTAGAACCAAAATCAAGGCGCGACTTCAACCAATTATCGACCATGTCTTCACCCTCGATTGCTTTGATAACGCGCTCAATCTTCACCGGCTGGATGTGGAATACGAAAGCCGCAGCTCACCCTTTTTCGACCTGTACGCAGACCTGCTGTCCATTGACGGCGTGACAGTTACAGCAACCTGGGCTGATGAGGGAGACGACTACGAAAAGCATTACCTCTGGAACAACGAAGGCAGTGAGTACGAAGTAATTGCAATTAATCCTTGGCGGCAGCGCAGGGAGGATGAAATCAACCAGGCTGTAGATGATCGGATTTATAATTTCATCGCTCGACTGAAAAGCCAGCGCGACGGGTGCGAACAGACCATCAAAGTTTTACAGAAGTCGTTTGGTGAAAAACTTCCTTTTTGACTTTACTGAAACAGAAAGCCCGCTGAATTAGCGGGCCTTCAAATCCTTACCGAGGACTCACCAGGTACATGGAAGCAACTGATGACCGAAAGTATACCAGATAAAAGCAAGGCCATCGTGACCCCGCTCGACGGGTTTAGAGGCCGTCAAGATGAGAAGCAGGGCCAAGTATCCGTGCACATGGATGATGCGCCCCTAGTGGCTCCAGGACTCTATCAACTGGCCTTCGTCAGTTATCGCACAGCCCTGGTTTATGGCCGAGCGCACAAGGTGGCCTTACGTTTCCAGATAATCGACCAGGGCGAATTCTACGGCACACAGTTAGACCGTTGGTACAACTGCAAACGAATCATTGGCAGACCGAAGAAGAATGGCAATTTCCAAGTGGGAAGACACAGCGATTTCCTGCGCGAATACCTGACGCTATTTCCTGATCGAGTGCGGCGACTGGACCGAATCTCTATGAAGCCATATAAGTGCAATGTGATTACAGGACGAATTGAAACCGTGACGAAAAATGCACGACAACAACCACTTCCTGAATTCATGCAATATTCAATTATCAGGGAGTTATTGGAGGCAGGAGCATGAACACCTTGCACTTGAACTTTAACTCTAACTTGAACTTGAACTTAAACTCACTCCTAGTCCTACTCCCATTCCTACCTCGTCATACCCAGAAGCCCTACGCTGCTTTACTTTCCTTTGATTGCGTTGGCAAAAAAAATTGGCGCTTTTTTAATTTGGCGCAAACCTCAAAAACCGCATTTGGGCCTTGGCTTAATGGTGGCCCAGTATCTAGCTACGCAACAACCACCCGGAGGCAGGCCCTGGCCATAAGTCCTCCGGGGCCAAGTCATTCGCTGATCGCACCACTATCACTGACTTCACTGACTGGAATGCCAGTGGCGCAAGTGAATCCTATTGGTTCAGTGTGAATCTACCGGCCTGCTACTTTTTTCCTGCGCGTGTATTTGCATGTACTATGCAAAATATAAACGCCACGAAAGCCTTATAAATAATAGTTTATCGTATGGTAGAATCATTCGTAAGTGCACTAAGTAAGTGACAAGATGCCCAAAACAAGCGAAATAGTAGCCCCGCCACAGCCCAAGTTTTCCGCTGGGAGGATGGAACTGCTGGCTATGGTGAATTGATATGGCAGGTCGAAAGGCATTTGAAATTACGCCGGAACTTCTGGAACGTGTGGAAGCGTATGCCCATGCTGGCATGACAAAGCAGGAAATTGCCGCCAGCCTCGGTATCCATGAGGCAACGCTGTACAGGAAAATAAATGACAATCGCGAATTTAGCGAGGCTATAAAAACGGGTCAAGCCAAAGGAATTGTTGCTGTCACAAATTACTTAATGGAGTCTGCGCGAAAAGGCAACGTCACGGCACAAATCTTCTATTTGAAAAACCGCAGCCCGGAAAACTGGAAGGACAGGCAACACATTGATGAAACGCTACGTCATGTCAAACGGGACGTGGACATCAATGACAAAATGACACCACAGGAAGCAGCGCAAGCCTACGCGGATACATTAAGATCAGAAAAGGGCGTAAACGTGACCCCCATGAAACGGCAAAGAAGATGATCCGGATCATGTTTTAAAAAAATCCGGATCATCATTTCTGGCCTGCCGGAGTTTTTTTGCCGGTTGGTGGGAGATCCACATTCCCCCATGTGGGTCCACTGGCAAAACGCCCGCCCTGTCGCTGATGGGGCGGTTTTCTTGTCTTACCGACACCGCACGATGTAGTCCGCTGTCCGCTACAAAGTGGCTATAGGATTCGCACAAATTTCAGCAACGCCAATAGCCGGACTCGGCCAACAGCAGTCATAACGACCGAACCAGCTCAATTTTCACCCCGGCTCCAGTTTTGCCAAATGAAGACTTGTTCATTAGACTCTTTACCACTTGTATGGAGTAAATGGACGTGAAACGGAGAGACGCCATATGACAAACGAGGGCGGAACGAACTTGCCGGTAAAAGGTCGCCGCAGGCTGTTCAGACGAATCTTGTTGGTCTGCGCGATTCTGATCGGTATCGTGCTTTTGGCCGGCGTGGCCGGTACCTTCTGGGTGCGCGGTATGGTCATGGCCAGCCTCCCCCAACTCGACGGCTCCGTACCGGTCACCGGGCTGGTCTCCTCTGTCCGGATCGAGCGCGACGCCCAGGGCATCCCCACCATCCACGCAACCAACCGGTTGGATCTGGCACGGGCCACCGGCTTCCTGCACGGCCAGGATCGCTTCTTCCAGATGGACCTGTTGCGCCGGCAGTCGGCGGGCGAACTGGCCGAGCTTTTCGGTCCCACCGCCATCGGGTACGACAAACAGAATCGCTTGCACCGGTTTCGTGCCCACGCCGCCGAGATCCTCGAAACCCTCTCCGATCTCGACACCCGCCTCCTTCAAATCTATACCGAAGGGGTCAATACCGGCCTGCGCTCACTGGGCAGTCATCCCCCGGAGTATCTCGCACTTAGGGTAGAGCCGACCGACTGGCGTCCCGAAGATTCGGTGCTCGTCTTGTACAGCATGTATCTCGAAATGCAGGGGGATAACGGACGACGCGAAGCGGCTCTGGGGTGCCTGCACGATCTTTACCCGCAGGAGCTGTTCGATTTTCTGGCACCGCGAGGAACGGAATGGGATGCGCCACTGGTGGGCGAGTCCTTTCCCTCACCGGCGATCCCCGGCCCCGAACTGTTCGATCTTCGCACCGAATCGATGGCGGCCACAGTGCTGTCTCTACCAAGTGAGAGAGTTTCAGAGCCGGACCCTCTGCTGATTCCGGGCAGCAACAACTGGGCGGTATCCGGCAATCACTCCGCCAACGGAGCTGCACTGCTGGCCAACGACATGCATCTGGGCCATGGCATGCCCAACATCTGGTACCGCAACAGATTCATCATCGAAGGAGACGGTCCCTCTGACCACATGCTCGACATCACTGGAGTGACCTTGCCCGGGGTGCCGCTGATGATCACCGGCAGCAACGGACGGATCGCCTGGGGCTTCACCAACAGCTATATCGACACCCATGATCTGGTGATCGTCGAGATCGATCCGGCCGATGAAAATCGTTATCTGACAGCGGAAGGCCCCCTTCCTTTCGAGCAGCACACGGAAACGATCCGGGCCAAATCCGGAGAAACAGGGTTGCTCGAGATCCGCTCCACGATCTGGGGACCGATCGTCGCCGAGGACCACTGGGGACGGCCACTGGCCCTGCGCTGGCTGGCCTATGAACTCATGGGTGTCAATCTGGGATTGTTTCAACTGGAGCAAGCGGCAGACCTGGAAGAAGCAATCGGGATCGCCAATCGGATCGGCATGCCCACCCAGAATTTCACCGTTGCCGATAGTACAGGCCGTATCGGCTGGAGCCTAGCCGGCCCCATCCCCCGGCGAGTCGGCCTCGACGGCCGGCTGCCGCAGTCGTGGGCTGACGGAAACCGCCGCTGGGAAGGCAGGCTGAATCCCACTGATTATCCCCGGGTGACCGACCCGGAGAGTGGCCGGATCTGGACCGCCAACAACAGGGTCGTCGGTGGCGATATGCTGCAAAAACTGGGAGACGGCGGCTACTCGACCGGCGCGCGGGCCGGGCAGATCCGCGACGGGCTGTTCGCCCTCGAACGGGCCGACGTCGGTGACATGCTGGCCATCCAACTCGACGACCGTGCACTCTTTCTCGAGCGCTGGCACGATCTGCTGCTGGAGACCCTCGACGATCAAGCCATAGCCGGTGAGGATGGGCGTGGCGAGTTGCGCCGTCTGGTCGAAGCTGACTGGTCGGGTCATGCGTCGGTCGAATCGGTGGCGTACCGGATGGTGCGCGCTTTCAGATTCTTCCTGGCCGAACGGGTGTTCAATCCTCTAACGGCGAAATGCTCCGAAGCTGACCCTATTTTCGATTTCATGCGTATCGGACAGTGGGAAGAACCCCTGTGGCGGTTGATCACCGAGCGTCCCCTGCATTTACTCGACCCGCAATACGAGAACTGGGAAGAGCAGCTTCTCGCTGCGGTGGATGCCGTGGTGGAATTTCTCTACGAGGATCCGGACACGAGTCCGGAACAGCGCACATGGGGAGCACGCAATACAGTACGCATCCAGCACCCGATCAGCAGGGCTATCCCGCAGCTTTCCCACTGGCTGGACATACCGCCCGAACCCCTGCCCGGTGATTCCAACATGCCGCGTGTACAATCAATGAGGTTCGGTGCTTCCGAACGGATGGTCGTATCGCCGGGACACGAGGAAGAAGGGATTTTTCACATGCCGGCCGGGCAGAGCGGCCACCCCTGGTCACCTTTTTACCGTAGGGGGCACGAGGCCTGGGCCAGAGGGGAAGCGACACCCTTCCTGCCAGGTTCGGCCGTACACGAACTGGTATTGCAACCCGGAGAGTGAGAGACGAGGAGGATCGAGATGGAAATG
>Ga0164313_10006840_pt1 | contig 10029 bp, 11 predicted proteins | sample GuaBasSedimGuay4_FD_113735 | JGI IMG/M metagenome (GOLD analysis project Ga0164313, IMG submission 113735) | Subseafloor sediment microbial communities from Guaymas Basin, Gulf of California, Mexico - Guay4, Core 4569-4, 0-3 cm | ecosystem: Environmental > Aquatic > Marine > Hydrothermal vents...
CTGGTGTGGATCCGTTAAAACTTATCCAGGCTCGTTGCTGGTTTTCCCTGCCGACCGGGTAGCCTTCAATTAAATTAATAGGACGGATAAGCATGTAGAGCCGAAAGCGAATCACTTGCGGACGCGGGTTCGATTCCCGCCGCCTCCACCAATTCGTGACCCCGGCATTTTGCCGGGGTACACTTTTGGGCTAAATGATAAAAAAACATATCCGTCAACCCTCGCTATTCTTAAATTTCTCCCAGATTTTCAACTTGGAAAAAACATCTTTCTTTTTAGTATTGGCACAAATGACGTCCCCACCGGTTTTTTCAACGGTGGTGCAATCAGTGGTAGCAAGTATTTCCTCATATCGCGTTCGGAAATCGGCGCGGGTGCCCAGCGCGGCTGCATAGCAGGGACCTTCGATATAGTCACGATTGGAGCTGGTGCACCTCTTTAAAAGGGCATCAGTACCCTGATTACCCCGTGATTCTTTGCCGTGCTTAGCCGAAGTGCTGGCACTAATGAATATTTCCTCCGGTAGAAAATGAATGCTATCGCCATACAGATTTTGTACACCGACTAACTGTTCGGTAACTGTTTCAAAATTACCGTCGGCGAGTTGGTTGGCGAAGTATGTTTCGTAGACTACCAGGGATGGATATTCATCCTGCAAAGCGATAACAATATTCTCTGAAGCCAGGCCACGTTCGCCCTGGCCCAGGCGGTAGCGATACTTCAGGACCATAGTTTGCTGTGAACCAATTGCCAGGGCGGGCATGTTTTCTCCTGCCACTGCCATGTCATCAGCCAGCAATGCGTCCTCTATCACATCAATTGCCTGAGACGATGCAATTAAAGATTGAAACTCAACCAGACCATGGATGGTGTCGACAACCTCGCTCACGGTATCACGCTCTTCTGCCACTTCCATCATTTCTTCCATGCTGGGCCTGTTAACATATTTCCAAATATACTTACGTCGTTTTTCATAAGGACGATGCGTTTTTGGGAGTGCTTGGCTGACCAGTAACTCGGCTACTTTCTTTCTGGAAAACTCCTTGGTTTCCTGCACAAGAATATTCTTGAAGTCGGTATTTCCAACCATCAGGTTTTTTTTAACGTTCTCTTCAAACTCAGTATTAACGAAGTCTTCAAAGTCGCTGCTGAATGCCTTGATTGACTCGCAAAATGATTCTTCAGCAGTCTGTAAGCTCTCCAGGGCCTGTTCAACGCCATCGGGGCTGTAGCCTGCTAATAATAGTAGTTCCAGGGCTAACAAATCCGCTTCATCTTCCTGTTTGCTTTGCCAGATTGGATGAATGAATTCGGTGGTGAAATCACGCAAGCGTGAGTAATACTGAAATACCTGGCGATTCAATTTTGTTAACTCTGTTGCGGTTCCAGTCCAGTTGGCTTCGCTTTGGGTTAATGCAACTAACGTCAGTGTCGCCGCAGCGTATGAAACGCTTGCGCTGCCCTTTTTCTGGAACACTCTTAATGACTTTTTCTGCTTCGCCTTGGCTGCGAGCAATGCAGGGTGCCCGAGCAATAAATGTGAAATCTCATGCGCGAGCAGGAAAGTAATTTCGTCATCTGAACGGGCCCGCTGCAAAAAGCCTATAGGTACCAACAGGTCACCATCAAGCGTGGTAAAGGGCGTGTAGAACCGCCAGGAGGTCAAATACACATCGAATTCAGGTGCGGTGTGAGGCCATGCGGCCAGAATTCGATCTGTGATCAGGTTCAGGTTTTTTCCGATTTCCGGCGCCGGTGTGATTGCCTGTCTTGGGCGGGCCTGATCAAGGATTGCAGCATTCGCGGCTACCGCTTTATTACCTTCTACAAATGCATTGAGCTCATTGATGCTGTAATAATCTGACATCAGGTTATCGATCTTCCTGATGCTTAGCCCCCGGTTAAATAGTACTGCCGGTCCCTGGACTGACCAACTGGTACAATCACTACTGGCATTGGTGTTGGTTATCCCAGCAATCAGGATCGCCAGCAATGCTGTAGTTTGTAACAGTAGATGTTTGAATACCGACAAAACCATTTTCACTTAAACGCCTGTTTTGTTTTGCGACAGGATCCGGCACCCACCACGCTACCCAGATCCTTGCATAGCGGGCGGTTCTCCACATTAGGGTCACCGGCAAATTTTTTAGAGTTGCAGTTTGCTGTATATTTGATGTAGTTTTTCTTGATCCAGCATGAGTCAAAGCCTTTCTTATGTGTCTCAGTATCGACGGCACAAGCTTCACTCTTTCTAGGATTTAGCGCACCGGGCGGCACCTCAATTCTCACCAGGTTCTTTTCGCCGCACTCAATAATGTCAATGCCTTTCAAACCCGAACTTGTGAGCTTGAGCCGAACAGATCGAGCCTGGGTGCAATAGCAGCTTGTCTTATCCTTATAAAACTCCTTAACTTTCCCTTGGGACGTGTTAGTGCGTCCGGCATCAATTGCCGCCTCCTGAGCCAATACCTGATTGGAAAACAGCGATAGAATCAACAAACATCCAGTAATTGTTTTCATAAGTTAACCTGTTAGTTGAAATACTCCCCGGCGACATCTTTATTCATGATGAAGGTCGCAAGGCCTTCGGTAATTTCATTTGATGCAAGGAGAAGATAAAGCGACAAGCCCGATAGAAATGTGTATAAAAAGTTAAAGGGGTCAAAGCGGAAGCAGAAGCTGAAAATAGTTGCGATAACGGTCAGAAAAACAAAAGCCAAAAAAGTAATGGCTACATGCGGCATAAATTGGCACAGACCATTGCGTCGACTGGAAATACCATTATTAAAGGCCTCTCGAGCAGGCTTTTTCAATATGTCTTTGAGTGGTTTGAGAGGACGCTTTGCAAGGTAAACGAACCATGTATAGACAATGGTAAATAACAAGAAGAGCATCAAAGCGTTGTCCAGCGCACCATGCCCTGGGTTGCTGAGCAGTCCCGCCAGTAAAAACAAAAAGACAGCAGACATAATCACCATGCCACACGATGTCCACCGTTTGTTAGACGGCCCGCTGTCGACTGCCTTTTTGATGTCATTGATTTTTGTAAGCGTCAGTAGTGCTAGCCCAAATGTAAAGACATATTGAATCAGCAGAAGCACCCGATAAGGCCCAAAGCTAGTCTCAGTTACCTGCGGGTCTGTTTTGTAATAATTTTTCTTGTAATACAGCAAGTTGTCCACGGCCATGGCATGTGTGTAAATGCCGGCAATGCGACCATGGACTGGAGAGTCGGTATAGTCCGAAAACCTTTGCATTGCGAGACCAATCATTACAAACCTGCCGCTCAATAGTCTTTTGAGGGTCTGAAAATCAAATTTCTTAGTTTGCTCTTCATTTGATTGGACGGGAAGTTGCGCCTTTTGTACTACATTAAAATAGTCGTACATGTTAATCGTCAGATGATAGGGGCAGCGGGCGATCAGCTGGCCCCTTAAAGACGGCGTGGGAAATGTTTGCGCGGTAATTAGCTTGAACATGCGTCCCAGCAATTGTCCTCGTTGAACACAATTATTAAATGTTTCCAGGGGAATGGCCTCGTCCTGCATTTCTGAGACAATGCCGCCCCATTTGACATAAAGATTTTCGCCCTCGGGAACATCTTCGGTCAGGAAAGTGTAATCATCGGGTTTTTGTTTTGTTATCTCCCGGGCAATGAGCCATGCCGGACTTAAGTGTTCCTTTTCACCGACTGAGAGGTGAACTGAACGCCCGTTCTCTGCACCAATGCTGATGGGTGCCAGGATTGCAACTTGATCCAACAAAGCCGTTACCGGCCATGCTTTGATTGCTTTCTGAAAAGCCTTGAAGACATTAACTTTCTGCCCTGGTAACAGACACGGCGCAGATTTATCAAGACAATTGAAATAGTCCTGGCGGGCATCCAGGTAGTCCCTCGAAGCACCAACAATGACGGGGAATTTGCTTTCCTCAAGCTTTGCCTCACGCTTTAGCCATTCACTTTGTATCCCATTAGAACCCGGCCCCGGTTCTGCTACTGCACCTATAAGCTGACCTGTGATCTCAAGACAGTTGTCAAAGTGTTGATGATCCCGGTATGACAAGCCCGTAATATCAGAAATGGTTTCGTAAAATTCACAGAACCCGTCAGGGTCGTGTTCAACACTCCGAAACACGATGTCGATAAAGATTCCCTGGGCATTGACATCCCGAATGTCGGACATCATGTCTCCGAATTCAATGAAATCCATTGGCCAACCCATCCCTCTTGGCGGAAGTTGGGCGGCTTGATCGGTATAAAGCATTACAGCCAGTTTTTTCTGGGCATTTTCCGGATCGCGACCATAAAAGCCCGCAGTTAGTCGCTGGTAGATACGTTCGTTTTGCTCTTTAACAACGTCGCTAATACCAAAGATGTTCGACTGGTCAATGAGAAAACTGAAGATGGTGAATAAAAGAGCGTACCAAGCCCTTAGTACCCAACCTGGTTTGGCTGGCCGGTTTTTTTTCTTGCCGGAGTCCTTTCCGGTCTTATTTTTTTTACTGGACACGTTAGTTGGCGCCTACCCGCCCTGCGAAGCTCACGATATATAAAGTATAGTAAATTCAACGGACTTTGCTTGTAACTACAAAAACACAACTTTAACAGCAAGCAATTGGTAGTGCTCTCAAGGCGCGTTTTCCACCATATACATGATGCCCGCCAGGATTATTGCGAAAAACATAAACTGGCGAATCCTGATTCTTGACTTGGTTCTCTCCGGGTCATTGGGCTCTCCACAAACAGGGCAGGCAATAGCATTGACGCTGATCCTCCTGTTACATGCCGGACATCGAAAAAGCCCCATCGCGAGCCTCCATCTGTTTTGAATATCTCTTTCATTTAACTATAGGAGATATGTATCCACATTGCTCAGCCGGCGTCGGGAAGACATTTGGAGTCGACATTTGCCCTACATCTCTCTGCCTTCAATCGTGCTAAATTGAACAGGTAACTGCAAATGGCGAAGGGCCAGGTGAATGTTCAAGATGTCCAATAAAAAAGACAAAACCAAACGACGTGGGTGTGTGCAAATCCTGACCAACCAACTGAACGCGTTGGAAGCCACCGGCCACGAACCATCCCAGCAGAATCTGTTAATAGCCCTACGGGAAGAAATCGAGGCCTTGAGTAACGGTGCGCGTTCAACGCCCTGGCCCAATGGCCCCGTCGGGATGGCGCTTGAATCACTTGCCCCCTACCAGCCAACGGTGGCAAATCTGTTTTGTTCCGGTATTGTTAAAATAGAACTGCTGCAGAAAAACCGGGGGTTTCAGCTTGATGGTTGACTCTCAAAACAGATTTGATCGACCTGATGACAGTACCGCCTTGCCGAGTGGTTATTGGGTGGTACAATTTTATGAACATTAAGTCTCGGAGTAACGATTGAAAAAAATAAATCTGGAAGAAAAGTTTGGCTTATTTGATGATTACTGGTCTCCAAAAATAGTCGGCGAACTCAATGGTCAATACGTAAAACTGGCAAAGCTCAAAGGTGAAATCGTTTGGCATTCGCACGAAAATGAAGATGAGTTTTTTCAAGTCATCAAGGGCAGGATCGTTATGCACCTAAGAGAGCAAAGCATCACTCTCAATGAGGGTGAGTGTTTTGTGATCCCCAAGGGGGTCGAACATAAGCCGGAAGCCATTGAAGAAGCACACATACTGTTATTCGAGCCAAAAACAACGGCACACACGGGTACTGTCAAAAGCAAAATGACAGTGGAAATTGAGAATCAAGAGTGGATATAGCGTAAAAAAAGCCCATCCTCTGAAATCAGTTGGTATTGAAATAGTCCCATCAACGCTACGGACCCTATGCGGCAATAAGGTTTCCGACATCAGCCATCGCTTCGGCCAGTGATTCATTTCGGGTTTCTTCGCCCATGTTCAAGCCTTCTGCAAAAATTGAATCAACCGATTCAATACCCATGAGCCCCAGCACCGAGGTGAGGTAACCCGTTTGCGTATCCAGGGGTGTATCACGGTAGATGCCACCGCGGGCGAATACCAGGTAAGCGTGCGTATCTTCGACCATGCCTACCGGACCTTCATTTGTATAGCGAAAGGTTTTACCGGCACGGACAACACGATCGATCCATGCTTTGAGTGTAGACGGGATGCCCATGTTGTACATGGGTACTGCCAGCACCAGGGTGTCGTGCGACAGCAACTGTTCAATCAGTTTGTCGGACCGACTGGCCAGTGCAGTTTGTTTCTGATCGCGCTGATCGTCAGGTGTAACCCAGCTATTGAACTCTTCAGCCTCCAGATGTGGCAAGGCATTGTTCGCCAGATGGATTTGGGTTACTTCGCTTCCCGGATTTTCCGCGATGATTTGCTCAACCAGTGATTGGGCAATCCGGGTACTGGCACTGTCCTCATCAAACAGGCTGCTCTGAATAAAGAGTATTCGTTTCATGTTCCGTCTCCATTGATTTGCATACACTTTAATATCGAAATGATGCACAATGAATGGTGTTTAATCGCTGGATACAATCGAAATGGTCGATGTAAAACTCGAAACTGTTACAAATGTGACTCTGGATCACTGGAGATCATTGGTGGCTGTGGTGGATGAAGGCGGTTACGCACCGGCAGCCGAAGTGCTGGGAAAAAGTCAGTCCACAGTCAGTCATAGCATCCAGCGCCTGGAACAATCCCTGGGGACTGCGGTGCTCAGGATAGAAGGCCGACGGGCGGTGCTGACCGCAGTAGGTGAGATGGCATTGAGACGTGCCCGTCTTTTACTGGATGAGGCGCTGGATATTGAGCGTATGGCCCGCACTTTGTCCGCCGGTGTTGAGGCTGAACTAAATGTAGCGGTGGATACGATCTTTCCAAACCAAATCCTGTTACCGGCGCTAGCCGGTTTCGTAGAAGCCTACCCCGGCACCCGGATTGAGTTGATGGAAAGCGTTATATCGGGTGCGGCCGACCTGATCAAACGTGGCCATGTACAGCTGGCGATTACTCCGCATGTACCCCAGGGCTGGCTGGGCGATCACCTGATTCGCCTGGAATTTGCTTGTGTAGCGAGTCCCACCCATCCTCTCCATCTACTGGGTCGGGAGATCACGGACCGGGATTTGCACCAGCACCGTCAACTGGTCGTTCGGGACAGCGGTGAACGTCGCAACCTGGAGGTTGGGTGGCTTGGATCTGAACAGCGCCTTACTGTCAGCACCATGAGCACCAGGATCCAGGCTCTATGCCAGGGCCTGGGTTATTCCTGGTCCCCACTTTTGAAAATCCGGCGTGAACTGGAACAGGGACTGCTCAAGCCGTTACCTTTGGAATACGGGGCGCGGAAGTACGCCGATGTGTACCTGGTTATCACCGATGCCGAAGGTGCGGGTCCGGCGACACAGGCGCTGGCGGCGTTAATCAAACAGCAAGTGGAAAAATCCTGTGCAGAAAAGACCTGATTTACGATCAAGATCCTGAAACTGCAGATCTCTTAGTTAAGGGGGTTTGTTGTACCGTGCCGCGATATGTAGTCTTTCAGCGTTCCGCTCTTGATCACCTTCTCTTCAAGGTGTGCATTGACCAGGTCACCAATTGAAATGATGCCGGCCAGGCTTCCCTCATCCAGGATTGGCAGATGTCGTATATGATTTTTTGTCATGACTGCCATAACGAAGTTGGGTTCATCGTCGGGAACCCCAGTGATAAGATCCGTCGTCATTGCATCCTCAACAAGGTGTAAGCAAGGCGAATCTGCAGATGCCCCGGGGTCACTCAATTTGTTACAGCTGTCTCCACACACCCGGAGAATATCCCGCTCTGTGATGATGCCAACAACTTCTTTGTCTTCACCGGTGACAACCAGGGCGCCGATTCTGCGCTCAGTTAGTGTACGGATCGCATCGTGGATGCTCTGACCAGTATTGATTGTCACCACTGTGGTCCCCTTTTCCAGGAGAATGTCTCTAATTCGCATAGTTGAAGCCCTCTAGGCTGCCGCTGACCGGGAGATCACACAATTTTTGATATTCATTATCGTTTCTCATTGTTACTTGTTGATCTGTCGTGTCTGACTAAAATTCTTCCCAGTCTGGAACATTAAACGTCAGTAAATAGGATCACCATGATCTATGTCAGTTAAAAAGAAAGTGTTATACAGTGAACAGATGAAAATAAAACTAACACTTTCCTTGTACCTGCTCATGAGTATGTCTGCGTTTGCCCTTGACGAGGAGGCAGAACGTTACGTCAAGCTAGCCCTTGAGTTAGGTGAATATGATCCGGACTATGTTGACGCCTACCTGGGACCGGATGAATGGGCACTGACGGCAAAAGAGAATCTTCGGTCACGCGACGAATTAGCAAAGGCTATCTCGAATCTACTCTCGGACCTTAAGGCAATTCACCCTGCAGAAGGCGACTCAAGCATCCGGCATAAAGCACTCCTGCTTAACGTAAGGGCAATGGATACACGTATTCGCATGGTTCGCGGTGAGATATTCTTGTTTAAAGAAGAGGCAAGGCTGATTTATGATGCCACCCTGCCCGACTACACATTCGAGAAATTTGATCAGGCACTGAAAGAGATCGAAAAATTAATTCCCGGAGAAGGAGACCTGGCTGAGCGGGTCGACACATTTCGAAATTCACTGACGATTCCGGAAGACCGCCTTGATACGGTCGTTAATCTTGCTATCAATGAGTGCAAACGTCGTACATCCAAACATATATCTTTACCTGCTACTGAGCACTTCATACTTGAATACGTTCATGACAAGAGTTGGTCTGGCTACAATTGGTATCAGGGGGGAAATGAAAGTCTTATGCAAATTAACCTGGATTTCCCGGTCAAAATCGACCGGCCCGTCGGACTGGGCTGTCACGAGGGCTATCCAGGCCATCACGTGTGGAACGTTCTGGTTGAAAACAAGCTGTTGAAAGAAAAGGGATGGATCGAGTTTTCAATCTTTCCATTGTTCAGTCCGACGGCACTAATCGCTGAAGGCAGCGCTAATTACGGTGTTGATCTCGCATTTCCGGGTAATGAAAAAATTGAATACGAGCGTGAAATACTCTTTCCGCTTGCGGGACTTGATCCAGAAAAAGCGGTGATGCTGGATAAGTTGAATAAACTAACCCAAAGCCTGAGTCACGCAACCAATGCGACAGCCCAGCTGTATCTTGACGGGGAAATAACCAGGGAAGAGGCGATAGTACAACGCCGGAAATATTCTCTCACTTCGCGGGAACGCGCTGAACAGAGTGTCAGGTTTATCGAGCAGTACCGCTCGTACGTCCTGAATTACAATCTTGGCAAGGATATCGTGACCCGTTACATCGAGAAGCAAGGTGATGACCAGGCTACCCGTTGGGCAGCCTTTGAACGTATGCTCACTGAATTGCCATCTGCTTCTGATATGACAAAATAGTGCCTGTCACCTCGATCAGGCTTTGCCATCTAGCACTTCCCGGCATACTTTAAGATAAGCTTTGCCATTGACAGAATCGGGCTCCAGGTAGTTGCCTTCGGCCCATTCGTTCCAGGATTTAACGAACAGGACTTGCTGATCTGCCGGACGGGTTTCAACCTGACGTACGGCCTTTTGTAACTGTTGTTTAAACAAGCCAGGTGAAGGGTTTTCCAGGACGAAACCTTTACGGCCCACGCGGGGAGTATTGTCCCAGTTCGGGAGAACACAAGGGTAAAAGTCGTCGTGACCCGGCTCCACCTGATTGTGCTCGACAAAATCCTTGTACTTGTAGCGCACGGGCTGTTTCAAAAGCTTGTGCACCAGTCTTGGCAGAAGATAGCGGGGTAAAAACCGCTTTTTTGCGAGTTTTAGAAAAGCCACACCCGGGCTATTGGGCACCACGGCATCAAAGCCATTGGCCTTGTAGTCCCATGGGTCATCATCGATATATACATCCTCACCAATGAAATACACACCGTTTAATCCGGCCTCAATGGCCAGTTTCTGCCAATGCTCTACGAAGCGTTTGCAGTCTGGAATCTGCCGGGGCTTGTACACGTAAAAGATCGGCTTGGCGTCGATTGTCAGGTA
>Ga0164313_10006841_pt1 | contig 10028 bp, 6 predicted proteins | sample GuaBasSedimGuay4_FD_113735 | JGI IMG/M metagenome (GOLD analysis project Ga0164313, IMG submission 113735) | Subseafloor sediment microbial communities from Guaymas Basin, Gulf of California, Mexico - Guay4, Core 4569-4, 0-3 cm | ecosystem: Environmental > Aquatic > Marine > Hydrothermal vents >...
AGCACAAGCGCGAGGGAGAAGGCTGCCGCCCTTCGGGCTGTCGGCTGTGGGCTGTGAGCTGTCCGCTCGTTCACCCCTTCAAACCCAGATTCTCCAGATAGGCATCGGACGACGGTTCGCGGCCGAGGAACGCACGGAGATGCTCGAGGGCGTCACGGGAGTAGCCCCGTGCGAGCACCTCGTTTCGATAGCGGGAACCGACCTCCGGGCTGAGGACGCCCTCCTGGGAGAAGACCGAGAACATGTCATCTCCGTAGACCTTGGCCCACTGGTAGCCGTAGTAGCCCGCGTCGTATCCACCCATAAGGTGGCCGAACGACGCTGCGAAGTGCGTGTCGTCGTGATAGGGAATCAGTGTCAGAGCGAACGCGTCCCTGGTGGCCTGTTCGATGTCGACGTCACCATCACCGGTGTGGATCGCCAGGTCGAACTTTCCGAGGAACGCCTGTCGCAACGTGGTGAGCGCTGTGTTCTGATCGCGAGCTGCAACGAGACGTTCGACGAGATCAGCAGGGATCTCTTCCCCGGACTCGTAGTGGCGTGCGAACCGCTGGAGTACGGCGGGCTCCCACGTCCAGTGCTCCATGATCTGCGAGGGGGCCTCGACGAAATCCCACTCGGTGTCGTACCCGGCGAAGCGCGGGTGGTCGACCTCGGTCAGGCAGAAGTGCAGGACATGTCCGAATTCGTGGAAGAGCGTGACTACCTCGTCGTGCTTGAGCAACGACGGAGATTCCGGTCCCGGTTTCGTGAAGTTCGCGACGATCGCAGCAACGGGTGGGCGATAGTGGCCGTCTTCCTCTCTCATGCCACCCGTTATCGGAAAGCAGGCGGCGTGTCCGAACTTGCCCTCCCGGGGGAAGAGATCGGCGTAGAAGAAGGCGATCGGTTCCTCTGAGCCCCGGTTCCGGATCTCATACAGCTTGGCGTCATCGTGCCACGCGCCGGTCTCTTCGATCTCGCGGTAGTCGAGGCCGAAGACGTCACCCGTGATCTCGAACATGCCGGCCACCACCGCGTCGAGGGGGAAGTACTCGGCGACCTCACTCTGATCGATGCCGTAGTCCAGCCGGCGCTGTTTCGTGTGGTAGTACATCCAGTCCCACGACTGGATCGGTTCGTTGCCCAGGTCGAGCGACGCGAGGTCTTGAAGCGTCGCGAGCTCTCCGACGCCGCGGGTGGTGAGACCGGGGATGATCGAGTCGTAGAGGTCGTCGACCGCCTCGGGATCGGCCATCTTGACTTCCATGGCATAACGAGCCCACGTGTCGTAGCCGAGGAGACCGGCGATCTCCTCACGGACGGCGACGGCCTCAGCGAGGAGGGGTGTGTTCTCTTCAGCGGCACGATTCCAGAACTTGAACTGCATCTGTCGGCGCAGGTCTCTGTTCTCTGCCTCTTCGACGAACGGGATGTAGTCCGGGTAGCTCATCGACACCCGGAAGGTGTCTTCGGACGCTCCAGGATCGAGACGATCGATGTAAGCGTCGGACAGCCCCGCGAGATCGTCTCTCGTCATCTCGATACCATCATCCCACTCATCCAGGTTGCTGTTGAACGCCACCTGCAGTTCGATGAGGCGTTGCAGAAGCTCGCGGAGGCGGTCCCGATCGTCGGCGTCGAGATCGTGCCCTGCCCGCCGGAGGTCGCGAAGCCAGAATTCGAGGTTGCGGGCTTCGAGACCGTCGAGGGTTCGGGCGTCATCCGTCGTCGCGTACGAGCGGATCGCGGCAGCGAGATCGGAACGCATGATGAGATCAGAGCCCCACTTGGCCGTCCGCTCTCCTGCGGCGACGGCCGCGGCGCGTACGTCGGCGTCGGAGTGGACACGCGCCATGAACGATCCCCGGCCCGCGGCATCGGAGATCGCCACACCTGCGCGATCGAGCGGTGCCAGGGTGTTGGCGTACGTTCGGGTCACGTCGATGGTGACGACCGCGTCGACGGCGGCGTCGGCTTGAGCGATGGCGGCCTCGGTGACGTCGGTTACGGAGTCGGCAGTGACGGCGTTGTAGTCGTAGAGCATGGCCGGGAGGGTACCGGGCATCGGGGATTTGGTCCCCCGGGTGCCTTCTATTGGGACGGCGAGACGTCGAACAGCAAGGGGCGGTGGGTTGGTCCGAGAGAGGGTCCGACCCTGCGGTATGGAACGGTGATGGCCCCTGCGTAGATGGCGTGGTCAAGCGGCAAGCCGGTGTAGCTTCCGACGATCGGCCAGTCGTACGGCGGCCACGTCGCTGCGTATCCGAATCCGTCCTCGGAGTTGGTCAACCCCTCGGCAAGCAGCTTGAAGGCATGGGACCATCGCGACGCTTCGAGGTTCCCGGTGATGACGATCGGGCCTTCCATCGCCAGGACGGCTGAGTTCAGGGCGGTGAAGCGCTCGATGCGATCATCCGCAACAGAGGCCGAGCTCGGGCTTCGGACCGAAAGCCCGATCACCGTCAGCGTGCTCGTCTCGTTCACGACGCGTATGGTGAGATCCGAACCGGGTGCGGGTGGGAGAGGAGAGACGGTTGCGTTGTGGCGGACGAGGATGAGGGGTTGACCCGTTGCCTCGGAGGCGACCGGCGTTGTGACGATTCGATACGGAGCATCGCTGTCGTCCAACGTTGTCGCCCAATCCCCGCTCGTACGGTGGAGCAGTGCGACGTCGGCTTCCTCTTGATTGATCCAGTCGATGATCGTCCGGCGATTCTCGGATGATCCGCCGGTGTCCAGGCTCACGACCCTGATGCTGTCGCTCGAAGCGACGGCCGGTTGAGCCGACAACCACATGGGAGCGAGGAGCACGGCGTTCGCCACGGCGGCGAGGAGGAACAGGGCTGAGAGCGCACGGCGAAAGACGAAGCCATAGATCACGGCGGTGGCAACCAGGATCACGAGGAAAGGGAGCCTCAGATCTGCGAGACGATCGAATCCCCACCACGTCGCTCCGAAGAACCCGAGGACCGTGCCAAGTGTTGCGGCGGTCCCGAAGATGAAGACGAGCGCGGAGAAGAGCTTGCGTCCAGTCCCGGTCTCGATCGAGCTATTACCAGCCATCAGTTCTCGAGAGCGTAGAAGAATCCGTCGCGAGATCCCACATAGATCCGACCGTTCCACACGGCCGGGGTCGATTCGATGCAGGCACCGGTGCCGACCTTGACGTCCCAGAGATGTTCCGGAGAGCGTGGATCGGTGAGGTCGTAGGCGCGGAAACCGGAGTGATCGGTGAGGCAGTCGGCACCCACGACGAGGGTGTCGTCGGCGATGACCGGCGATGACCATGCGTTGCCGCCGATGAAGTCCTGCCACACCGTCTCGCCGGTTGCAGTATCGACGGCGACGAGATCGCCCGCATCCGTCGCTACGTAGAGGACACCGGCATCCGCATGGAGGGCCGGTGTCGCCCATGCGCCTGCATCCTGGCCTCGCGCTGCCGACAGATGGACCGACCAGACGACGGGATCATCCGGATTGTCTGGATCGAGTTTGGCGAGGTCCCCAACCTCGCGCACGCGCCGCGCCGCCGTGTTGTTCTTCTTCGCTGTGTCGGCGTGTGAGACCACATAGAGGAAGCCTTCGTGGTCGATGCTGATCGTGGCGTCGGTGTCATCGCCGTTCCAGAAATCGAAGAAGATCTCACCATTCCCCGACTCGATATCTGAGACATCCACACCGACGACCCGTCCCGCGGAGGTTGAGAAGTAGGCACGTTGTTCGAATACGGCCGTCGAGTTCTCGACCGAGTGCTGGCGTCCGAAGATCTCCGTGAGTTCATCGGTCCATGCGGGGATCTGATACACGACCTGCGGATCGACGACCACCTTCCCGTCGACGTCGTATCCGCGGTTGAGTTTCACGGCGAACCACCACGAGTTCTCTCCGCCCTCGTACATCATGTCGTCGACGATCACCGGGTTCGAGTCCCAGTCGTCGTTCCAGACCCCCTCGACAGACTTGGCGTGCAGCGACCACACTTCGTATGGCTCGTCGGCATCGAGAGCGATGATGCGGAATCGCGGATCGCGAGATCCCGTGTAGAGAAGGGGGAAGCCATCCGGATCGAGGGTCACGGAGCCCTTGATGATGTCGCCCATGTCGAAATCGGGGCGTGTCCGCTCCCCGGTGGCGGCGTTGAGGAAGTGGATCTGCTTGTCATAGGCGCCGAAGATCACCTCGGTGATCCCGTCCGGGCGCTCCCACACGACGGGTTGGCCCGTCCACCCGCTTCCACACCAGACCTTCGGGTCCTTGCCGATGGGGGACTGGCCGCACATCGGGTCCTCAGGGAAGCGCCAGGAAGCCCCGGGTTCTGTCGTCGAAACGGGGCCGGAACCGAAGTAGGTCCGGGTCGGATTGCCACGGAACATCGTCAGACCCGTTACCTCGCCCCATGGTTCGCCGACGCTCTCTGCAGGCACGACGCCGGGAGGTCGCACGGGGATCGTCGTTGTTGTGGTCGGTGGAACAGTGGTGGTCGCCGGATCGCCCGGTTGCGTCGTCTCGGTTCCGGGAAGCGTCGAGACCGGTGCGAAGGTCGTCGCTGAAGCATCCGGGTCGACGGGGGTCACGTCGGCGCCTGCGACGCACGCGGCGGCGACAAGGCTGAGAGCGACTACGAGAAGAATCGTGCGGAGCATTGGCGAGGAGTGTAGGAACCGGGACGTTTTCTGCTCGGCACCGTGGAAGCCGTATCCTCGAATCATGCGTTCGCTGCCCCCTCGTCTCGAACCGATCCGCACAGCGTATGAGCGCGTCATGGATGCCGATCCGTTCTTGATGTCTGCGGCGATCGCATACAACGCGTTCTTCGCACTGGTTCCGCTGGCGTTTGCGACGGTCGCCGCTCTCTCCGTGTTCGGTGCCGATCTCGATACCACAACCGAACTCGAGAAGATGATCGCAAACGGATTCCCCAAAGAGGTGGGCGAGTTCATCATCGACATCGTCACCGAGGCCCATGATTCCGTAGGCGACCTCGGGACAACCGTGCTCATCGTCTCGCTCCTGGTGGCGTTGTGGTCCGGATCGCGCGCGATCTACGCCGTGCAGAAAGCCCTCCGGCTCATGCAGCATGCAGAAGAACACCGTCCGTATTGGAAGACGCGCGGACTGGGGATCCTCTTCACGTTCGGTGCAGGGATCGCCCTGGTCGTCGGGTATGTGATCGTGATCTTCGGAGGCTGGCTCGCCGAGGCGCTCAAGCACTTCGGTCTCCCTGTCGGGTCGGTGACGTGGATTACCGGAGCGGTCATGTTCGGTTGGGTCATGGTGGTGCTCTATGCCATCTACGAATGGGGCACACCGGACCAGATCCGGCGCCCGTTTACCTCTGCCCTGGTTGCGACCACGGTTCTGACCATCACCACTCTGGGAGCCGCCGCGATTCTCCCGGAACTCAGCGGCGGCACGGTCGCTGCGGTGGGGTCCGTCGGCGTCATACTGGTCTGGGCCTACGTCATCGGACTTGTCGTGATCATATCTCCGGCAGTCGTTGCCGCCGTCGAAGCCGTAGCCCGAGGCACGGGAGAGTGAGCGCGGAGCGGTCGGGCGTCGACTTCAGAGCAGGGATCGGTCTCCTCGCCAAGACGGCTCGATCGTACCCGAAGGACGGGGCGGTCGCGATGTTCGGTGCGCTCGTCTGGATGGCATCGGTTGTCGCCATCCCGTACGTCGTCAAGGTGATCGTTGACAGCGCGATCCTCGATGATCGTCGAGATCTCCTGGTCCCTCTCGTTGCGGTTCTGGCGGTAGTGGGAATGATCCAGGCAGTCGGGATGGGGCTCCGGCGCTATTTCGGGTTCCGGCTCTCATATCGTGCCGAGGCCGATCTGAGAAGCCGGATGTTCGCTCACATCCAGCGTCTTGCATTCTCGTTCCACGACATCACACCGACCGGACAGTTGATGTCGCGCGCATCATCAGATCTTTCCCAGATCCGGTTGATCCTCATGATGCTGCCGATCGTGATCGCCAACATCGCGATGTTCATCGTCGTGGTCATCGTGCTCATCATGATCGACCCCGTGCTGGGCCTCGTGGCCTCGTTGACCGTGCCTGCACTGGTTCTCACTGCCAACAGGTTGGCGAATCGCATCATCGGTCTCTCGTTCAGCGTGCAACAGAAACTCGCCGATCTGGCGGAAGTCGTCGAGGAGACGGTTGCCGGGATCGAGGTCGTCAAGGCGTACGGTCAGGAGCGTCGAGAAGAGCAGCGCCTACAGCGAGCAGCGGTTGCGATCTACGACGACACGATCCAGATCGCGCGGTACCGGTCGAGGTACGGGCCGCTCTTCGAACTGATCCCGTCATTCGGGACCGTCGCGGTTCTGTGGGTCGGCGGGTTCCGGGTCATCGACGGAGCCCTGACGCCCGGCGAATTCGTGGCGTTCACCCAGTATCTCGCGGTTCTTGTTCTCCCGCTCATGATCACGGGTTGGTTCTTCGCGAACCTGCCGAGGGCGGCTGCTTCCGCATCCAGAATCGAAGAGCTCCTGGTGACGGCTCCGGTGATCGAGGATCCCGTGATGCCGGTCGAATTGCCGAACGGCCCAGGGGAGATCCGCTTCTCCGATGTCCGATTCGCCTACGGCGACGGTGAGACGGTGCTCAGCGGAATGGATCTGGTCATCCCCGGCGGTGCCGCTGTGGCTCTCGTTGGATCGACCGGATCGGGGAAGACCACGGTCGCCAACCTCGTACCCCGGTTCTACGACGTTGACGAGGGGTCTGTCACGATCGATGGCGTCGATGTTCGGGATCTCGATCTGGGTGATCTGCGATCCGAGGTCTCAATCGTGTTTCAGGAGACGTTTCTCTTCTCGGCGTCGATCGCCGAGAACATCCGTGTCGGTGATCCCGATGCCGACGACCGGACCGTGCGATCTGCGGCTCGCCTCGCCCAGGCCCACGACTTCGTCTGCTCGATGTCCGACGGATATGACACGGTGATCGGCGAACGTGGCCACACGCTGTCGGGCGGGCAACGCCAACGGATCGCCCTCGCCCGAAGTGTCCTCCGTGACCCACGGATCCTCATCCTCGACGATGCGACCTCTTCGGTCGATGCAATCGTGGAGGCGGAGATCCAGGACGCCCTCCGTCACGTTATGAAGGGGCGGACGACGCTGATCATCGCTCATCGGACTTCCACCCTTGCCCTTGCCGACCTCGTGGTGTTCCTGGAGGATGGGGCGGTCGTTGCCGTTGGCACTCACGACGAACTCATCGAGAGGATCCCGAGATACGGAGAAGTCCTCGCCCGCGACGAGGAGCCGGCGGCAGGGGGCGCTCGATGAGATACATGTCTCACGCCGGCGACTACGAGGTCGATGATCGGCGCGGGCTGCTCGTGCGAGCTGCGAAGCTCGGCCGCAACCTGTGGCTCCCTGCGACCGGTGCCCTGATCGCTGCCGTGTTCGGCACGGTAGCCAGGCTCGCCGGGCCGTTGACCGTGCGAGCGGGGATCGACCGTGGCATCGCTGAGGGTGACAAGATCGCGGTATCGCGTGCTGCCGTCGTGTTCCTCGTTCTCCTCGTTGTGCAGTACGTGTTCGTGGTGATCTCCCGCTACGGCATCGCCTGGGCGGGGGAGCAGTACCTCGTGAAGCTGCGAGGCGTGGTCTTCGGACATCTCATCCGATCCGATACGGCGTTCTTCTCCCGTTCGAAGAGTGGCGTGTTGGTCAGTCGCATGACGTCGGACATCGAGGCGCTGCAGGAGTTCGCAGGCGACGGAGCGGTGATGGCTCTGACCAACAGTCTGACGGTCATCGGTGTCGCCGTAGCCATGGTGCTCGTCGACTGGCAGATGGCTGTCGCTACGTTCGTTGTCATCGGCGTACTGATCGGTGTGTCGGTTGTGTTCCAACGACAGGCAGCGAAGGCATACGGACAGGTGCGGGAACGCATCGGTCGGGTTCTCGCCGGGTTGCAAGAGGGCATCGCAGGCGTCCGGGTCGTTCAAGCGTTCAACCAGGAACAGGCCCAGGCGACGACGTTCGGCAGGGTCAACGAGGACCACTACCGGGCGAACATGAAGGCGGCCACGGCCATCTCCTGGTATTTCCCGACCGTGGGGTTCCTCCGAGTGGTTGCGCTCGGGGCTGTCCTGGCGATCGGAGGAGTCCGGACCATCAACGGTTCCATGACGTTCGGAACACTCGTTGTGTTCCTGCTCTACCTGGACTGGTTCTTCCAACCGATCGTGAACCTGGCGAACGTCTACAACCTGCTCCAGGCGGCGGTCGCTGCCCTCGCGAAGCTGTTCGGCCTCCTCGACGTCAAAGCCGACATCGTCGAGCGCCCCGGCGCATACGATCTCGAGAGTCCTGTGGCTGGGGCTCTCAAGCTTCGTGACGTCACGTTCGGGTACGAGGATGGGACGGAGATTCTCCAGCAGATCGATCTTGACATCCCTGCCGGGCAGCGTCTGGCCGTCGTCGGCGAGACCGGCGCAGGGAAATCCACGATCGCGAAGCTGGTCCTCCGTTTCTACGACCCGCAACAAGGAGACGTCGAGATCGATGGAGTGAACCTGCGCGACCTCACGATGGACTCTCGCACGGATGCGATCGCTCTCATCCCTCAGGATGGGTTCCTGTTCAACGGGACGTTGAGAGACAACCTGACCTACGGCGCACCGGATGCAACAGACGACGACGTGTGGAACGTGCTGCGTGCGATGGGGATCGACGATTGGGTTCACAATCTGCCCGAGGAGCTCGACACCGAGGTCCGTGAGCGTGGGAGCCGGTTCTCCGCAGGGGAGAGGCAGTTGGTAGCGCTCGGCAGGGCGTTCCTCGATGATCCTGCGGTTATCGTTCTCGATGAGGCGACGTCGAACCTCGACCCCGAGACGGAGTTGGAAGTCGAAGGGGCGCTCCGTGTGCTGCTTGCCGGCCGGACCTCCATCGTGATCGCACACCGCCTCCGTTCGGCCGAGCGAGCGGATCGTGTGATCATGATCGATGACGGTCGGATCATCGCCGATGGCCACCACAGAGATCTCGTCGAGTCGAGTCCGGAGTTCGGGCGCCTCGTCGATGTATGGGAGAGAGGGATGTCATGAACCGGAGCTATCTGGCGGAATTCGACGAACAGGACGGCTATCTCAACTTCGCGTCGGTCGGGCCTCCGTCCCGGTCGGCGAGAGCCGTCGCCGGTGGCCTCCTCGACGAGGTGGCGTTGGGGGATCAGGCGGCTACCCAGATCATCGGCCCTGCATATCAACGAGCACGTGCCGAGATCGCAGACGCTCTCGGCGTCGAGGATGGGTTTGCGACGTCGGTGCCTTCGACGAGTGCGGGGATCATGCAGATCGCCTTTGGCCTCGTCGGATCGGGCGGAAACGTCGTCGTCCCCGCCGACGAGTTCCCGGCGAACCGGTATCCGTGGCTGCGAGCAGAGTCGGTCGGCGGTCCAGAAGTCCGGGCTGTTGAGATCACCGACGGTCGCGTCGATCCCGACGCCCTCTCCGGCGCGATCGACGACGAGACCCGTCTCGTTGCCGTGAGCCTCGTGGACTACATGACCGGCTTCAGGGCCGATATCGACGCGATCGTAGACGTTGCCGGTGATGCCCTCGTGCTCGTCGACGGGATCCAGGGGCTCGGTGCGGTTGGCGCCGAGCTCGGGAGCGCCGACGTCTTCGTCGCGGGCGGACAGAAGTGGCTCCGCGCCGGTTTCTCTGCCGGCGTCATGGCCGTTTCACCCCGGGCCATCGATCGACTCGCACCCACCTTGACGGGATGGTGGAGCGTCGAGGACCTCTATGCGTTCGAGGTTCCTCCTCCTCATCCGGCGTTGGCGACGGCCGACCGGTTCCTGGAGGGTTCGCCGAACCTGCTCGGAGCCGTCGCCGCTGCGGCTGCTTTGGCGATCGTCGACACAGGTGGCATCGCCGAGATCGAGACCGCCGTGCTCGAACGGTCAGGCGCGGTGCTCGATCTGGTTCGATCGCTCGGCGCCGATGTGATCGCCCCGTGGAGGTCGGACGCCGAACGAGCAGGAATCGTCACGTTCCGACTTCCAGGCCTCCCGGC
>Ga0164313_10006842_pt1 | contig 10028 bp, 7 predicted proteins | sample GuaBasSedimGuay4_FD_113735 | JGI IMG/M metagenome (GOLD analysis project Ga0164313, IMG submission 113735) | Subseafloor sediment microbial communities from Guaymas Basin, Gulf of California, Mexico - Guay4, Core 4569-4, 0-3 cm | ecosystem: Environmental > Aquatic > Marine > Hydrothermal vents >...
AATCAATGCCATTGTGGTAATCTCGTCATGTCCGTTGTGCCCGCCCGCCTCGTAACCTTCAGCGGCCACGGCATCCACCCCGGCTTCTTCGCTTTTTTTTGCAAATTTTACGTTGGCTATCACGTGAATAACGCGGCAGCCCCTACCCTGGATCATGCGGGTGAACTTTTTGGGACTTCCGGAAGAAGTCGTGATGATCGAGGCCCCATTTTCAATGCAGGTATTTATCATTTCTTCGGAATCCGGTCTCACAAGCGGGATATTCACGCCAAATGGCTTTTGGGTTTTTTCTTTAATCATGGCGATTTCCGATTCAATCTCATCTATGCGCATGCCGCCGGCGCCCATGATTCCCAGCCCGCCGGCTTCGGATACCGCTGCTGTCAAATCGGCCTTTCCGACCCACAGCATACCCCCGAGGATTATAGGATATTCAATCCCGAACAGATCGCAGAGTGGTGTTTTAAACATGATAACTTCTCCCTTTTCAAAATGCCGTCAGATATCGAGACCGATAGTCTGTCTCGCCCGGTTTTTATACATCTCCATGGGGGCCTCGGCCAGAAGCATCATCTTCTGGGCTGCGAATGATCCTTCGGCGTGAATGGTACAGACTTCGTGCCATCCCGCAAAATCACTGGCCACAACATGGTGCAGCATGCTCATCAGTTTCAGGCGTTTTTCCGCGGTATATTCACCGGCGCCGCCAAGGTAGCGCTCCAGATAGGGGTGCAACTCCTTATTCTGCCAGTCCTGGTAGGTGGGCTGGGTGACAACCAGCCCGCCGGCGATATCCTGAATCGTCCGCACAAATTCATGAAAATGAGATGCAAAATAAAGTTTAGCCATGTTGGCCGTCAAACGATTGGCCACAAAAAGCCCTGAATCCGCAAAGTTTTCCGGATCGTTATACGCCGCTTTGGCCAGTGCTTTTGTCGTTTCGGTGTAATTGATCATCTCCACAAACTTTTCACGAATATTCGATGTTTTTTCAACCCCGTTTGCCTCGGCTGCCAGCATCCCTAAACCAGTCATGTATTCAAGAATCGGAATTTTGTACGTCACGGCCGTATACCTGTGGAAGGCTGTGAATGCATAGGCCAGGTACTGGGCGAACTGCCAGTCTCGCAGCATGAAAACCCTTTCCATGGGAACCTTGACATTGTCAAAGATCAAAAGAGATTCAACGTGACCTCTTTTGGGGTTGGGCGTCGGAAAATGGTAATGGTCTTCATATCTGAAATTCGGCCGGCACACCTGGGTGATGCCCTGGGTGTTCAACGGTACGGCAAACGCGACAGCGAAGTCCGCTTCGTCCTCGGTAAGGTTACGGGTGGGGATTACCAGGACTTCATCAACATAGGGCCCGGCTGTAATGTGGGCCTTGGCGCCTGAAACAACAATATGGTCGGCGGTTTCATCGACAACCCGCAAATAATAGTCCGGCGAGGTCTGCTGGGCAGGACTCTTGCTCCTGTCACCTTTCACGTCGGTGACCGCTCCGGCCAGCGACAGGTCGTTTCTGCCACAATAGCTCCGGTATGCGTTGATCCTTTCCAAATAGTCCTTATTGCCGGACAGCTTAGCCACCACCGTCAGTCCATTGATAATGTCCGACCCCACATCTTTTATAAAAGGGAGTGCGCCATCTGCGTAGTAGCAGGCATCCTTGACCAGTTCGTGCCTTTTAGCGACGGCCTCCGGATAATCAGGCAGTTCAAAATAGGTGCTGATGTCCTCTCCGGTTTCAGGATCAGCCATAACAGCTTTTTCTTTCATTTCAGGGTCATGAGCCATGAGAAAATCAAAGGCAGCTGTCTCGACGCCTACCTTGATATAGGGATCGGAAGTGACATCTTCAACTTTTTCCCCCATGATAAAAACCCTGCGGCCGTCTCTTAATCCCGCTCTATATTGATCGGCTGTGCGTAATGCCATTGGTTACTCCTCGAGCTCCTGTTTATTGTTTAAAGGGGTGAACATCTCTCTGAATTCAGCCATAAAATTAATATCGCCTTCAATTTTCATTTTTCCGGTCAGAACCGCGGTGAGGCCGTCCAGTTTACCTGTGGCAATATCGTGATAATTTTTATCACCGGCAACGATATACACACGCGGTGATTTTAAAATCTCTCCGAAAAGCGCCATCTTTCCGTCTTTAATGCTTACGGTCCAGGTGCCTCCGCCTTTTCCAGTGATATGGTAACAGACGGTTGCATCGACACCCTGGGCCTTATCAGGTAAAAAACGTTGAACCATACCCTCAAATAGATGGGCCACCGGTACCGGCTCGGCCGTCTCTTCTTCTTCCAGTTCCTTGATAAGATCCTTTTTTACTACTTTCCCGACCGCATTGGCCGGCAGACTTGCCCGGAATACAAAATGTTCGGGAATTTTATATTCTGCCAGATTATCCTTGCAAAGCGCCCGGATCTCCTCCGCACTGCAGGTTTCTCCTACTTTCAGAACGATGCAGGCCTTGGCCACTTGGCCATAGATATCATGGGGTTCAGGAACAACGGCTGCGGTATCTACCAGGGGATGATTGACCAGGACTGACTCGATCTCCTTTGGGTATACATTCACCCCACCTCGTATGATCATGTCTTTTTTGCGGTCAACAATGAAAAAAAAGCCATCTTTATCCTTATAGCCGACGTCACCCGTGTAAAGCCATCCGTCTTTGATGGTTTCAGCGGTAGCGGCCGGCTTGTTGTAATACCCTTTCATCACCGTATCGCCTTTCACCACTATCTCGCCAATCTCTCCGGGGGCCATGGCCTTGCCATCGTTATCGAAGATTTCGACTTCAATGTCCGGCAGAGCGGTACCTATGGATCCGAATTTGCGATTGTCTTCGGTGTTGGCAGTTATGCCACCGGTATTTTCGGTGGCCCCGTACGCTTCAATGATGGGCAGGTGAAATCTCTCTTCACATTCTATCAACTGCTCGGGTGGAATGGGCGCCGCCCCTGAAAGGCCCATCCGGAGAGAACTGGTATCCACCGTGTCCGCCTCGGGCGCTTTCAGCAGAATACTCCACATGGTGGGAACGATATAAAAACCGTTCACCTTGAATTGTTCAACACATTCCCAGAATTCCGAGGCGGAAAAATTACGGCGCAGGACTATGGAAGCCGCCCTGTAAATGGATGGAAAGGCCAGGTCGTTCAATCCGCCGGAATGAAACAGGGGCAGGACGCACAATATCCTTTCGGATTTCTTTATACGCACCTGTTCCGTTTTGATTCTGGCGCCGTGGACAATTCCGTAATGGCTCAGCATAACCCCCTTGGGTTGGCCGGTTGTGCCGGAGGTGTACATGAGGGATGCAGTATCGTCTTTATCCAGCGTCACCTGCGGAGCAACGCTGCCACGGTAATTATTTAGTATCTCGGGTAGATATTCACAGTCAAAATCGAGATCCATTGGTGCCGGCGCATTGATAATGACCTGTTCCACGGAAGGGATCTTGTCCTTAATTTGAGAGACCAGATGGGCGTATTCCGGATCCATCACCAGGACCTTTGGTTTTGAATCGTTTACCAGAAATGCCACTTCCGCCGCCTGCCACCAGCAGCTGATGGGGCCGGCCACGGCACCGATTTTCTGGGCACCTAAAAGCGTATCGAAAAACGCCGGGGTATTTCCCAGCATGAAAGAGACGATATCACCTTTTTTGACACCTTTCTCAGACAGGAAAGCGGCAAACGCATCGGTTCTCTGATCAAGATCTTTATAGGTGATGGTCTCGTCGTAAAAAAAGAGAAATGGTATATCACCATGTGCCGAAGCATTGGAACGCACCAGTTCCGCAATAGTTGAAATAGTTCCAGCCATTTTCTTACTCCTTGTTAAGTCTCATAATCATACTCTGAACCACCCATTATCTTTATACCACTGCAGCGTTTCGCGTATGCCTTTTTCCATGGTTGGATATTTGAACTCAAAGCCTGTGGCCTTGAGCTTGCTGTTATCCCAGATCTTGTCGCAATTCACATAATCAAGGGTGGCTTTTTCAAGAAGCGGCTTTGTACCCAGACGCCTGGCGATAAACTGGGAAACAATTGCCAGGACTTTTGCCACTGAAAGGGGGAGGTGGAAAAACTCCTTTTCCCTGCCGAAAAGTTCCCGGCTGACCAGGTTGTAGAATTCAGCAGAAGTCACATGGGTATCATCGGCAACATTGTAGGCCTCCCCGATCATTTCATCCCGGTCATACGCATGAATCACCGCGCGACACATATCCTCCACGTGGAGAAAAGCCTCGATCTTATCCCCTTTGCCAAGGATGAGTTTCTTCTTTTTGCGACGCTCATCGTAAGCCATCTTGAACACGAGGTATAACCCGTATTCAGACCGCGACCCGTAAATGGCCCCCGGACGGAAGATAGTTACCCGCAGCCCTTTCTCCCGGATGTATTGGTGAATGATTTTTTCGCCTTCCCATTTGCTGACATTATAGTTATTGAGCGGTGGCGTCAGCTTGGGATCATCCTCTTTTACCGGGTTTCCCGGATTGGAGCGGTAACCATATACGCCGACGGAAGAAAAATGCATGAACCGGTCGACGCCGGCCCTGGTTGCCGCATCGCAAAGGTTTTCCACCGCCCTGGTATTAACGGCAAAAATAATTTTATCGGGTGTCGAATAGTTATGAATACCGGCAACGTGGATTACACTGTCCACACCGCTGAGCAACGCATCAAGGCCTTCCCTCTGTGTCAGGTCAGCGCTCACGAACTCAACGCCCAGGGCCTCGAACATGCCGCCATAAAAGCGGCTGGAAACATCCGTGGCCCTGACCCTGAATCCGGCTTTGACAGCCTCGGCCACCATGTGATGTCCCGTAAAACCGGAAGCACCCGTTACCAGAACAAGTCCCCTGTCAGTTTGTGTCATTGCTTGTCTCCTAATCCTGAACCAAACGGATGTCCAGTCTGTTCAATACCATCTCACCCGGCCGGCCATCCTCATCCCATCCTCTGAGTTTGTAGTATTTCTTCAACATTTTATCGAGTTCAATGGGAGCCCAGCCCTTCTCGCCGACATCTTCCAGTATGCGTCTCGGCAGCGTGTCGTCTTTCCGGCTGATGCCTTCCCGACAGTTCATCAACCGCTCCAGGTTGAAAACCCGCTCACCGATATTATACAGTTCTTTACGGCTGATCTTATAACCCATCAAGCCGGAAAGAAGCCCGCAGTAATCCGAAAGGTCGGTGGTGGCTGCCGCAATGGCCGGCATATTGCGCATGATGAACCTGAGAATCGGTGCTGGTGTGTATTTGTAGGCGAAGTTTTCTTCCAGAAACGGAAACTGGGTCTGGAGACAGAAAATGGCCGAGTTCGTAACCTCCATCAGGTCCTGCAGGAAGACCACAAAATGAGCCTTTGCTTTTGTTCCGTGCGGGCTCAAATAAGCGTCTGCCCCTTCGCTCAGCGGATCGGTTTCCATTGCATGGGTACTGCCGGAGAGATGGGTTGCTCCGCAGTTGGCCGTTGCATACCCAAGACCCTGGCCGGTGCAGCCCCGGGGATCATAGCCGGCCATCTCAAGCCCTTTTACATGGCAGGCAAAATCTTCGCCGCCATATTTCTGTGAGAGACGCCTCACCCCTTCCGCCATTTCATTGCCAAGGTCCCGGCGATAGGCGATGTCCTCCAGGGTCTTTTCTATTTTACCGGAATCCCCAAACTTCAGATCGCTTTCAAGCATCCCCTTTTCGGTGAGTTCCATGACAAATCCGATAACACCCCCGGTACTGATGGAGTCGAGCCCCAGGCGATTGAGCCGGTCGTTCCAGACGGCTATGCCATTGAGATCCCCCATCATCAGATTGGATCCAAACAGCGCGATCGTTTCATATTCCGGAGAAACCAGTTCCCTGTCATTGAATTTGCCGATTCGTCCGCATTTGATGGGACAACCGGGGCAGCCGTGATTCTTTACTTTATGGTCGTCACGAATTTTTTCAGCGCTGATATTTTCCAGCCCGTCGAATTTGGCCTTGCTGAAATTTCGTACAGGCATGATGGCGGTTGTCCCATATGTCCTGACATTTTGAGGGGTACCCAACTCGCGCAGCCTGCGGCCCGTATTGTCATTGGCAAGTACTTTCTTCTGCGCGATCTTAAGCGCTTTTTTAAACCTGTCCGGATCGGCAACCTTGATTTTTCGATCGCCCCTGGCCACGATCCCTTTCAGGTTTTTTGAACCCATGACAGCGCCCATTCCACACCGCCCGGCAACCCTTTTGTCTGACGCGATTACTGCAAACCGCACCAGGTTTTCACCGGCCGGACCGATCACCACCCAGTCTCCCTCCTGCTTACGGGTCTCCTGGATATCCCGGGTATCCAATCCCCACAATTCAGAAGCATCGTTGATGCTCACTTCTCCGTTCTCGACCCGGATATAAACCTTTTTTTCTGATTTCCCTCTGATCATGATGCCGTCATAACCGGATTTCTTTAAACTGATGCCGAATTTCCCGCCCACGTAGGAAGAAGCAAAGATACCGGTCAAGGGCGATTTACACATCGCGGTAAACCGACCCCCTGCCGGTGAAGGCGTCCCCGCGGTAGGCCCGGTCATCATTACCAGGATATTTTCCGGAGACAAGGGATCGATACCCGGTTCGATGTGATCATAAAGAAGCTTGGTGGCCAACCCCTTCCCTCCCAGATATTGCCGCCTTTCCAGATTGGAAATCTCTATGGTACCGATTTTTCCTGTAGATAGATCAACATCCAAAACTAAATTGTTGAAAGCAATTATGGTATCCATGCCCTGGCTCCTATTTTATTTCAGATTCAATGTTCAGATCATGACCGCTTATTGTTAGTCTGAAACTCTCCTTTTCTGGTCTTTTTTCAATGGCCCGTATCACCATGTCGAAGATCTTGTCCCGATAGTCCGATATCTTCTCCGGACGTCCCACAAGGAGCCATTGGATGGTCAGGTGTTCAATGAATCCCATCACCATGTTACGAACCAGGTAGGCGTCAATGTCTTCCCTGAAAACACCGGCATTCACCCCCTCGGTAAAAACTTCGACAATGTGGCGAGTGGATTCCTTGATAACGGCGTAGCCCTGTGATTTCAAAAACTTGCGATTTCCTTTAAGGGTCAGCAGAGCCACGGATGTATACAGTCGGTTGTTTTCATAAAATTCCAGATAGGCCTGGATGATCGCACGGATCTTCTCTGCCGGGCTGTGAATGTAGTGCACGATTTTGGCGATTCGTTCCAACTCCCGGCGGGTGTAGAGATTCGGAATCGCAAAGAGGACCTCTTCTTTCGAGGCAAAATATTCATACAGCGTCGGCTCGGAAATCTTGGCCGCCTTGCTGATGGCCGCAATGGTCGTGTCTTCAAATCCTTTTTCCCCGAATACTTTAAGGGCGCCCTCGATGATATTGATCTCTTTTTGAAGGTTCTTTTTTTTCCCTTTATTAGACATTTTTCTGGCTGGTTTTTTTTTGTCCAATGTCTGACCTCACTCTAAATATTAATATTTAGATGGTACTACGGATTTTTCGATTAATTATATTCTAATATTCACAATGTCAATAATTATCTTAATTATATTTGTGTTTTTTAACGTTTATTTAACTTGAACATAATATTTTATTTGATTTTTTAACTATCTATTAGATTTTTTCTTGACTTGTAAAAAATTAGCCCCTATCTATAGAAAAATCATACCATGTAAAAATAATTGAGGGAGATTGTTATGGGTCTATCGGTTATCCACTATAAAATAGTCGAGCAGGTGGCGGTCATCACCATAAACAACCCGCCTGTGAACGCATTGACACCCGTTTTTCTGGATGAATTCGAGAGCGTAATCGAAAAAATCCAAACAACGGGTAACGTTAGGTCGGTGCTGATGACCAGTGATTGCCCTGATTTTTTCTCGGCAGGAGATGACATTACCAAACTCAAGGAGATCGACGAAAATATGATCGCCCTTCTGCCCCGGGTTCATGCGGTGCTTAACCGGTTTGAGGCACTGGCCCTCCCCACCGTGGCAGCGATAGATGGACATGCCCTTGGCGGCGGCTTAGAACTCGCCCTGACATGCGACTTTCGTTTCATGGGTGAAGATTGCGGCCGCATCGGGCTTCCGGAAGTACGACTGGGCATGATACCTGCTTTTGGCGGAACCCAACGTTTGCCCCTTGTGGTGGGGAAAACAAAAGCCATTGAAATGATGTTCAAAGGCCTCCAGATCACGACGGATGAAGCCCTTGAAATCGGTCTTGTCAACGCTGTTTATGAACGGTCGCAGCTTTATGAAAAATCCTTTGACTATGCCCGGAGACTTGCCCTCCAGGCAACCGGGGCCATCGGATGGATTAAAAAATGTGTTCATGAAGGGTTGTACAGCGGGTTCGACAAAGGACTCGCTCTGGAGCAGGAAGCTTTCGGGAAAAATATCGTCACATTTGATGCCAGGGAGGGAGTCGATGCATTCTTATCAGGACGCAAACCGGAATTCAAAGGTTAAAACAGCATTCGTCACCGGCGGAGCAGGTTTTCTGGGTATCAATCTCATTGAGGAGCTTATTTCCGGCAGTTGGGATGTAACCGTGTTTGACCTGCAAACCGCAAACCTGAGCCGTTTTACATCCCGGAATGTTAAATTGGTGCAAGGGGATATCACAAACGCCGCTGCGTGTGTAAAGGCCATGCCGGAAAATGTGGATGCCGTATTTCATCTTGCCGGCAATACCAACCACTGGCGCCTCGGAGACAGGCTACAGACCAGGGTTAACGTCGGAGGAACGGGAAACATTGTGGCTGCCGCATTAAAACGCAACGCCCGCTGCCTTGTGCATACATCCAGCATCGCCGCCTACGGCTTCCAGCCTGAACGGATTACAGAGGATACCCGGTCCACGGCCGCAGGCGCTTCAATAAACTATTTTCGAACCAAGCGACTGTCTGAGATTGAAGTGCACAAGGGGATTAAAAAAGGGCTCAAGGCGGTCATTCTCAACCCGGCTAATATAATAGGTCCCTTCGACACCTCCGGATGGTCACGAATTTTTTTGCTGGTTGAAAAGGGACGCCTGCCGGGAGCGCCCCCGGGCAAAGCCTCTTTTTGCCATTCCCGCGAAGTGGCGCGCGCGCATATCCTGGCAGCAGAAAAAGGAACCAGCGGTGCCAATTATCTTTTAGGCGGCGCTGACGCCACTTTTTTTGAAATGGTGCAGCAGATCGGCAAGCTGATGAATCGCAAAGTCCCGGGCCGGCCGACACCCGCGTTTTTAATGAAACTGGTCGGCCGCCTCTCCTACTGGGGGTCTTGTTTTACACGCAAGGAACCGGATTTGACACCTGAAACGGCCTGTCTGACATCCAGTGAACTGCTGTGCAGTTCTCAGAAAGCAGTCAAAGAGTTGGGGTATCGCACTGTTTCTCTCGAAGATATGCTGTCAGACTGTCACCGCTGGATGATAGACGCAGGTCTTCTGGAAGCGCCGTAAAATCACTATGGGCCCAAAGATGCCGATTGGGGGAGGATAACAACTACCCATTCCGGATGAACCGGAATGGAATTTCCAATAATCAATATCCAACGCCCAATTATCAAGTGCGAGCAGGGCTGAAGCCCTGAACTACATGGCATAAAGCCGATGGCTTTGTAGCGCAGGGATTTATCCCTGCTAAAACGTGCGCTTAATACCAAAATCATGCACAAACATGATGTGATTTTAACAAACAGATACTAAATAAACCTGCAGACAGGGAGCTTGATATGCAAGGCAGTACTAAAAAAGTAGCTATTATTGACGGGTGCCGAACCCCGTTTTTAAAATCCGGAACAGAATTTCGTGACGCCATGGCCTGGGAACCCATGCAAACTTGGGCATAATGATTGGTGCTACCCCAGTCGGAAGACCTACGTAGGGTTTAGGCAGCAAAATTTCGGAGTTTACGGAGGAATAGATGGTTTGCATCTCAGAGAGTAACACGCACATCATTGCCTGTGCAACTGTAGCCGAAGAACTCATCCACC
>Ga0164313_10006843_pt1 | contig 10028 bp, 6 predicted proteins | sample GuaBasSedimGuay4_FD_113735 | JGI IMG/M metagenome (GOLD analysis project Ga0164313, IMG submission 113735) | Subseafloor sediment microbial communities from Guaymas Basin, Gulf of California, Mexico - Guay4, Core 4569-4, 0-3 cm | ecosystem: Environmental > Aquatic > Marine > Hydrothermal vents >...
CAGATAATTGACCATCTCGACATCGGAGACAAAACCATCCTGATCACTATCGACACTATCAACAAACTCCATAGAAGCCAAAAATCCCCTTCCCAGTCCCTGTAAATCCTGCCGACCCTCGGCAATTTCATTTAGCCACCAGGCAAAACCCTGCTGGTCAGGAACTCGGCCAAGCCCCCCATAATACATACGATAAAGCTGTGCTTCGCTGGCCGGAATAACATCGAAAATCGTCTCTATGGAACTATCGTATAAAACATGGTTACCTGGATGGGGATCAACCAGCTTTACTGAGGCATGGAAAACGTTATCTTCAATGGACAGGTATTCCGCTACCGAGAACATTGATAAAAATGCCGCAAACTCCTGCTCGGTGAATACATCCAGACCAGCAAGCGGGTCGGTAACAAGCGTATTGACCTCAAAGCCAATCTCTTCGCGGGTCAGTTGACCATCGGCATAGTCATCCACCAATCCCGTAAACAGTTCCTGCCAGACAAAACCCAAATCGACATCCCACCAATTTCTCAGATCATCGCCCTGCACACCAATATCCGAAAAATGAGTCAATTCGGCATACTGGTCCATGGTGATAGCTACGCCGAATTGCCCAACCAGGTTCTGCATTTGCTGGTGCGTCCATGAATTCCCCTCCGCAGCTATCCATTCCTCCAGTAAATACCCGGTCTCCGTCCAGGAAGGTAATGTCAACCAGTGCGTTTTAAGGTCAGTGAGTAAGAGGTTATCGTCAAAGGTAAAAGCCTTTATGTCGACACCATCAAGCGAGAAAAACCCTCCTTCTATATGCTGATAAGGTAAAACAATGGTGTCCCAGCCATCGCCGCTATTATCTATTTTGACGCTGGCTGCGTTTGCCGATAAATAATAGACGTCATCACCGCTACCCCCTGCTGCAGTGGCATTATCAAATTCGCCAAATTCGAATATATCGTCACCACCAAACCCATAGACCTCAGCAAATCCTATATCATCAAAAAAGTCTGCCTTATACGAACCCAGAGTGAAACTCGGGTTTGTAGACAGGAATAGTGGCGCAAGTCCATGTTGAAGGGTAAAACCGAGATCATAGAGTATCGCAAGCTCAAGGGACGTAATTTGAGGAACCACGTTCGCACCGAAAGCCGCGTTCATCAAGGATACCGTCGAGTCCAGTTGTACGTGACTCAAATCGCTACCGGGAGAATCTCCTCTGGAAACAAGAGGAACATGGTCGCCGAACACTCTCGTTGCGGTTTCCCCCGCAAACACAAACGATTGCTGCAGTTCATCCCACTGGATAAATTGATCGTAAACAAGGATGCCCGGTGCCAGATATCCACTTAAGCCCTCTAACCCCAATGGCGGCGGCGAATATGAAAATGTGCTGGACATACCCAACATATGAAATATTTCGTGGAGGATAACACCCAAAAAATCAAATTGACCACTAATCGGGGCGTTATCCAGACGGATATCAGGTGTCGGGTCAAACCAGAAGCGAGCCAGTTTCGAGGTGTTTATATTAAGGTCACCATCGGCTGGCCGGCCATTTCCGTCGATGCCATCAATCAATTTGTGTGCGGCTATTGTGTCGTACGTCGCTCTACCCAGCCCGTCGACAGCGCCAGTGATTGTCCTGCTATTATATTCGAGTCCCGCAGAAGCCAGCACTCGATCGCTTTTGCCAGCAGCGAGAGAATTGATATTTAGCACCAAATCCACATCGGACGATACTTTTATATGCTGGGAAAGTGTTTCCAGAGCAGCTGATACCTGCTCGACAACCCGCTCCAGGTAAATACCGAATGGGTCGGTATCCGACACGACAAAGGTATAAGTCAGCCCGTAAGATGTTGTACCGGTAAATTCTGCTGATGTCATACCGAGCGCATATAGCTGATCGCATGGTCCATGATTAACTTCCCCGTTGCCGACAGATCCCCACCAGAGCGAACCACTTCAAGGCCATCATAAAAGCCTAGTTTACTGTTCGAAAGTAAGCGGTCACATTCTGCCAGTTGGCTTTCCGGCAATATTCCCGAGGTTCTCGCCGTATCGATGGCGTAATACATGCGCGCCAACACGTATGTAGCATGGTAAACGCCATCCATCGGGCGGGCATCATCTCTAAGCGGCGATAAAAATAATTGCTCATCCGGGTTTTTCACTAACGGCTCATCAATCATCAGGCCGAACAGAAAGCTGTGCCCGGCCTCATGGGCCAGTGCCTGCAACATTTCAATATCCGATTTTTGCTGATTAACCGACAGGGCCAACGCTCCCCAAAGCATATAAGAAGATGCGCCATCAAATTGTGCCCCAGCGGGATCGCGCGACCCTGCGGCAAGCACTACCTGATGGACGATCCCATTGAATTCCGCAAATACATCCGGCGCAACCTTCTGCATTAACGCCAGCGCGCTAATAACGCTCGCCCGAGCTCGAGCGCTTTCATCTGCTGTCGGCGATAGAAATTCAAAACTCAAGCGCTCATCGGTATCCAGGGCCTGTACGTACAGGTGCACGACCTCATCGCTGCCCAAAGAATCTGCAGTTAAATCCCTGATTTCAAAACGCTCTATTACATGTGCAAATTCCAATATTGGATCAAATATGGCATGTTGATCCTGTTCTCCATTCAATATATTAATCACCACTTGATAATAGGTCGCAAACAGTCCTGGTGGCATTTTTTTGCCTGCCAGAAGCAGCTCTACCAGGGTATTTAGGCTGGCGAGAAGAGCCTCATCGTCAACGCCGACTTGCGCGACCAGGTAAGTAATGCTCGCGGCTAATTCTTTATTCATCCTCTGGTTAATCAAGATAGCGCGGGCGCCACACGGTTTAAATTGCAAGTCCATAAAATACCTGTTCATTACAACGATGTGCTAGCCAATCCTGAAAACCATCATAAGCTATCATCGTGTCCACAAAAAAGGCGCTGTGAGCGCCCTTTTATACAACAACACGTATACCAATACTGTAAACCTGAGCCAGGATCAGCCCACACAAACAAGCCAAAATTTACTTGCTGGCGCTCACCTTACTGCCGATTACAGCAAACCCAGCACATCTTCGAGGCTAGTAACACCGTGGTCTTCCCCCCTTTTGCCCACCTTACCCACCATGCTGCCCATAATAGATTTTACAGTGGCCTTCTGCCCCTTTGTGTCTGTTTTCTTGTTACCACCCACTTTTGCAGCACTGTCAAAAATGCCTGTGCCCAGTACTTTAAAACCCAGCAGTCTAGTGGCATCCAGTTCAATTGCTTTTTTAGTTGTCATTGGTAATGCTCCTTAAAAGTACCAATTTTATGAAATAAATATCACAACTTAGGGAAACTCTGATTAATTAGTTACCAAATATTTCCGATAAGTTACCATGAGTTACCGACTACTGTAGATAAGCTAAAACACGGGCGCACTATGTAATTTTCCCCACTTTACTGCCGGCTTTCCCCATTTTACTAACAAGAAAAGATTTGCCGTTACCTTCTTTCCCAATCGTAACTGGTGGTGATTTGCCAACTTTAGCAGAGCTTTTAGTAACACTCGTGCCCAATAGTTTAAACCCCAATAGCTTTCTTGTGTTCAGAACAACGGTTTGTTTATTATTCACCATCAAAACCTCTCAGCAAGTTTAGAAGAATCGAATTATCATTATGTATTAAAGAGTTACTGTCAAGCTGAACTCTGTAATTTCTTAACAAGCTCTTCACGAATTTGCCGTTTTAGTATTTTGCCAGCGGCATTGCGAGGAAATTCTTCCATCAACAATATCCAGCGGGGTGCCCGCCAATTTATGTATTGCCTGCAGAAATCTAATAACTCCTTTTCCGATACCTGCACACTTACCCTTACCGCAGCAGCGGGTACCTGATTGCCCTTTAATGTGAGCGGGAAAACCACAGCTTCCAGAACGGCAGGATGCTGCTCCAGCACATCCTCTATTTCACGAGGGTATATATTAACACCCTCATAAATAATCAAATCGTCTGCACGCCCTTTAAATATCAACTCGCCCTGCGGGTCAAATTGGCCCACATCGCCGGGGTAGTACCAGCCATTCCGCAAGGCCTTTGCTGAGGCTTCCGGGTTGCCCTCATAAGCGGCGAACATGCCCTCCGCACGCATGCGTATAAGGCCCACTGTACCGGTGGCAGATGGTTGGTCATGCTCATCCACAATCTCTATCTCAACACCTGACACAGGTTTACCGACTGAACCTGGAATTCTATCCTGGCACCAGGGTGATGTAGTAGTCGCAGCGCCGACCTCATTTGTACCATAACGGACACATGCGTAAGAACAAAGTCGCTGCTGTAATCGCGGCAAGAATTCATCATCGACCAGGGAGCCCCATACGGACAGACTTTTTAAGCGCGGTAGTCGAGGAGATACTGGTTCTTCAACTGGAGTCTGATCAAGAAGCCTTTGAGCCTGAACAACGGTCAATGCCAAATGATCGACTCCCAGACGGTCACAGATAGTGAGAATAGAAGATTGCTTTCTCTCCCTTAGCACTGCTGTTCCACCCGCCACAAAACAGGCCCAGATACAGAGCTGTGCCGAATAAAAGTCATATGCAGTCACAATGAAATATCGCTCCTGAGTAAGTATTGGTAGTGAAGCCAGGTATATCCGGATACGAGCCGCAGTGCCTGAGTGTGTAACGGAGAATATTTTTGGCTCTCCGGTTGTTCCGGAGCCAATTACGATCGAAGCAGGCATATCTTGATTCTGACCGCAAAGGTAGGGAGCAGTTCGTTCTTTACTGTCCATCATTGCGGGTAAATCGAGCAACAACCTTTGCAGTCCGAAGCCCTCTCCTGAAAAATCACTAATGATGATGGAGGCTTTGGTCCTTAAAGCAATCTTTTTGCGCGCCAGTTCGGGCTCACCTGCCGGCAGAGCGACCTGGGCAGCACCCAATCTAAGTACTGCGAGAGAGGCAACCAGATGAGTCATCTGGCTATTAAAGCTAAGGCCTACTCTACTGTCAGGTTGCACACCATTGTCGCGCATCCATATCATACTTTGCCACACTAGGTGGTTCAGGGTTTTATAGTCGAGCATGGCTAGCTCGCTGATAACAGCAAGGGCATAGGGCTGGCTTTCAGCGTGTTCTTCTAACTTTTGTGAAATTAACGTCGTAATGCCATAGAACCCTGGTGAATGCAGTGCAACTCTATCCGAACCTGCCTCGTTTTAGTCCAACAGTTTCTGGTGGAACATCTCTCGGATTTCCCGCTTAAGTATTTTACCCGCAGCATTGCGCGGAAATTCATCCATAAACAATATCCAGCCAGGTGCTCGCCAATTTATGTGCTTCTTGCAGAACTCCAGTAAGGCCTGTTCCGATACCTGCTCGCTCACCCTTACCGCTGCAGCGGGAACCTGACTGCCCTTTATGGTTAATGGAAAGACTGCGGCCTCCAGAACAGCAGGATGTTGCTCCAATACCTCTTCGATCTCGCGAGGGTATATATTCACGCCCTCAAAAATGATCAAATCATCCGCACGCCCTCTAAATATCAACTCGCCCTGCGGGTCAAACTGACCTACGTCGCCGGGGTAGTACCAACCATTGCGCAGGGCTTTTGCGGTTGCTCCCGGATTGTCTTCGTAACCGTTAAACATCCCTGGTCCACGCATTCGAATAATTCCTACTGTGCCGGTTGCACATGGCTGGTCTTGCTCGTCCACAATTTCTATCTCTACACCTTGCTCCGGTTTGCCTACGGAACCGGGAATTCTATTTTGATATGTTAGTGGTGTACTGGTCGCACCACCAAATTCATTTGTCCCATATCTGATATACAAGTAAGGACATAAATTCTTCTGTAATCGATAAAAAATCTCATCGGTAACAGAGGAAGTCCCCACCGACAAGGTTTTCAATCTCGGTAATCGCGGCGATTCCTGGTCTACAGACCGCCCCCGTTCGAGAAGCCGCTGGGCCTGAACAACCGTCAAGGCCAAATGATCGACAGCCAGACGATCACATATAGAAAGAATAGATGTTTCCTTGCTTTCTCTAAGCACCACTGTTCCGCCGGCAACCAAACAGGCCAGGTTACTCTGCTTAGTTGAAAAAAAATCCACATTTGCTACGCGAAAATATCTCTCCTGCGGCAATATAGGTAAAGTAGCCAGCCTGTGGTGAATGCGAGCAGTCATTGATTGGTAAGTTACGGAAAATGCTTTCGCGACCGCCGTGGTTCCAGAACCAATAACTACCTGGGCAACCATGTCTTGATCCTGAGCACAGAGATGGTAAGCAACGGGCGCTTTACTATCCATCATTGCTGGCAAGGCAAGCAATAGCCTTTGTAACCCGAAGTTCTCTTCCGAAAAGTCACTGACAATGACAGAGATTTTCGTCCTTAAAACTATCTTTTCCCGCACTGCCTCTGGCTCGCCCGCAGGCAGCGATATTTGAGCAGCACCCAACCTGAGCAGCGCCAGAGAGGCGACCATATGAGTCATTTGATTGTTAAAACTCAACCCTACTCGGCTATTTGCCTGCACCCCATTTTGATGCAGCCACAAGGCACTCTGCCAAACCAGGTGATTCAGGATTTTATAGTTAAGCATAGCTATCTCGCTAATGATCGCGAGCGCATAAGGCTGGTTTTTTGCGTGTTCTTCTAATTTTTTTGAAATAAGCACCAATCACCACCTGAAATCTAGATTTGTCGGGTATCATCCTGCTGATCTGGATCAAGTATTTTTCTGGCCACCCTGAGCCCCGTCAACATAATGACCAGATCGTCCTTGCCGGCCAGGTCAAACAGCAACTGATGATCCTGCTCATTGCTAGTCGAGATATGCGTCTGGGCTTCAGTCACCCCATTAGCCACCAAAAATGCAGCCTTGTGCTGGCTTACCCAGTCATCCGGTTTGTCGTCATACTCCGGGTTTTTTCGGGTCTCTTCCAGATCGGTGGAGCAGATAAACTCATCAAACACCGGGGCCAGATGTTTTGCAGCAGGTTCAATATGAGAATAATGACGCATGCCAATGGCCTTAAAAAGAACGATTTTTTTACCTGTGCATGCCAGTTTACTAACAAAATCGACCAGTCCGATCAGGCCGTCATGATTATGGGCGAAATCAACGACAAGCTTAAAAGGGTAGCCTTCTATAAAATTGTATCGCCCCGGATTCATCTCGACGGAATTGTCAAACGATGACAGGCCCTTAACAATATCTGCTGTTGGCACCTCCATGCTATAAGCCAGCGCCGCAGCAAAAGCCGCATTTTCTGCATTGACCGCGATTATTCCATCCATGGTGGCAGGAATATCCTTTACCGGCATCAGCGGTAAGGTTTTATTTTCAGTCAACAATTCAATCCACAGATCCTCCCCTCTGCGGGATAAAACCACACACTCTCCGCCTTCGCTAAGGTGCTGTTGTATGGGCGCGCTGAGCTTATTGGTGGATACCAGCACAACCTTTTTATGCGGATTTTTACGCGCCTGAGCCAGACACAAAGGGTCATCGGCATTAACCACCAACGCTTTTTTCGCCCGACTTAATACCGAACCCTTTAGCTCAGCAAGCTGTTGGCGACTATTGATGCCGAACTCGCCAATGTGATCATCCTGAATATTTAATAATGCCGCCACGTCACAATAATCAAAGGGGAAACCAAATTCCAACAAGCCCTTCCTGGGTAACTCAATCACTGCGGCCTCTACAGTGGGATCGGTAAGCAATATTATTCCACCTGGATAACCACTTAGCTCCTCTTTGGACACTTTGTCACCGCCAATCCATATCCCCTGAGTGGTGGTCACTCCCGAATTCAGGCCGCTTGCGCAGAGAATAGTGTTGAGCATGAGTGAAACCGTACTCTTGCCATTGGTTCCTGTCACCGCGGCAATGGGTATGCGGGCCGTGTCGCCGGCAAATATTTTATCGAGAATTTCGCCATTGATGTCACGCTGTGGCTGGGCCAGCCAATGGGGTCGAAAGCCGGGTTGAGCATTGACCTCACACAGCCAACCTTCACTCTCCATCCACGAAGCAGAAATATCCGGCAACAACAGGTCTACACCAGCAATATCAAGGCCCAATAAGCGCGCACTACGTTCGGCCAACTCCCGATTGTGTGGGTGGATTTCTTCTTCGCCGACAAACTCAGCACTACCTCCTTCACTGATGTTGGCCATTTTCCTTGTGTAAACAAACTGTCCTGGCTGCGGAATCGATTGCTCGTTGAAGCCCTGGCTGGCCAATAGATTTTTCGCCTCTTCATCGAGGGTCAGATGTACCAATAAAGACTTTCCTCGCCCTCGCCTTGCATCTCCGTTAACAATATCGACAAGCTGGGCAATCGTGTGGATACCATCGCCTCTTGCCCCGGCGGGTATCCGCCGCGCTACCGCCAGTGTTTTGCCATCGACCACCAGAAAGCGGTAATCATCGCCATCAACAAACTTTTCGACGATGACTCCACCCTCATAGGCGGCAGCGATATCAAAAGCCTGACGTACCTCCTGGGCATTTTTTAAACCGATGGCTACTCCCAGACCCTGATCTTGACTGGCAGGCTTAACCACCACTGGATACTCAAGCTCTTCTGCTGCCCTCGTAGCTGCTTCTGAGTCGTATACAACTCGCCAGTCAGGAACAGGTATACCGAAACGGCGGAACAGCCCTTTGGAAATATTTTTCCGGCGCGCGATCAAAGTGCCAAGATTTGAGGTTTTATCGGTAAACGATTTCTGGAAACGTCGGGCTTTGGCACCAAAACCCAACTGAATAATATCTGCGCCCAGATCAATCCAGGGAATATCCCTTTTTAAGGCTGCTCTGACAAAGCCAACCGTAGTCTGGCTCGGTGCGCGCTGGTGAAATCGTAAAAAAGCCGTCCTGGCCCAGGCAGAAAACGCCTCGCCAGGGAGTGCAACAGGGCCCCGGCAGACCATGGCAAGCGCTTCACTGACTATCTTCAGCGCCATCGCTACCGCCATATCCGCTGCCTGTAACTGATTGGCCGGAACGATTATATTGAACTGCGCGTCACTACTCAGCTTGCGGATCACAGGCCTCGGCAAGGGCAGGCCATGACCCTTTTGCAGGCTGTATACCGTGTAGGCAAATACCCAGGCAATAACCGTATCATCCGGGACATCTGCTCGCTGCTGGTTGACCGGAGGAAAGTATTGAGACAGGCCAGGCACCAACTTTAGCAACTGTGCTACCAACACGTTGGCGAGATCATCAGGCATACGGTTTTCGTCACTGACATTCAGCTGCACGGCAACCGACGCGCAGTTAAGCCCATAGCTCTTGCCCGGCAGGGTGGTCTGACGACCGATAGTAATTGCCATAGTGATCCTGTCACTCCATTGTGTAGGCTGGCTTACTGTTGACTGAATGGACTCGACAGTTTGACAATAATGTTTTTGACATAGCGGATGTGGATCTACTATAAGATAATAGCATTCTAGCTTTATTTTAGTTTCACTCTATTCTAGCTGGAAGGGCCCAACGACGGGCGCAAAAACAGGATCCAAAGAAGCGGCCCAAAAACGGGGCTGAGCGCATCAAGGAGATTGGTATGAACAATGACGGACTTATAGTGGATGCCGGTAATAGTCAGGGCACTGCCACCACTGTTACCTTACCTTATAACGAACTGGGTTCTGCCGGGTTCGGTGCGGATGAAAACGACTACTTCTACTTTACCGCAGCTAAATCGGGACAGTTATCGATCTCGCTGAGCGGTTTAGCGGACAACCTCGATTTGCGCTTATACCGTGAAAGTGGCGCCCATATCATGTCCTCTACCAATATCGGGAATGCTGACGAGTCACTTATCTATCAGGTGCTCGCCGGTCAGTCTTATTATTTCCGTGTCGACCCAGCTGGCGAGGCTGAGAGTAATTACCGCCTGCAGGCAACGATAAGCTCAGGCGGTCAACGCGACGGCGGCGGCAATGACGCCAGTGATTTTATTACTTCCGCACGTTTTATCAGTTTGCCCTATGCAGATAGCGGCTCGGTGGGCTTTGC
>Ga0164313_10006844_pt1 | contig 10028 bp, 9 predicted proteins | sample GuaBasSedimGuay4_FD_113735 | JGI IMG/M metagenome (GOLD analysis project Ga0164313, IMG submission 113735) | Subseafloor sediment microbial communities from Guaymas Basin, Gulf of California, Mexico - Guay4, Core 4569-4, 0-3 cm | ecosystem: Environmental > Aquatic > Marine > Hydrothermal vents >...
GTGAGACCCAAGCGAGGTCGTTCCGGTTGCGAACAGCCCGCGGAGGCTACGTAAAGTAGCTGAGCAGGCAGCGCAGCAAGCGGGGCGAGATCGCGCCGGGTATCGCACTCCAGGCGATGTCGTTTCAGAAATGCAATACCGCGACGTCTTGCCCGGACACGCGCTCGGTGGAAACCGCACGACCCTCGATGAAATAGAGGATCACCGTGGTGACCGCGAGGGCGATGCCGGCGCCCAACAAGACGTCAGAAATCAACGCGTAGCGCCGCGCATCCTCGAGAAGTGGATCCTCGGGCAACGAGCCCATGTCTTGCCATTCGCTGTTCTTGCCCTGGGCCGCGATGGCGAACCCGATGCTGGTACCCAAGGCGCCCGCCGTGAGGCCTGCTGCAATCCAAGTGAAGATGCGGGTGCCGCGAACCGCCTGATACTCGGTCGCCTCACGCAGGTCGGCATAGGCCGTGGTGTCGGTGCCGGCCTCGACGTCGACCTGGGAACGGAACGGGAGGTACCCGTCCTGCTCGACGGTCACGTCGTGCTCGCCGGGCTCGAGACTCATCGGCACGTCGAGGGGGGTCTGACCAACATCCCGGCCATCGACATGCACGGTCGCGCCCGCGAGGTTCGACTGGACCCGCAGGGTGCCCGTGGTCGGCGTCCGGAGCCCGCGCTGCCGCGCTTCCTCGAGGCGAGCCTCGAGGTTGGTGATGTGCTCCTCGACGGTGGTCCGATCCGGTGGATCGACGCGATCTCGCAGATACCGGCGGTAGAACTGAATGGCGGGCTCGAATTCCCGGAGCTCTTCGTAGCACCGGGCCACGTTGAACCAAATATCAGCGCTCGGAACCAAGGAGACGGCGATCTCGAACTCGTGGATGGCCTCCCGGTAGCGATGCGCCTCGAAGTGCTCGATGCCCGCCGAGAAGCGTTCTCGAGCTTCACGAGCCGCCCGCGGGTCCTCCGGGCTCATCGTTTCTGCTTGGTCAGCCGGCCCATCGGCCGCGTCGCCGTCGTCCGACGGAGCTTGAGCGGTGCCGGTCGTCGGCATGGCGACGAGGGCGACGAGGGCGACGAGGAAGGTCACGATCGGCCAGTAACGCACTGCGGCGACGGTATCACAGCGCCCTCGCCGGTCGGAACCAAATCACGACAGAGACGTGCCGATATCACGCGATCCGAGCTATCCTTCCACCCGCGCGCCGTGCCTCGCGCCAGACACGGCCACACCCGCGATCCTACTGGGGCCCCCGCACCGTGACTCGACCGATCACCATCGCCTGCGACCGAGCCGAATTGGTCGTCGAGTGCGCCACAGCCGCGGCGACGATCGGCCTGAGCGTAGCGCCGCGCCTAGAGGCCCAAGCCCTGACCGCAGAGCCCGGTTCCGCGACCGGAGAGCCCGTCGGGATCGCCCTGGTCGAGGCCCCGAGTCCCGAGGACCTCGTCCGACTCTCAGCGGCCCCCGGAAACAACTCCCGGGTGGTTCTCTGCATCTTGGCGGGAGCTGCGTCGACGCTGAACTTCGCCCGAGACCTGGGCCTGGTAGCCGTCACCGACCCGGCAGCCCTCGTCGGAGCCTTGGCCCTCGCCGCCGCTGACCGGACCGACGCCGGCCACGCCACCCTCCGCGGACTCTCGGAGGTCGACCGAGTTCGACTCGGCGCAGCGGTTCAGCCCGAACGCGGAGGGGGATCGTTGGTCAGGGGCGACCACGGCCTCATCGCCCACCGCGGGGAAGACGGCGTCGAGGTGACCATCGGCAGCCCCGGCGACGCCGCGGCTGCCCTCGGGGCCCTTTCCGGGGCAACCCGCAGCAAAGTGCGGGGCCGCTCGATCCTCGAAGGCGTCGACCCGACGGCTGTCCACGACGTGATCTTCGGCCCCCCCCGAGCACTTTCGGATCCCGCCAGCAAGGCGGCCCTCAATCCCTATGGCGTCCCCCTGCCCCTCGAGGAGTTGTGTACCAGCCCCTCACGGGCGGCCGCCGAAGCCGCGCGCCTCGGCTTTCCAGTGCGCATCGGCTTGGCGTCACCAGACCTGCGCGTATGGGACCACCCGGACCTCGCCGTGGACGGTGTCGACAACGCCGCTCGGGTCCGAGACGTCTTCCGGCAGATGATGACCCTGGCCAAGACCCGCGCTCCGGAGGCCCGCCTGCTCGGGGTCACAGTCACGGCAACCACGACCGCCCGGGCTTTCATGCGCCTGGTGGCCACGCCCCTCCCGGAGCGCCTGGTCCGGATGGAGGTGGGCTTCGCCGATCCCCATGGGGTGGCGTCGGGCGATTCGACGATCACCGCGCTGCCCGCATCGATCAGTCAGATCGAACGAGTGCTGAGCCGCCTGGCCGGCAGAGAACTGATCCTCGCCGGGGGCCCGGCGGAACGCCGCGCCACGGTCGAGGCGGTAGCCGACGTGCTCTTGCGCGTCGCCGCCTTCGTCGACGACCGGCGAGACGAAATCGAGTCGGTCGAGATCGACCCCCTCGCCGTACTCATCGGCGGCGGCGCAGAGGTCCGCGAAGCATGCGTCACCGTCGGTGACGCATTCCTCCGCTCCCTCGAGGCCGGAGCCGCCGGCTGACGGCCCCAACGGGTTCGACGAATCAGCAGACGGTTAGAGGCCGCGCTGCTGCGACATCTCTGCGTCGTCGATGTCCGTGGCGAAGGGGCCGATGCCCGCATAGGCCATGATGGCAACTACGAGACCGATGACGCCTACGACGATGGCGCCCTTTACGATGGGGCTGGAATCAGACCAAAACGACATTTCGCTACGTCTCCTGGGGGCAATTTGGCTAGAGCCTACGCAAGAGGTTGCCGCGGGGTCAAGCAACTACTTCCTGTCGTGGTAGAAAATTCCACAAGCAACAGAATGCTCCCTCGGCGCCCTGTCCAAGCGGTTAACATAGGTCCGGCCGCGAAGGCAATGAGAACGTTGGGACGGGAGCCCGTGAGATGATCGAAGAAGTTCGCGGCGCACTGGGCCGCGCGCGAGTTTTTGCCCGGGCCTTGGTGAAGACAGGCATGGCCTTCGCGGTTTCCCCGCGAGCGCTGCCGGTCATAGCCCGGCAACGGCTGCGCAGAGAATCCAGCCTGGCAACCGCCGTCCGGCTGCACGCGACATCACGTCCCGAACGTGAGGCGTTGGTCGGAGAGAAGCGGCGCCTGACCTGGGCCGAGCTCGACCAGCGAATCGAGGTTTTCGTCCGGGGCCTCTACCACCATTACGGACTCCGGCGTGGAGACCCGGTCCTCTTGGTCATGCGGAACTGCACCGAGCTGCTCGAAGCGCAGATCGCGGTACCGCGCATCGGAGCGAGCGCCGTGCCCGTCTCTTGGCGCAGCACCACGGAAGAACTCGAATACCTCATCGAGCATTCCGGGGCCCGGGCGGTCATCGTGGAGAGCGCTATCGCAGGCGCGGTCCTCTCGATACGGGAGCGCCTCGACACCGTGCCGCGAAACTGTTTCATCGGAGTGGGCGAAAGGCGCGACGGCCTCTTCCCCTACGAGCGGGTGATCGAGGGAAGCGCCGCCGCGGCCCCGGAGTCCGCCAACCTCGGCGCCGTCGTCATCTACACCAGCGGCACCACCGGGCGCCCGAAGGGTGCGGTGCGGCGCTTCCCGCGGGAAACCCAGGACGCCGTCTTGCGGTTTCTCGTCGAGACGCCGATCTGCGAAGACGACCGACACCTCGCCGTGTGCCCCATGTACCACTCCACCGCGTTCGGCTTCATCGGCTTCACGATGGCCGTCGGAGGAACGGTGGTGGTGACCTCCGCCTTCGATGCCGAAGACTTTCTCCGCATCGTAGAACGAGAACGAATCACCTCGACCGCGGTCGTGCCGACGATGCTCTACCGCATCCTCGACCTGCCCGACGAGGTCTTGACTCGCTACGACACGACCAGCCTGCGCGCCGTCTTCTGTGGAGGAGCGCCCCTGTCGGGCGCCATCGCGAGACGCTTCATGGAGCGTTTCGGACACGTCCTCTACAACTTCTATGGTGCCACCGAGACGGGCATCAATACCCTCGCGACTCCCGAAGAGCTGCTCATGTCTCCCGGAACGATCGGCCATGCGGTCGGCGGAAACGAGTTACTCCTCGTCGACGACGAGGGCCGACCCGTGAGTCCGGGACAAACGGGCGAACTCTACGTAAAAAACGCGATGTTGGTGGCGGGGTACCACCAAGACGATGCCGCGACGCGGGCCAGCATGCGCGACGGATACTTCAGCGTCGGAGACCTGGCCCATCGAGATGGCGAGGGCCTCTTCCACCTCGACGGTCGGAAGCGCGACATGATCATCAGCGGCGGCGTCAACGTGTACCCGAGAGAGGTGGAAGAGACACTGTGCAGACACCCCGGTGTCGCCGAGGCTGCGGTCGTCGGCGTCGACGATGACGAGTGGGGAGAGCGTGTCCGGGCCTTTGTACGCATCGAAAAAGGACAGAGCCTCGACGCCGAAGATGTCATGGTATTTGCACGTCTTCACCTCGCCGGCCCGAAGGCCCCGAGGGACGTCATCTTCCTCGACGAGCTCCCGAAGAACCCGACCGGCAAGGTCCTGAAGCGCGAACTCCGCACCTACCGCGACTAATCGTGAACGACGCCCTCGCAAACCTCGGACGCCGCTCCAGCGACGTCGTTCGGTACTTCGCCGAATCGGCGCAGCTCCTAGCGCGAACCCTCGTGCTGGCGGTCTCCATGCGCGGCCACGGATTCCGTGTCGTGCGCCGGGTGCTCACCATGCAAATCTTCTTCACCGGCGCCCAGGCGGTCCTTCCGGTCACCATCGCGTCCATCGCCGTCGGCACCCTCGTCATCTCCCAGGCCACCGAATACCTGCCGGGGGACTACGTCGTCGGCGTCAGCGCCGTGATCCTGGTCCGTGAGGTCCTGCCATTGCTCACCGCATTCCTCGTCATCGGACGTTCGGGCACCGCGATGACCATCGAGATAGGCTCGATGAGGCTGAACGACGAGCTGGCCGCCTTGCGCATGATGGGCATCCCCTTCGAGCACTTCGTGCTGCTGCCGCGCCTGGTCGGCATGGTCAGCGCCTTCGTTCTGCTCATCACCTACGCCTACGTCGCCGCCCTCGCCGGCGGCTACTACGTCTGGTTTGCAATCAGCGAGTCTGCGGCTTCTTTCCCGGTCGTCGACCTCCTCGAGGGAGTGGACTTCATCGACCTCGTCTGGTCAGTCGTGAAGGTGACCCTCTTCGGCGTAGTGGTGGCCGTGACGTCGGTTCAGCACGGGCTCATGGTGCGCCACTCTCGCCGCGAGCTGCCCATCTACACGAGCCGGTCGCTGGTACGTTCGACGCTGCTCTGCGCCATCATCAACACCGCCGTCTCCATCATCGCATGACCGAGTCTGCCTCTACCCAGCCCGCCGCGCCGCCCGCCCTCCTGGCCCTCAGGGGGGTCGACCTCGACGTCAACGAGGCGCTCTATTTCCACGACGTCAATCTCGAGATCCGCAGCGGAGAGAGCGTGGGGCTCGTCGTCCCGCGGGCGCGAACCACTCTGCTCCTCGTCGCCGCGGGGCTCCGGCGACCTGACAGCGGATCGGTGCTGCTCAACGGCGCCCCCATCGAGTCGGCCTACCGTGACCTCGCCCACGAGGCGAGCACGGGCTTCGTCTTCGAGGGCGGAGGACTCCTCGAGAATACGACCGTCGCCGACAACATCGCCCTGCCCTTGCGCTACCACACGTCGCTCCCCGAGGCGGTAATCGCCGACCGGGTCCGGAGCGCCCTCGTGGAGGTGGGCCTCACCGAGGAGGCAGCCCGCTTCCCTTATCAAATCCCTCGAGGCCAGCAGCGCCTCGCCTCCCTCGCGCGAGCTCTCGCCATCGAGCCCGCCCTCGTCTACGTCGACGACCTGCACCACGGCGCGACGGTAGAAATTTGGCAGCTCTTCGTAGGCGCCATGGACCGGGCCCGGAGCCGCGGAAACACCGCTTTCCTATCCTCCCTCGCGATCGCCGACAGCCCGCCCCCCGGCGTCGATCGCCTGGTGCACGTGACCGCCGAAGTGCGTGCGTCCCGAGTCTAAACAGCATCGCCTGGAGCGCGATCCACGGCGCGATCTGGCCCCGCTTCCTGCGCTGCCTGCTCACCTACGAAAGTAGGCTCCGCGGGCTGCTCGCAACCGGAACCACCTCGCTTGTGTCTCACGCCCCATCCGACACTGTTTGAAGCTCAGGGGACGAGCGCGCGGGCCGCGGCGATGGCGGCATCGATTCCATTCACCGAGACCTCGCCGGACCGGGCCGCGTCATAGGCGACGCCGTGGTCGACGCTGGTGCGCACGAAGGGCAGCCCCCAGGTCACGTTGACCGAGGCCCCCCAGTCGAGAAGCTTGGCCGCGATGGTCCCCTGGTCGTGGGTCATGGCGACGACCCCATCGACGCGGCCGTCAGCCGCCCACCGGAACGCCGTCTCGGCTCCGATGGGCCCTTCGAGAGAAGCGCGTCCGTCGACGAACGGCTCGACCGACCGAGCCGCCGTCACCGCCGGTCCGATGACGCGCGCCTCTTCGTCACCGAAGAGCCCGCCCTCCCCGGCGTGGGGATTCAAACCCGCCACGACGATTCGGGGCGCCTGGCGGCCGAGGGCGAGGAGCGCCTGGGCGAGGTGCCGCGCCGTGCGCATGACCCTCTCCTCGGTGATGCGTCCAGGCACATCGCGGAGAGCGTGATGAGTCGTCACCAGGCCCGTGCTGAGGCGGGGACCGAGAAAGAGCATGGTCACCTCGTCAGCACCGAGCCCCGCCAGGCGAGCGAGGTGTTCGGTCTGCCCCGAGAACGGAACGCCGCTGAGAGAAATCGCCTCTTTGCTGGTGGGCCCCGTGACCAGAGCCCGAGCGGCCCCGTCGGCCACGGCCTCTGCAGCGGCGTCCAGGGCGCGGAGCTGCGCCCGCCCCCCGACTTCCGTCGGGGCGTGGGCCTCGAGCACGGCCCGGCCTACAGCGCCGCAATCGATGACCGAAACTCTCTCGCGCGCTTCCTTCGCCGACGCGACGCGGCAGAGCTTCACGACACCGGCGGCCAGAGCCTCGAGCTGTCGCGCGTCGCCGTAGAGCACGAAACTGTCGTCGGGGCAGCTCGCTGCGCCGCGGACCGCGAGCTCGGGTCCGACGCCGGCGGGGTCACCGGCGGAAATCGCCAGGGGCAATCGCCGGGCGGTCACGGAGCCTTCATCTTGTAGCCGACACCGCGCACCGTCTGAATGGGATTCGCCGCGGTGCCGAGCTTCATGCGCAGGCGTCTCACGTGGATGTCCACGGTGCGGCTCCCCCCGTAGTAATCCACCCCCCAGACCCGCGTCAGGAGCTGGTCCCGAGTGAAGACTCGGCCGCGGTTCTGCGACAGGAAGGAGAGCAGCGCAAACTCCTGGTGGGTCAGCTCCACGGGCCGACCGTCGACCGCAACTTCGTGGGCGGCGAGGTCGATGACCATCATCCCGATCTTCATGCGCTCCGGGCTCGAGAACTCGCTCCGGGCCCACTCGACGCGCCGCACCCGAAGGTAGAGCTCTGCCGGGACGTAGGGCACGAGCACGAAGTCATCGACGGCGTCCCGGGCGTCTACCCGAGACATGCCGGCGACGGTCACCGCCAGGAGCACGGGGACCTCCGCGAGGGCGGCCACGGCCCGGACCCGGGTGACCGCCGCCCGCCCGGCGTCGACTTCGTCGAGGGCCTCGATGACCACGGCGGTCGGGGGGTCTGCGGCGAGGTCCCCCTCATCGAAGGAATCCCAGAGCTCCGCCGTGGCGACCCGGCACCCGAGATCGCGCAACGTCGCCAGGGCCCCCTCCGGCCGGCTCCATTGGCCTTCACGGCCGATGACGAGGATCCACATGACGCCCGCGCAACCTCTAGCCCAGCTCGGAGCCCCGGTCCACCGGCTCAACCCCGTGTCGACGTTGGGAAAATGGCAGGTCCGGAGCCAGCGCCTTGCTTGACCGGCGGGTGGCTCCATTGGTACGGTTCGTCTTCTTTTCGACCCCCAGTTGGGGAAGTTTACGAGGCGATCTTGGCAACGAAGACGTGGCAACTCGTTGTCACCGAGCTCGGAGGCTCGACCCCGCTTTCCGACGTGAGCGTCGAGGCGACGAACTGGATGGCGGCCATCAAGGCCGGCCGCGCCGCTGCGGGCGAGGACGGCGGGGTGCCGCCCGGGGCCAGCTGTGCCGTAGCCCCAAACGGGCAGGTCACCATCCACGACCCGGTCGCGCGAAAGACCTATTCGCTCACGCCGGGGGCCCGCGTTGAGACCCCCAAGACCCCTGCGGCAGCCGAGGCCAAGCCGGCAGAGGCGGCTCCGGCTCCGAAGAAGAAAGTCTCGACGAATACGATCTCGTACAACGTCAACGACCACGGACCGATCGTGAAGCCGCAGGAGATCGCGGTTGGCAAACCCGAGGCGGAGCCGGCAGCGGCACCAGCGGCGGCCAAGCCCGAGCCGGCAGCTGAGGCTCCTGCCGCTCCTGCCCCCGCCGCGGCGGCCCCCGAGCCGGCGCCCAAAAAGGCCAAAAAGAAGGTCTCGACGAACACGATCTCCTACAACGTCAACGACCACGGGCCGATCACGAAGCCCCAAGAGAAGCAGGAGCCGAAAGAGCAGGTCGTCGGGGGATCCGGGGACGCCCAGGCACCGGCGGCACCAGAAGGGCCCACCCTCGAGCTCCTCGGGCAGCGCGGGGAAGACCCCACGGACAAGAGCCCGCTCCACTACCGCGAGCAGACCTTCGTCGGCCCCGAGGGCCTTTCGAACGAAGACGCCGAGGACCTGGTTCGCGAGCGTTTCGGCATGCTTCGGGCCGAGCTCGACGCCAAACCGGCCGGCAAGTTCTTCAACCTGGCGGTCTTCGACCACCGCTGGGAGGGCCGCCCGTCGCGCCCCCCCGTCGTCACCCTCCAGTGGAAAGACTGGCACGGCGACCCGATCCTCGCTTTCCCGCTGAACCCGGGCGCGGCGAAGGCTGCACCGACGCCAGCCCCGGCCGCACCGCAGCAACCCGAAGCCCCAACCGAGAGCGCAGCGCCTGCCCCGACCGCCGTAGAACCTGCGGCAGCCATCGAGGCTCCCGATGCCGCTCCAGCTCCCGAGGCGGCTCCGGCCCCCGAGGCGGCTCCGGCTCCCGAGGCCGCTGCCCCGGCTGAATCTCCCGCCCCTGCGGCCGAGAAGCCCGCGTCATCGCCAACTCCATCACCGGCCCCCGGCGAACCGGCCGTATTCCCTGCTCCCGCCGCCGAGCCTGCTGCGGCAGCTCCGACCAAGCCCGACCCCGCCGCGAAGGCTCCTGCTGCCGATAAGGCCGCCCCGGCGCCCGCTGCGGCAGCAGCCGTCCCCAAGCGAAAACGCACCGCAACCGGCGAAACCGACGATCGCCTCGCGGCGGCATTCGAAGCGGCCCAGGACCTCTTGTTCTTGAGCACCCCCTTCGAGGGCCTCGAGTTCGCGATGCGGCTGCTCGGCGAGCTAATCCCTTCGGAAGCCTCGAGCGCCTGTCTCTACGACATCAACAACGATGAGTTCCGCTTCGTGACCCTGGCCGGCCCCGGCGCCGAACAGCGCCAGGGAGAAGCGGTCCCCAACAACGTCGGCATCTTCGGCATCGCGGCGCACCGCATAGGCCACGCCCTCCTCGTCGAAGACGCCCACCAAGACAAGCGCCTCGACCCCGGCATCGACGGACGGGTCGGCGTCGACACCAAGTCCTTGCTCTACATGCCGCTGAACCACCAGGGTCAGCTCTTCGGCATGATCCAGCTCATCAACCGCGAAAACCGCAATGCCTTCACCGAAGGCGACGGCGAGATCACCGCCTACGTCGGCAAGCAGCTCGCCGAGTTCTTGCAACAAGCAAGAATGAAGGTGGACCGCATGAGCCGCCGCCCCCGCTGAATCGCGCTGAATCGCGCCCACTTACGCCATCTGGCGGCTTACGTCCTCGGCACCTCGGTCGCCGTACGAAAGGTACGGCTCGGTCGGCACCTGCGGGGTCACA
>Ga0164313_10006845_pt1 | contig 10027 bp, 7 predicted proteins | sample GuaBasSedimGuay4_FD_113735 | JGI IMG/M metagenome (GOLD analysis project Ga0164313, IMG submission 113735) | Subseafloor sediment microbial communities from Guaymas Basin, Gulf of California, Mexico - Guay4, Core 4569-4, 0-3 cm | ecosystem: Environmental > Aquatic > Marine > Hydrothermal vents >...
GCTCCAATCACGATCAAATTCCACCCTTCTAAAGCGATCAATAGCACTAAAATGTTGATCAAGATACTCTAAATCGGCATTTAAACTAAGTTTATAATTCCCAAAACCATTTAGTGGCTTGTTCTTTATACTAATACCCCCCTTAAGTGCATAGCCTTTATTAATATTATCACCAATGGTCGAAAACTGGTTTCTATCATGATTAGTAATTGATGATTCAAGATAAACATCGGTATACTCACCCAATTTCATCCTGGCTGTTAAATCAAGCATTTCCTTTCTTGATGGTGCCGGCAGTAGATTAAAAGGCTCATAACTTCCCTTGCCTTTCCCTACCCACTCATATACTCTTCCCTGAGCCAGGTACTCTTTGATATTATAGCTTCCCTGTCCTATGCCAAGATCTGTATAAGAGACAGTATAAACAGTATCATGAGCTACTATCGTGTGCGCATAAATCTCTAACGGAGCATTGTTTTGGTCTACTGTATCCTTTAAGAAATATAAAATCCTATCAGGAGAGTATTCTGAGATTTTAGCACTTGATACAACAGCCTTATCAATATTATTTCCTACAGATTCCAGCAACTGTTTATCCGCATCAGACAACTCTGTGAATAATGGTCTATTGGCATTGTCTGATTCCCTATAATAGGTAGCGGATAAATTTACTTTACCTATATCCTGACTATGGTTAATACTCAAGATTGATCTTGAAAAGTCACGGTTAGCATATTCGTAATCAATTCTTACCCGAGTGTAATTATTGATTATAACATTACTGGTAAATGTAATCTCCGCCTGGTTATAATCAATGGTATAATCATTATTATAGCCTCTAATCAATAGCTGACCATCAATAAACAGTTTCTCTGAATTTGCAATAATAATAACATATCCCTGTGAGCTTGGTGGGGGAATTTTATACGGACCTGATATCCCTTCGGCAACCTCTACTATAACTGAAGCAAACTGCCCTTTGGCTGCGGATAGACCAAGCGAAGAGGTGCTGGATTTTGTTTTGACAGAGATGGCTCCACCTTGAACATTTTTTAAATAGCGAAGAAAGTAAGTATCCTTATTTTGTAATACTACATCACCCCCTACCAATGAAAACTTATCATTATATAACTCTACGAACACATTATCGAAATCCTGTAGTTGCTGGGTGTTCCCTTCAGGTTGGTATGGGATTGATTGATCGGTAATTGACGCCCGTAAGTATAAATCTTCACTGATTTTTCCTTCCAAATTCAAATTCAATGAAGAATTCACAAATAAGTCCTGAGTGTTGCCAACAGTTATTCCTCTACTAATTTGCCCTCCTTGATTAATCTCTCCCAGATCAAATAACTCTTCCCTCCTTGAAATAAGGGCTCCTTCTCCACCTTTCGGCTGTCTAAAATATGCGGATGAATCATATTTGCCTACTGAAGTTATTTTAAACTTTTTCTGTAAACTCTCAGGCAATACTCTATAGCAAACTTCAACCGGACCACTTAAAGATGTTGATATTAACGTAAACCAATTTGTGGAATCAGAAACAAATTCATAATCAAAATTTGGCTGTCCTTGAATTGATAAACTTTCCGGGGCTATTACTTCCTTATCAGTAAATGGTTTGTTGGGTTGAATTGTCTTGCACCTGCGATTATCCTGCCCTTGCACTACCTGCACTAGTACAAGAAACAGAGCAAGAAGAATTCCACTAGTTTTCATCTATGATACTTCTGGGAGCTGCAAGAAGAATGTTGTACCACTACCCCACTCCGTTTCAAACCAAATGGTACCTCCCGCATGTTCAATACCATGTTTAGCAACAGCCAGGCCAATTCCTGATCCTTCCTTTTTTGTACTGAATCTGGGAATAAACACCCTGTCAACTACTTCCTTGTCGATGCCGGAGCCATCATCTTGAATACTAATTTGAACAGAGGCATTGCCGGGGACATATTCTGATGTTATTAAAACATTAACCACATCCTGCTCATCTCGCCGGGATTGTCCGGCATTAATTATGATGTTTGACAAAATTCTACTCATTAGCTTACGATCAGCAAATATGAATACCTCTTCTGCATGCAATTGTAACTTCAGATCAATAATTTCATCACTTTCAAAAAAGTTTTTCAGTTGAATAAGGACTTCAACAATATTTAGTTTTTCATTCTTTGGAATAGGCATTTTAGCAAATTCACTGAATGAAGTCACAATATCATTGAGCATTTGTAGCTGGTTAAGCAAGTTTTTTACTGTGGCAACTAGTTTGTCATCTGAACCTCCTCCTTGCTTATTAACTTTATGCTCTAGTTTCTGCAGGGTAAGTTTCATCGGTGTAAGTGGATTCTTGATTTCATGTGCCACCTGCTGAGCCACCTCGCGCCAAGCGCTCTCTTTCTGAGATCGAGTTAATGCTTCCTTACTGGCCTCAAGCTTTACCAACATTTGGTTATACTCACTTATAAGTTTGCCAATTTCATCATCTGAATCCCACTGAATCGGTTTGTTTTCTTCAGAAAATGATGTTTGTCCTAATCTCTGGCGTATTAGAAGCAAGGGTGTGATAAGCCATTTTGATGTTTGGAATGTTGCTAGCATTGCCAAAATAAATATGAAAATAAAAACATTAAGTATGGTAGTCAATGCCTCTATTTGATTGTTCTCAATAGCCCGTTCGGCTCTGAAGAAAGGAATTGCCAGAATGCCGAGTAACCTATTAGTCTCAGGTGACTTAATGGCAGAATATGTAGAATAATACCTTAAATCACCTATTCTCTCTGTCTCAACAGTAGTAGATTCATGTTTTTCAACCAGTTTAATAAGTGCCCTTGGATTTAAACGTGTTGATTGCAAACCGGCATTAAATATACCCGGTTGAGTTGTAGTAATTAATGTACCATCGGTGCCAAAAACGGTTGCATCGTAATGTCCATAACTAGCCAATTCAACAAGCTTTTCAGTTAATAATTCCTTCGCTGTAATATTGATAAGAAAGGCATCGGTCTCACTTTCAATTTGAACAACCAGACGACCTGATTCCTCTAATTTCCTATCTATTTGCTCTTGTTTGAATGATGTAGTTATAAAGCTCAAAGTAGTAATTGTGACCAGGGCCAATGGTACAAAAAAGGCAAGGTTAAGGAATAGTTGAATTTTAGCAATGTAGGATATTTGCTGACCACGGTACAACCTGAATATTAAGTAAAAGGCAAGAAACAGGATGATTGGAAATATTAGTATGGTAAGTAAAAAGGTACTGTTTGAGACTAATTGTGTCATGTATTGACTTTTTGCACTAACAACAATAGTATCGCCTCTGCCATCTTCCAGTAAGTAATGCAAATAACCGTTTTCCAGCCAGGGATTATCATCTTTGACATTCTGAATATCGAATAAATTATAATCCAACTCTCCAGAGCTCTGGATTAAGAATCCGCTTTCAAAAATTCCGTAGGAATATTCCTCAGCTTCATAATCCATAAATCTATTATCAACCAATAATTCCGGGTAAACATTTTGTGGAATCAGTCGCTTTTGGCGAAAATCAAGGATTATGTAACCAATCTCTTTTCCATATCTTTCAATAGGCAGAAACGTCATGTAATGTCGTGAAAGGGTTTTAAGGTCCTGATTTAAGATAAATAACTCCGGGAATTCAGTCTTGTTTCTTTCCTGGGCATAACGACTTTTTATATCAAAATAATTTTGCGTTGTACCAAACCCCGGAGTGCCTTCACCTGAATGAGAATAGAGGTAAATTGAAGTATTGTACTTATCCAAATACTTGCTCAGATAACCGCGACTAATTTTACTAATAATAAATTCTTTCGATAAAAAGGGATTGCTTAACCTGGCAGATATTGACGGGTCATTCTTAACAGAAGTCATGACTTCTGCTATCATAAACTCAGCCATATAGTCATTCTTTGCTGCTAGTTTTTGAGCATAGCGAACCATTTTATTTGTCTCTCTGGCTCTCTCAAAATCCGAAATACACCATGCCCCTATGGCCGATTCAACAATAATCCAAAATAAAACATACAGGGTGATGGCATTGCTTGCTTTTTGAATAGATCTATGCATGCCACTTATAAGCAGGATTGCGATAATCAAGATGGTGACAAAAACCAGATTGGCAACCGGAAGGTTTACGATGTAAGTAAAACCCAAAAAGAGAATGCTACCGAATAATAACCCGATAATTCGTTCTTTTATATTGACAATGTAACTATCGAACCTTTTAATAAATACATGGAATAGAAGAACAGTACTACCACTTATTAACACAAAAACCAGAATCGACAGCAACCTGAAACTATCAAATTCTAAAGATCTGGTAATATCAAGACTAATTTGAGAGTTAAAATATATTGTACGCAGCTGTAGATACAGATAATTAATAATCAGGTTAAGCAGAAAGACAAAACCAGTAGCATATAACAGCCTTATTAAATAACTAAATGTTGAAGGCTTAACAATTCTGTAGAATTTAAAGGTGACAATACAAATTGCGAGAATCATTAGTGTATTGATGAGCATATCTCCAAAAGACTGCTCGAACCACGATACTGCAAAAAATCGTGAATTAAAGAGATCAATATGCAAAAGTGACTCCGGGAAATCAAATAAGCTCATACCAGCTTTTAATATTGCCCATGCTATTATAATAGCCAAAATTAATAGCCATTTCCTGTTTCCAACTGCAAACTGCCGAGACCACATGAACCAAGCCAATAGCAATAATAAGATTGAGATAGTATAATCAACCAGGAGTAGAATGTGAAATGAGGAGCTTTCAAAAAGAAAGTTCGCATCCAATGTTATCCATAAAATAGATTCATTTCGCAAAGTAATAGGCAAGGCTCCTTCCTGCGTTTTACTAAAAACCTTTACGTTTTGATTCTCAAATATTGTCTCATTGGTATAATTCGATAAATATTTATTCTGTACAGAATATGATTTGCTGATTGGTAGAATAGAGATCACCTCCAACTTACCGGCTTTAGTGTTGACGAACCATTTCCTCAGGATAAAAATATCTCCCTGTTCCGACAGAATTTTAATAGAATATTCTCCGGCTATTTGCTCATATAATGGGACGAAATCATAATCAGACCAAATTTTTAGCTCTTGATTACGATAAATAAAATATGGATAAGAATTTCGCAGATTGACATCCCCAAATCTCAATATATCAGCAGTAGAAACACTATCCAGCACCGAAGACATTTCAAACTCTAGGATCTTCAGTTCTCTGGCAATATTTTCTTCAACTACTTGGGAGAAATACTCCTGAGATGTATAATAATTGCCTTTGAAATTTTGCAGAAGCCAGCCTCCCAATAATAGGATAATGCCCAATATGAAATAAAAAGCCGGCTTTTTAAACATCATTTGAAGATTGCGTCAATCTAAAATTAACACTACAATACTTCTAACAAAAATAAAACCAATATTTCAGTAGGTGTTTATTTTTTTTCGGCTGTTTCTGTACCATAAAAAGCCAACGCCGGCAATTATGAGATAAGGAGCGGCAAAAAGATACATGATACCGAAATTCAAGCTGGATGCCAGTGTAGTCTCTGAGCCGTTACTCACATTAGTTTCCAGGGTTGCCCTACACATAGCACATTGGGCAAAGCTCATAATGTTAGAGGTCAACAAAAGCAAAATAGATATTAGTGATATTTTAAGGCTTTTCATCATTACAATACTAATTAATAATACGGACTAATGAGAAAATATACCAAAACGCCTGAAGTTGCAATGAACATCCATACCGGATAGGCAAATCTGACAACCTTCTTATGATTGCTAAAATTATTTAAAATAGCGTGATATAATGCTGTTAATACCAATGGTAAGCCGATAACAGCAACCAGGATATGGGTAAGAAGAAAAATAATGTAGAATGTTCTCCAGCCACCAACTGTCAATGATTCACTTGCAGATAAAACACCATCATGATTACTATCGCCATAAATAGTTGAAGGCACACTGGCATGGTAGGTAACATAAGAAACGAGAAACAGGGCTCCAAGGGCTAAAGCTGTTAACATCAATTTCTTATGCAATTCTTTCTTTCCCCGCTTTATCATTACTAATGCCAGGATTAGTATTACTGTAGCTGTAGCGTTAATTGAAGCATTAAATATTGGCAAATAATGTACCCACGATCCAAGATTAGCCTCATTAGTAGTAAAAATAAATAGTAAAGCAACCACTGCCGGGACCAATATACTGATGACAATTATGAGGGCTTTCTTATTCTGCATCTTACAAAGCTAATAGTTTATGAGAATATCGAGCTCAGCATCAAGACGATCAATCTCCTTCATGGTATTACATTCAATGTATCCACGAATTCTTGCATCTTCATCAACAAGAACGTATTTAAACGCTATGCCATCATTTATCCATCGATCTTCGCCTAAAGCTAACTCACAGTTAATGAAATTTATGTAAGTCTCTTCGTCAAGTGACAGAGAATAAAGCATAGAATTAATCTCAGCTTTATCCGTATTTAAGATTTCCCATACTTTTATACTAGGGTATTTGGCTAACACATTATCAATATCAGAATTGAATTCATTTTCTTCCTGTCCGGCTAAAACAAAAACGGCCGGTAATGTTACAGTTCCATCATCGATAAAGGCAGATTTAACTTTGTGTTGAACACCAGAAGAGTTGGGACATTGAGCAATCGGGTTTCCCTCAATATAATAAACAGGTAGCTCAAACTGATTAGAACCAAATTTTTTAAGAAATAGAAATACTGCTATGGGAGCCATGAGCACCGCAATTAGTATGATGATTTTCTGTGTCTTTTTCATAATAAAACCTTCATGAGCTGATATTATTGATCTATTTTAATTCATTTCGGTTTTCAAAGAAAAAAGGTCATCCGCCTGCTGGCGGATGACCTACCACCAATTTAGTAATTCTTTACTAGTACCTCGCCATGTGAATAAATGATCCTTCCATTAACAAGGCAATTATTAGCCATACAGCTAAGATCGTAGGGAATATTATGGCCCATCTTAAGCCTTTGGCTTCATGTCCCAGATGCATAAACTCAGACACAATATAAAACGCTTTTACAATAGTCATAATCACAAAAATAGAGGTTCTAAGTCCTCCTGAAGCCAAAGTAAAAGCAATGATAAATTCAACTACGGTAACAAAGAATAAAATCAGAGCAACATTTACAATGTGGCGTATTTTGGACTTATCTACCGGTTCTACAATAATATTAGTTTCTTCAGTACTCATTTTGATTCATTTAAAAAGTTAAACAAGGTAAAAGAAGGTAAATACAAATACCCATACTAAATCTACAAAGTGCCAATAGAGGCCTACTTTTTCTATCATTTCATAGTGGCCTCTTTCATCATACACACCTCTAACTGTGTTATAATAAATGATATAATTAATAACCACACCACTAAGTACGTGCGTGCCATGAAATCCTGTAATAAAGAAAAAATATGCAGCAAAAGCCGGTGGCCCATATTCATTCGATGACAAACTTGCACCGCCAAGTCCTGTTCCATGAATAAAGTGTGACCATTCCCAAGCCTGGCAACTTAAAAAAACTATACCGCCAACAATTGTCCAGAACATCCATTTCTCCACCCCTTTTCTATCCATCCTACGACCTGCTTCTACCGCAAGTACCATGGTAACACTACTTAGAATCAGAATAAACGTCATGATACCAACAAATACCAAAGGCATATAGGCATGTGTAAAAGGAATTGCACTAAATACCTCTTCCGGTACCGGCCATGACTCGGCGCTAAAGCGTACCATGCCATAACTTATAAGTAAGGCGGAAAAAGTAAATGCATCTGACAATAAAAAGATCCACATCATGAGCTTGCCATAGCTCACTTTAAATGGCGATTGTCCACCATCCCATAGATTTTCTTCTTTCGCTGTTGTTGCGGTTGCGGTTGTAGTATCCATTAAAGGTTGATTAGTGATTTAACATTAGAAATATGAATAAATATATCCAAAGAGCATCTAGAAAATGCCAATAGCTAACACTTAGCCCAAGATGAAGTAAATTCTTCGAATGAACTTTAAATCGGAAGGCCTGGGTAAGCATCATCAATAAATAAACCAATCCACTGATTAAATGAAAGCCATGAACACCCATGATAACATATAGAAAAGATCCTGAAGGATTACCCACGAAATAGACATTACTATCTACTAGTGCGCCCCAGGTATAGACTTGCGATATTAAAAAGGCAACTCCTAAAACAACCGACAGGCTTAAATATGTTTTTACCATGCCAATGTTATCTTGCTTGGCTGATCTATAGGCCATTTGCGCTGTAAGGCTACTTAATAGTAGTATTCCGGTTGAATACCAGAGAATATCAGGTAGGTTAAATGCCAGCCAATTACCCTCTGCCTGCCGAACAATATAGGCGCTGGTGAGTGAGGCAAACACCATGATAATTGAAACCATGAACATCCACAGCAAAAATCTCTTAGGATTCATTGACATGGTTTTCTTAGGTATTTCTGAAATATGTATATCTTTTATCATCGTTTAAATTTTATCGAGTAAAAATGATATTTGCACAATTGGTAAGTATAAAAACGAGCCAAACATAATCGATAATGCTGCTTTTCTGGTCTCTGTTTCTCCTGATAATGTCTGCTTCATTAAATAAAATGTTTGAGCAAAGAATAGTACTCCAACAGTAGTAACCACAAAGGCAGAAGTAACACCTGTAATGCCAAATTGCGCCGGTAAAATACCGAGAGGTATTAAAACCAATGTATAAATCATTATTTGGAAGGCTGTTTGCAAGTTCTTCCCTCCATTCGATGGAAGAAGTTTAAATCCTGCTTTTTTATAATCATCGTCACCAACCCAGGCAATAGCCCAAAAATGAGGGAATTGCCAGATGAATTGCAGAGCAAAAATTACTAATGCCTCAAGAGAAATTGCTCCGGTAGCAGCAACCCAGCCTAATAGTGGCGGTAAAGCGCCCGGTAGAGCACCGACAAATACTGCAATAGGACCAACACGCTTTAACGGGGTATAAACAAAGCTATATAGTACCAATGATAATGCGGATAAGACAACAGTAAGCCAATTGGTTGAAATAGCTAATAATACAAAGCCTATAAGTCCAATTATTACGGCGAAGTATTTTGCCTCATTAACGGTAAGCCTGTTGGTAGGCAACGGCCTCGACTGGGTTCGTTTCATTAATTTATCAAGATCTTTCTCAATAATCTGATTAATGGTTATTGAGGCTCCGGAAATTAAGAAGCCACCAATAAAAAGCATGGTGAAAACAGCCCAACTGAAGTTTACTGTACCTAATGTATATCCAAACCCCGATGAAAATGCTACTAAAAAGGACAGACGCACTTTCACTAATTCCATGTAAACCCTGATACTACTTCCAAATGAAGCAGTATTGTCTTGATATGTTCCTACAGTTGCCAAATTCTACTCTTTATTGTCAGTGTTGATTACAATTGTGTCATCATCATCCTTTATTTCAAGGTTGATAAGCTCATTTTCATGAGGGAGGTTACTCTCCGGTGTATCTGAAAATGGCACAGTCTGCGGAATGAAATCATCCGGTGCACCAGGTTTGCTATAATCATATGGCCAACGATAAACCTTAGGTATTTCACCGGGCCAGTTACCATGGCCGGGATTGATAGGTGTTGTCCACTCGAGTGCATTCGATTTCCATGGATTAGCACTAGCCTTTTTACCTCTGAAAATACTATAGAAGAAATTAAACAGAAATATAAATTGCGCTGCAAAAGTTAATATCGCTGCGACAGAAATAAAAGCGTTCAAATCCGTGAAAGTGCTAAATGCATCGAAATTGGTAAAAGAATAATACCTTCTTGGGAAACCGGCAATACCGATATAATGCATTGGGAAGAATATCAGATATATACCAATAAATGACAGCCAAAAATGGATATAGCCCAATTTAGCATCCATCATCCTGCCAAACATCTTTGGGAACCAGTGATAAAC
>Ga0164313_10006846_pt1 | contig 10027 bp, 8 predicted proteins | sample GuaBasSedimGuay4_FD_113735 | JGI IMG/M metagenome (GOLD analysis project Ga0164313, IMG submission 113735) | Subseafloor sediment microbial communities from Guaymas Basin, Gulf of California, Mexico - Guay4, Core 4569-4, 0-3 cm | ecosystem: Environmental > Aquatic > Marine > Hydrothermal vents >...
GAGTTGGCCTGCATTTTGGAGTATAACTGCCTTCCTGTCAATAATGCTTGCATTTATGAATCTATTGCCAATTCCTGCTCTTGACGGTGGTCATGTTGTCTTTGTGCTTTATGAAATGATAACCGGCAGAAAACCAAGTGATAAGTTCTTGGAATATGCTCAGATTACAGGATTTATAATATTAATGGCATTACTGCTTTTTGCTAATGGCAATGATATTTACAAATGGCTAACAGGGCAATTATAAAAAATCAAAAACATCAATCATGAAATATTTATTATCAATATTTATGGTAATCTTTATAAGCTCTTGTCAATCTGATGAAGGCGAAACTGTTATCACCGATTTTACAAAACAAAATGAAACTGAAATCCTCGATTATATTAATGATCATAATTTAGAGGCGCAGAAAAGTAATTCCGGATTGTACTATGTGATCCAGGTGCAAGGCGAAGGGGCCCACCCAACTCCCAGCTCGGATGTCAGGGTCAAATATAAGGGCTATTATACCGGTGGGGAAATTTTCGATGAAAGTGAAGAAGAGGGAATAACTTTTAATTTACAACAAGTGATAGCCGGATGGACAGAGGGAATAACCTATTTTAAAGAAGGCGGAAAAGGAATGCTACTGGTTCCTTCCAGATTGGCCTATGGTCCCTATGATACAAGAAGCGTACCGGGTGGATCTGTTTTAATTTTCGATATTGCGTTGTTGGAAATTAAATAAACTGCGATCTTATTTTCCAAAAAGAGTTCTGTTATTTTTACAATAGGAAATGGTCGACCAAATGATCTTTTTGTTTGGTACAATTCATAGAGGTTGCCTATACACCTTCAAATAGTAAAGATTTTGTAAGTTAAGGGAAGGTATATCGTCAATAGAACAAAACTTTGTAATATGAAGTATGTATCCTATTCTGTGGCATCCTTATTGGTTTTTTTTCTGAGTTGTAGCCCTTCCGATATTAATACAGATATCAATGATCCCGATCCTGGCAACTCTAGTAATCCGGAATTTAAGTGGATAGTTCCTTCAGGTGATATTAACGGTTCATTGAACCCCTTTCCCTTAGCACTCAACCCTAGTTTGAAAAAAGTGGGAGATGTTGATTTTCTTGCCGATGATGCTTTGGTCGCCATAATTAGTTTTGGAAAAGAAGTTAGAGTTTACCCGTATCAATACATGAACAGATTTGAATCTGTTAATGATGAAATGGACGGCATCAACTTTGCCATGACTTATTGCCCTATTACAAAAAGTGGATTGTGTTGGGATAGAAATTTCAGAAATGAAGAATTTGTAATTAGGGCGTCGGGCTATTTGTACATAGACAATTTAATTGCGTTTGATGAAAAAACGGATACGTACTGGTCGCAAATGCTGGCCAAATGCATTAAAGGCAAATACAGCGGGGAAAGGAATAAAACGTATAACTTTATAGAGACTACCTGGAAAACAGTTAAAGAAAATTTTAAAAATGCGAAAGTTTTTACGAGTACCAGTGCCGGTAGCAAAACGGCTTCGAATAAAAGTGACCTTACCGATGCAGAAGGTGTGTATGGCATCCTTAATCCATTTTTTACTCCTGATTTAGAAAAAGGAGAAGCTGTTTACTTCTATCGCTATGAATTGTTTGAAAATAAAACAAGGATTTTTACGAACCGAATATCAAATAATGACATAGTCGTTGTAGGCAACGAAGATTTGCATTTTATCAGTTCTTTTATCGTTGGAGATAAAGATACTTTTAAAGCAGTTCAGAATCTATTCCCTGTTGTGATGGAAGATGCAGAAAACAACAAATGGGATGTTTTCGGTGTCGCTGTCGAAGGACCAAGAAAAGGTCAACAACTGGAATCTTTAACAGGGTTTGTAGCATCCTGGTGGGCCTGGCAACTTTTTTATGATGATTATGATATCACCATTTTATAAATTCTTCACGTCATTTTGATAAAAAAGTCACTTTTTCTGCTCTTACTGGTTTCATCGCTGAGTTATAGTCAAAAATATTTCCCTAATTTAATTGTCAATAATATAGATGGCACAAAGTTACATCTGAATGAACTGAGTACAAATAATATTCTATTGATCAGTTATTGGGCGACTTGGTGTAATCCTTGTATTGACGAATTGGATACCTTTAATGCTATGCACGACGAATTAAAAGATGTATACCATACCAAGCATATAGCTATATCTATAGATGATTCAAGATCGTATTCCAGAATTGTCCCCATGGTTAAAGGTAAGAACTGGAATTTTGAAGTTGCCACAGATATAAATCAAAAATCCAAAAGATTGTTAAATATTTTAGTTATCCCTCATACCATAATAGTGCATAAAAACAAAATTATATATGAACATACAGGTTTTATCGAGGGCGATGAGAATCTAATAATTAACAAACTAAAAGTATTAAATGAACAGTGATATTTAAGATCATAAAACGGGTTTAACCCGTTTTATGTATTGGAACTTCGTAATGAGCATCTAAACAGCAAAAAATCAGGGAGTTTTATTGGTTTTAGCATAGCACTGATATGGTCAAAAAAAAAAACTCAACGAAGTTTCTGATTTGCAGCTGTTTAGAAACGGAATAGATTTTACAATGCATAATTCGGGTTACATATACCTTGTCATGAAAAAAATAATAATACTTTCTCTTTTTATTTTTTTGCCCTTTTGGGGTTTTGGCCAATTTCTAAATAATTTTTATGGAAGTCTTGAATCTGTAGGTCAATACTATGTTGATGATAATAAAATTGCAAATTTAGGCGACATCGACTTCAGATCTAATAATTATTTAAATTTTAGATATATACATAAAAACTTAAGTGTACAAATTCAGCTTGAATCTTATATAGAAGAAAGAATATTGGGATACTCCCCTGTATTTGACAAAAAAATTGGATTGGCCGCACTTTCCTTATCCTATAACTTCAAAAAAATTGAGGCAACTGTCGGCTCTTTTCACGATCAATTTGGAAGTGGATTACTCTTTAGGTCTTGGGAAGATCGCGCTCTGGGATTGAACAATTCCTTATTCGGTGCTCAAATAAAGTATTATCCACAAGATAAAATAGAAATAACGGCAATGGCCGGTAAACAAAGAAATGGATTTGAATTATCGGAAGGATCTATTTTTGGCTTGGATTTTAAAGTTGATGTTACCAATAAATTTAATTTTTCTCTGGGCTATTTAAATCGATATCAAAAATTAGAAAATAATCCTAATAACATTCCTGATCATACTAATTTATATAGCGCAAGAGTAAATTATTTTGGAAACAGCTTTTATGGCAATTTGGAATATGTTTATAAAGGTAAGGATGCCTTGGTAGAATTTGGGAATGTTATTGAGAGTAGAATGTTTACAGGAAATGCCCTTCTGTTCAATTTGGGATATTTTCATAAGGGTTTTGGAATCGATGCAACCTTTCGAAGACTCGAAAATATGGCCATGTACACAGACAGAGAAGCTTATGGAAATATTTATAATGAGTTAGTAGTAAATTATTTACCGGCACTGACTAAACAACACAATTTGATTTTATCCAGTATTTACGTCTATCAGTCACAACCACAATTAAATTTTATTCCTCCCGGTAAAGCCGGGGAAATTGGTCAGCAGATAGATATGTTTTACAAATTTACCAACAATAATTCTTTAGCAGGTAAATTTAAAACAGAATTAGCGCTAAATTATTCTTCCTGGTATGGTCTCGATGCAATTTTTGATTTTGAGAATCTCGAATATAGCGCAGAATATTTTAGTTATGGAACAAAATACTATTCCGATCTTAATTTTGAACTGAGAAATGAATGGTCCAATAATTGGTCTACGACGTTGACGTTGATACATCAATTTTACAATAAACAATTCCTTGAATCGGCTACCGGAAGTGCAAGCTCGGATATTATTGGACTCGATCTGTTTTACAATTGGAAAGGAACTAAGAAGTTTCATCTGCAGTTAGAACATTTATGGAATGATGACGATAAAAAAAACTGGGCAGCGGCCTTAGTTGAATATCATTTTTATAAAAATTTCTCCGTTTATGTTAGTGATTTATATAACTATGGTAATGAACATCCCGTAGAGCGAATACACTATTACAATTTTGGTGGTTCCTTTAGAAAGAATAAAACCAGATTTAGTATCAACTACGGAAGACAGCGAGGAGGATTATTATGTGTGGGCGGTGTTTGCAGATTTGTACCCAACGCCAATGGTTTAAGCTTTATCTTAAATGTATTTATATAAAAAAATCCCCGCATTATGCGAGGATTAAATTTTTCTGAAGTAAAAACTAATCTACCAGAATAATTATTTTATTATCATTTAATTCGATCGTTCCACTTTTTATCAATAATTCAAAACTGTTCTTATCACCTTTGGTGAATTTATTTTGAAAAGCTTCATCAATGATTATTTCTCCACTAAATTTTACTTTACCTTTCTGTAATAAAGAAACTATTGGTGCGTGATTGTTCAGCATTTGAAATTCCCCGTCAACACCCGGCACAGTTACCGTTTCGACATCACCCTGGAAGATACTTGATTCCGGAGTTACTATTTCTAAAAACATATATTTAAGTTTTAAGTTCTGAGATTTTAGTTTTTAAGCGTTTATTAGGGGTACAAACATATTCTCAAGACTGTTTATACTTCAATAAGCATTTTTTCACCTGCCTCAATTGCATCCTCTATAGATCCTCTAAGGTTAAATGCCGCTTCAGGATATTTATCAAGTTCTCCGTCAATGATCATATTGAACCCTTTGATAGTGTCTTTAATATCAACCAAGACTCCGGGTATACCTGTAAATTGTTCAGCAACGTGAAATGGTTGTGACAGGAACCGTTGTACTCTACGTGCTCTGTGGACTACTAATTTATCTTCTTCACTTAGTTCTTCCATTCCTAAAATTGCAATAATATCTTGCAACTCTTTATATTTTTGAAGCATTTCTTTAACTCTCTGTGCCGTATCATAGTGCTCATCTCCAAGAATTTCTCTATTCAATATTCTCGAAGTAGAATCCAATGGATCCACAGCAGGATAAATTCCCAACTCAGCAATCTTACGCGAAAGTACTGTTGTTGCATCCAGGTGAGCAAAGGTTGTTGCCGGTGCCGGATCTGTTAAATCATCTGCCGGTACATATACTGCCTGTACTGAAGTAATTGAACCATTTTTTGTTGATGTAATCCTCTCTTGCATGGTACCCATTTCAGTAGCCAGGGTAGGCTGATAACCCACCGCAGATGGCATACGTCCTAAAAGTGCAGAAACCTCAGATCCCGCTTGCGTAAATCTAAAGATATTATCAATAAAGAATAATATATCTTTTCCCTGACCTTCTCCTGCTCCATCTCTAAAATACTCGGCAATTGCCAAACCGGATAATGCTACTCGGGCACGTGCTCCGGGAGGCTCATTCATTTGCCCAAATACAAAGGTAAGTTTGGATTCCTTCAATTTAGTCATATCTACCTTGTCTAGATCCCATCCGCCTTCTTCCATAGACTTATCAAATTCTTCACCGTATTTAATAATTCCGGATTCTAACATTTCACGAAGTAAATCATTTCCTTCACGAGTACGTTCTCCTACACCTGCAAAAACTGACAAGCCACCATGCCCTTTGGCAATATTGTTAATTAATTCCTGGATCAGTACAGTTTTACCAACACCTGCACCACCGAACAATCCAATTTTACCACCTTTAGAATATGGTTCAATCAGATCAATAACTTTGATACCTGTAAATAAGACTTCTGTAGAAGTTGACAAATCTTCAAATAATGGCGCTTTTCTGTGTATAGGCAATCCGTTATCACCGTCCTTTGGAAGTACTTTTAAACCATCAATAGGATCACCGGTTACATTAAATAATCTTCCGTATATCTCTCCACCCACCGGCATTTTGATCGGGTTACCCGTTGCCAATACATCATAGCCTCTGCTCAATCCATCTGTAGAATCCATCGCAACACAACGAACGATATCTTCTCCTATATGTTGCTGAACTTCAAGTACTAATGTTGATCCATCCTCTCTTGCTATTTCAAGTGAATCATAAATTTTCGGAAGTTCACTTTCTGATGAAAATGATACATCGATAACCGGACCCATAATCTGAGCAACTTTACCTATAACTTTTGCCATTATTTTGTTTATTTTATTGTTTCTCCAAAAACTATGAATAAATCAATATCCTTCTTTTTTGGAGTGTTTTGATTTCGAGGTGCAAAGATACTTTTTTAATAATAAATTGAAAGAATTTTATTTATTTTTTTAGGAGATTTATTTATTTTTACAAAGTCAGAATATATTTTGCCACAGCCATTTTTGCCTCGTCAGATAAATAGTTTTGTGGTGGCATTTCCGGATAATCATCACGTAAATTTTTTGGATTATTTATATAGTCAATTATCCCTTGTGGGTTGTCTTTATATATCATTTGGATCACATTGGTTGGTATACCAATTAATCGAATATCAAAGGCGTGACATCCTGCACAAATTCCATAATAAGTCAATTCCCCCAATTCTTTTTCAGAAATATCTTTTGGCTCCACCGGTTTATCCAGCATCAAGGTGAACACCTCTCGGGTATTATCTTTGATCGCCTCTCCGTAACTCCCCAAACCAAATGTCCTATACCTGTTCTTATCTCTTATAGTGCTCCCTGCCCCTCCTCCAATAGCTAAAATATCCGGACCTTTTGATGAAAGTTGTGTAAGCATTAGTGCTTTTAATTCTCCAACAGGCGCATTACCATTGTCTATCATAAAATTATCTAAAATCGTAATTCTATCCGGGTTTGGTTCTGATTCCGGATCATTTGAAGCTTTTGCACCTCCGTTTTCAAAATCTGTAATGATAATACCGGCATTATTATTTCCCGAAATAATATTATTTTCAATAATAACATCATCTGCCGCCATGATCAAAATACCCGTTCCAGGTGGGATTCCGGCAACAATAGATCCGGGAGCTCCAAAATTTTCATGATTGTTTTCTATAATAAAATTATTTCTGATAATAACATCATAAGTTGTTTTGATTGGCAGACCGGGTGTTACAAATGCTAATATCCCTCCTGTATTATTATATGCATAATTGTTTTCAACCAGGGCATGTCGGGAATTCTCAATTTCTATTCCTGCAACATTACCATAAACTTTATTGTGCTTTACATCAATATTATCACACATACCAACATATATTGCAGCGTCTTCTATGCCGGTTAAAATATTGTGTTCTATTAAGCCATTCGTTCCATATTGAGGAAATATTCCATAGACACCTGTATCGATCACCCAATTGTTTCTAATCACAAAATTATTTCCGGCCTGACCCATTATTCCATTTCCTTTGTAGTTTATAATTTTAAAATTCTCGATCTGAATGCCGTTTCCTGAATATAAAAATGCATCGTTCAATTGCTTCTTACCATCCAGTATTGGCCATTCTCCTTCTTGAATTATTCCCTGAAAACTAATATTGTCTTTATCTATATAAACGGTTTCACTGTAAACACCCGGATAAACACGGATTAAATCTCCCGGACTGGCCTTTTTTACAGCTTCCACAATGGATTCCCCATCCTTTACAACTATTATCTCACCCTTGAATTCTGTATAGTCATTTGATACAGAAGCAGAATCATTGGTTTTTGCTGTACTCCTATACAAGGCATTAGAATTTGGCAAAGGGGCTTCCTTAGCTTTTGGGCTAAAAATTTTATACCCAGCAAAAACACCAATTATCAAAGCGATGATGATCGTTAATATTTTTCTTAGTACAGATGTAGCTTTCGTTTTGGCCATTTTAAAGGGTTTGAGATGCATTATGTGTTAATATAATTCCTGAAGGCAATTCAGAAGGAATTTTGGGTTTAAAAGTTTCATCGGTCAGTGTTTTTAAAAAATCAACCAATCTATCCAGTTCATAATCAGATAATTCAGGTTCCCATATATGCCAATGTAATATAAGTGCTTCGTTTTCAGGAACGGCATGACCTCTGCCTTCCGTATAAAACGCAACTGTTTCTCGAAGTGTTTTAAACCCCCCCGAATGCATATAAGGAGATGTTCTTTCAATATTCCTAAGGCTTGGCACTTTAAATCCACCTCTGCGTGACTTGTCATCAAATGGAATTTCCGCACCTGCATCGAATGGTAATCCACTTGGTTCAGGAGTACCGATTACCGCTATTTGCTGATTTGTAAATAATGGAGGTGTGTGACATTCGGAACATCTGGCTACAAACGAACGAAAAACATTCAATCCTTCTATTTCTTTTGCGTTTAAAGCTTTGTGATAGCCATGTGCATATTGATCATATCTGCTATTCAAGGAAATTAAGGAGCATTCAAAAGCCGCAATGGATGTATAAATTTCATGTAATGTTATACTATCTGAAGCCTGCCTGTTCGGAAAAGCCTGGCTGAACAATAATTTATAATTTTCAATGCTATTTATGGTTAACAGGAGCTTTTCTTTTGTGGTACCCATTTCATTATTGGCATATAAGGGTCCTTCCATTTGTTCTTCCAGGTTGGAAGCTCTTCCATCCCAAAATAACTTGTTGAGATATGCTACATTCCATAAACTCGGTGAAGAACGTGAAACGCTATTATTTTGAATTCCGATGCTCGTAGGCCTGCCATCACTAAATCCCAATTCAGGATCGTGACAACTGGCACATGAAACTGTATGATCACCAGATAAAACCGGATCAAAGAAAAGATATCTCCCTAAGTCAATTTGTTGCGGGCTAAAACCATCCCGGACCTTTGGTAAAGCGGTTTTTAATCCTCCTACCCCTTTGTTTTCAAGAGATTTATATTGTAAGTACAAATTTTTTGAAATACATTCGTTAAATTCATTTAATTGAAATCCCGGTGGGCAAGTCTTGCAAAGTTCAATGGATCTATCTGCAATTTCAGAATAGTCACTTTGATGAAAAGATGTAGATGTTGGCCTGAAAAAATAAAAAACAACCACACTTAAACTCAGTAAGATCGTTATTATAAATTTTTTCATTTTAACAATACAATTAATAAATTAAGCTTGATTTATTAATAACAAAACCTCTTCTAATGATTAAAAGAGGTTTTGAAAATATTCTGTCTTTTTCTTTTGTTGGATATTTAATTAATAAGTTCTACGATCACGTAAATTCTCTTTATACCCTATTGAAGTTGCGGGGAATAATTTGTTGGAAAATTTCCAATATCATTCAACACCTCCGCCGCTTCAAAATTTGAACCATATGTCGCATCGATTGCTTTTAAGAACTCATTTGCAACCAAGGCATTTCCCCGCGCATTCGTATGAACACCATCCAGTGATATTGCACCACCAAGTACATATTCAGACGTTGGTCTGAAATCGCCACTCGGTACACCAATTGTCGCCAACTCTACCATTAAACTTTCAATATCCACAAAACCAAATCCGGCTTGTGTTGTTGCATCTCTAATTATAGCGTTAAAAGTTGCCGTTGCTGTTTCCACCTCGGCCTGTTCCTGAGGAACCAAAATCCACATATCGGCTAATGGCACACTAACACCATTTATTTGAAGCGGGTTTCCACCGACTGTAGTACCAATAATGAACTGCGCCGTAAGAGGAATTAGATCCTCTTCAATCGCTTGCCGATAAGACGGAAGCCCAAATCCACTTAGATCTGTTAAGTATTCATCAACCAATGTAACAGCATTTTGGCCTTCCACAAAATTAATTGTTCTCAATATTCTCTCCGTCTCAGTAATCAGACCAAAGGTTTCCATTTGCAACAAGCCCCCATTATAAGGAGCAAATCCTTGATTAAGTAGCGATGCGGTAGCCGCATCCAAAGGAACCGCATTATATGGAATTACCGAAAAATACGGAAGAAGTAATGGGTTGGGGATATTTGCTACCACACCCTGTGCTCCTATTGCATTTAATCCAGCAATCATTCCACCGATCGCTTGACCGAAAACCAGCGGGTCTGTAATATCAGATGA
>Ga0164313_10006847_pt1 | contig 10027 bp, 6 predicted proteins | sample GuaBasSedimGuay4_FD_113735 | JGI IMG/M metagenome (GOLD analysis project Ga0164313, IMG submission 113735) | Subseafloor sediment microbial communities from Guaymas Basin, Gulf of California, Mexico - Guay4, Core 4569-4, 0-3 cm | ecosystem: Environmental > Aquatic > Marine > Hydrothermal vents >...
GCGCCAAATAATGATCCTGAATTTATCCATACCTCCTTTTCAGCTTCAATATCAGCGGCAACCGCAGTAAAAGGTATTGCAAGGTTTTCAATTTGAATATCACCAATAAATTCAACCAGGACATTAATTACTTTATCTCCTTTAAAAATACCACTTCCAGTCCATGAGACATCCAGTAATGAAATGACATCCATTTTTGTAAGTGATATCATCCAATCTCCTAATTGATCTAGTTTGCCTGCAGCATAAACACCACCTATTAAAGACCCGATAGAACAACCCACTATAGACTTTATTTCATAATTATTCTCCTCAAGCCACTTTATAACACCTATATGAGCCAACCCTCTGGCGCCACCACTCCCAAGAACCAAAGAAACAGTTTTTTTATTTAATTGCATTTTAATTCAAATTTTAAAGTGAATTATTATTGGTATTGACTGTATATTCATTTCCTGCTCTAATTTCTTCTATACCCTACTAAAAGTACCCCATTTTCTTAAAGTGCAGATGTTTTTCTCCCCAGTATTACAAAAACCTCCTGCCATTTGTTATTCTAGCTTCCTGAGCAAGCAGGTTCAACATACTCGCGAGGATAATTATAGATGTAAAAAGATATTTTCTCATAACAAATTATCAAGGATAAGCTCTAGTAAGTATCACGAAAACCCGGAATTTATTTTTGCTTTAATCCTTTTGTTATTAAAGGCCATTATTACTAGGGCATGGAAAATGCCTCGGAACGGACCTGCATAGTAAAGAAATTTCATGATTCGATATTGAATCTTATTATATTTCAAAACTTCATCCATCTCCTTCGATGCATATTTGCTATCCAAGATTGTTCGTGCCACGGTATCACCCGATGTCAAGGCCTGGTATATACCCTCACCAGTAAATCCTGAAGCCAGACCGGCTGCCTCGCCAACCAAAAACACATTGCCAAAAATATAGCCACGGTAATCGTAACTAATTGGCCACGATTGATACTTAGCATTGGAAATATCGAAGCCCTTTTTATCTAACCAGATACTGAAATTCTTTTTGAGCTTTGCGGCTGGTATTAATTTAGGATCAGCACAACAGCCAACTGCTATATGGTCTTTGTGAGGGAACTTCCAGGCATACCATGCTTTAAACAACTTGGCATCCATATAAATACCCAGACTTGGTGCCTCCTTAGACGGAATAAGATACTGAATACCAATCAAACGTTTTTCGGTAGGTATTTTTAAGTATCGCCTCACCATAGAACTAACACCATCGGCCCCAACAATATACTTATAACCATATTTATCTTTCCCATTAACCAAAACCCACTCCTTCGTTATCTCGGTAACTTTCGCATTGGTGAGTACTACTACCTCTGTCTTCTCTAATTTTTGGTGTTGCCAATTTCCTAACACAGCCCTGCTTATAGTAAACACAAAAGGATCAGGAGTATCTGTTACACTGGTATTGTTTCGTGAATGAACAGATGTTTTAGTCAATTTATGTTCAATCAGTTCGTTGGGTATATTGAGTATCTCCAGATCTTTTCGGGTTATCCCACCTCCGCAAACTTTCTGCCCCATTACGGCATTTTTTTCAAGTAATAATACCGATAACTCCGCTTGACCTAGGATTTCAGCACAACGTAGTCCGGCAGGTCCGGCGCCAACAATTATAACATCATATGCTGTTTTGATCATTCGGATAAGTTCCTTGGTTTACACTTGCTAAAAATAAATTTTTATCATCATTGTTCAGCTATTAATCTCGATAAAAATAAATGAGCTTATGTTAGCTTATTCTAGTAATTCTGTACTTTTGCGCCGTATCAAAAACAAGTGAGGTTCCTAACCCTGATCTAATATTTACACTTTTATGCCTGCACTTATAAACGGACTGTTTTTTGGACTTGTATTTGTCTTTGCTATTGGGCCAAGCTTTTTTCTACTAATACAGAATAGCATCGAATATGGTTTCAGAAAGGGCGCTTATATTGCTCTGGGCATTTCTCTTAGTGATGTACTATTTGTTGCCCTGACTCTTATTGGATTATCTGCGATTTTCTCAAACCCAGAAAACAGCACTCTTTTTACTCTCATTGCCGCAAGTATATTAGCGACTTTTGGGATTTACTCTTTTGTTAAAAAGCCAAAAATTAATAATGACGAAACCATTGTTGATGGGCATGGTGTTTTAAGGTTCGTAGCAAAAGGTTTTTTGATTAATATTTTCAACCCAACTATAGTTCTTTTTTGGATTACACTATCATCTACAATATCAACATCGTACAACTATTCCTGGACAGAGAAACGATACTTTTTCATTGGTCTGCTTATAACTATTTTTAGCACAGATTTAATCAAAGCTTTTCTGGCCAATCATGTTCGAACTTTTGTAACGATTAGATCAATTAAAATTTTCAATCGATTAGTAGGTGGCGTTCTCGTGATCTTTGCCCTCAGTTTGATATTTAAAATGGGATTATAAAACGAGTTATTCATTGGCGTTTATATGGGCAATGGCAAACCGTATATCTGCGTAAGAGTAATCATTACCTAATACAGATTTTAACTCTCCGGCATTCACGGAATCAAGTTTATGAGTCAAATCTATTATTCTATTCAATTTAACCGGCTCTAGAAACTCGCCTACATCCAACACGCCCTCAGCAACATATTGGCATAGGTGTCCTCCAATAGTGCCTTCAACCAGTCCTCTTTCTTTGGCTATTTCGGCAATGGCTTTACCTTCTTTGTACATCCTGAAAGAAACCTCTTTGGTTGGTGTTTTATCCTTCCTCTTCTTAGGTTTAACCTTTTTACCCTTTAGAGGAGCATAAATTGATTGCAGCTTGTCTTTTGTTAAGATTTTGTTTTCGGCCATTTCAGAGATTAATAATTGCACTTTTTGAATGGCCATTAATTTCTGTTGAAACAGAGACTCAAGCTCCGTTACTTCCTTAATATATCCTCTTATTCGCTTCCGTTCTTTAAGCTTGTCAATATGCTCCTCAACAGTTTTACAGAACTCCTCGATCAATGGTTTGAAGTAAGAACCAGCACTGTCTATTCGCTTATTTAGATGTTGCAAATAAGCCTCGTCATTGCTCGCAATAATTTGGTTTACCTGATGGTTAAATTTTTCCCCCACTTCTTTGAGAGGATAGACTTTATTGATCAATTCTTTTGTCCAACCCAGATATTGTTGTTTGGCTGACTTGTTTTCTTCTTTGTTAAAACTGCCTTTATGCCACGACAACTCATTAACCATAGAAGAAAAATCGAAAACGGTAGTAACATAAGTATTAATAAATTCTTTTGTATCCTTAGCAATTCCTTCCTGAAGATCCTCGTATGAAACTTTTTTATTTGTAAAACCGGCAATAGCACTATCTTGCTTTATTATTGATTTTTTGATTGGCGAAGACAATACAAGCCCATCGAGCGATCGCAATCTCGATAAGGCCACATACATCTGCCCGGCAGCAAACACATCGGAAAGGTCAAGAATAGCCTTATCAAAAGTTAATCCCTGACTTTTATGAACGGTTATTGCCCAGGCCAAGCGAAGAGGAAACTGGATGAAGCTACCCGTGATCTTTTCATTTATTTCATTGGTTTCCTTGTCCAATGAGTATTTGATGTTATCCCAAAAGGTAGGCTCGAGTAAAATTTCGTCCTCATTTGGGCCGCATTCAACAACTATCTCATTATTCAGCAATGTCTTAATCTTGCCAATTTTACCATTATAAAACCGCTTTTCTTCCTCCTGGTCATTTTTAATAAACATTACCTGGGCGCCTTCCTTCAATTCCAGTTTCTCAAGTGCAGGGTACATATTTTCAGGGAAATCTCCAGTAATTTCAGCATCGAAAACACGACTTTTAGTTTTTAATTTTGAAAGTTTATCACGGTTTACAACATCTGCTTTATGATTATGGGTAGTAACATGAATAAAACCCTCTTCCTCAGTAGCAAAATCAGGTTGATAGAGTGTATTGAGCAGATCAGCATCTTGTTGAGTCAAATCATTATTCCTAAGTCTGTTAAGTACATCGATAAACTGCTGATCAGATTGCCGGTATATTTTTTCGAGCTCAATATAAACAGGTGGATTCTGCTTTAAGGCCAAAGATTCAAAAAAAAACAAACTCTGATAGTGAGGATTCAAGTATTGAAGCTCATGACTTTTAACCACTGGTGGTAATTGGTGAAGATCGCCAATAAGCAACAGCTGTAGTCCACCAAAAGGTAAGGATTTACGTCTTCGTACATGCCGTAAAACAACATCAATGCAATCAAGCAGATCGGCCCGAAGCATGCTCACCTCATCGATTATAAGCAACTCCATCTCGCGCAGCATATTACGCTTATAACGGTTCATTTTTAGCTTAGCCAGTACTGATTGAGGAGTATTAAATCCGCCGCTTTGCAGTCCGTTTTCCGGCACAAAAGCACCAAAGGGTAGATGAAAAAGTGAATGTAAAGTAATGCCACCGGCATTAATGGCTGCAATACCAGTTGGAGCAGCTACAACGGTGTTTTTGTAAGTATAATTACGAATATTAGTCAGAAATGTAGTCTTACCTGTTCCGGCCTTGCCAGTAAGGAACAGGTTTCTATTGGTATTATTAATATATTTCGCAGCTAGTTTCGCAGCTTCATCTGTTTCCTTCCTCATATTTAATAATAGTACTGCAAATAATTAGGAACAGAAAAATTATTGATGATAAATAACGGAAAATACATTAAGTAAGAAATCGATCTGTTTAGAGGTTTATTTGAATATTTCATTCATAAAAACGATGAATATGACTACTGGCAGATAAAATCATTGGATTTTGCAGACAAAAATTGCAGCTCGTCGACATATACAGTCGTTCGTCGAATTGCAAGGTTACTTAAATAGATTTCACTATATTACTGGTTAAATCAATTTAACAACCAATGCCACTAACCACATACCAGGGAGTATTGGGCCCAAGCAGAGCTGCTCATTTAATAAGAAGAGCCACCTTTGGCCCTACTGTTGAACAAATTAATCAGTTTGCCATACTAACCGCATCTGAAGCTATTACATTACTTTTCGATGATCAGATACCTGATCCAACCCTACCTATAAACCCTGAAACAGGACTTGATTGGCTCCTTACAGGCACTCTGGGTGAAGAGCTTGGCCTTCGTGACCTAAATAACCATTTTGTTATGTGGTTAATAGGTCTGGCACTCGATAATAGCCAAACAATTAGTTTTTCTGTACGTGAAAAAATTGTTTACTTTTTTCATACCCACTTCACCACTAAGGCTGATAAAGTGGCCAACAGTCGATCGCTCTACTATCAAAATGAATTATTCAGACATTTTGCTTTTGATAGCAATAAGCCTATTGAATTCAATTTTAAAAGCCTGTTAAAAAAGGTTAGTATCGACAATGCTATGTTACGGTTTCTTGATGGAAGTCAGAATGTAAAAGGCAGCCCCAATGAAAATTATGGACGAGAGCTAATGGAACTCTATTCCATTGGGCGTGGTTTGGAAGGCACCTTCCCGACTGATTTACCACAAGGGGACTACCTTAATTATACGGAGGATGATGTACAAGCCGCCGCCAGGGTGCTGTCAGGACTTAAATTAAATACTGATTTTACCTCCGTCGACGCTGATACCAATTTGCCAAGAGGCAGGGTTGACACCGGTTCTCATGACAACGATGATAAACAGTTCAGCAATAGATTTAATAATACTGTTGTGAGTCCAGATCCGGTACTGATGCTTGGTAGTCTGGCAACAGAAGAAAGCGTTTTAGATGAAATCAGCCAATTGATTGAGATGATTTCATCACAACAGGAAGCGGCAATATTTATCTGTCGTGAGCTATATCGTTTCTATGTGTACCACGATGTAACCCAAGACATTCAGAATAATATAATAAGTGAAATGGCTGTAACCTTAATTGCCAATGGCCATAAGATTCAACCGGTAATCGAAGAGTTGCTGCAAAGTGAGCACTTTTACGATGCCGTAGCCATGTCGGTTGATGATGACAAATACGGCGCCATTATAAAATCACCATTGGACCTGGTGGCCGGCAGCTACCGATTCTTTAATATATCGCTTGCTGATTTTGTGACTGAATATGATTTATTCTACACGCAAGCAGGCAATATCAGACAACAAATGAAGCGTATGGGCATGGATTATTATGAACCATTTGAAGTCGCCGGCTATACTGCCTATCATCAATTCCCAGCGTTCAACCGTAACTGGATATCTACTAATTACCTAACCAATCGCTATGATTTTATAAGCAGCACTTTTAGATCCGCCAGCCAGCAGATCCCGGATATGCCGGCAATTGATATCGTTCAGTTTACTAAAGACCATTTTAATAATGGCACTGCCGATGATGCTCGCAACCTGATTATCGCCTATTTAACCGGCCTTTTTCCGATACACTATAACCTAACATATGATCCGGCACAAGATGATTCTTCCGGACTGACAGCTGAGCGATTGAGCTATTTCTTGCAGGCTTTTTTATTCGAGCCACAGATAGATACTGACCCTGAAGGCGCCTGGACCATCCGCTGGACCAATGGCTTTGATCCCAGTACCGTAGAAGCACAACTTATTAAGTTAATCAACGCTCTTTTACAAACACCGGAATTCCAGCTAATGTAAATACTATGAAGAGAAGACATTTTATACGCAACACTTTACTTACCGGAGCTTCGATGTCGCTTGGCGGCCTACCTTTGAAAGTTCTAGGGCAGGGTAATCGTTTAAGTCAATTGGCAACCCAAAGCGATAATGACCGGGTATTGGTAATCTTACAGCTTCATGGTGGCAACGACGGCCTTAACAGCTTAATACCTATTGATGATTATGATACTTATTATAGCCGTCGAGCCAATATTGCCATTCCAAAGATAGGTACTAACAGAGCACTCATTGAATTAGATTCAACTTTACCAACAGCAGCCAAAATTGGCCTCCACCCTGATATGGGCGACATGAAAAATCTTTATGATCATGGTCGTTTAGGGTTAATACAAGGAGTATCATATACCAATAATAATGGCTCTCATTTCAGGGGCAGAGATATTTGGTTTATGGGTGGTGGCCCGAATGACTACTACTCTTCGGGATGGGTAGGCCGTTATCTGCAAAAAACGTATGAGCCCAAAATATATCCCGATGATTTCCCAAATGCTGACATGCAAGATCCGTTGGCAATAGAACTTGGAGCCGATGTCGCACTTCTATTTCATCAGCAAGGAAATATCCCTGCGTCGATTTCACTGGGAGGCAACCCTGAAAGCTTTGCCAATTTAGTAAATTCACTAGAAGGATTTGTTGATGAAGGTATTGACCCCCGAGGCAAACCACCGATAGCCCTTGCAAATAGCCCTTATGGTAAAGAAATGGACTGGATTTTAGGCCTGGAAGATAAAACTGAAGATTACGCCCAACGTCTGGTAGATGTCTGGGATGCATCATCTACTTCATCGGTGACCTATCCGGAGACTTACCCATTTAATGCGCCATCAAGTGCCAAAAGGAACCCATTGTCCGGGCAACTACAATTAATTGCCAGGTTATTGGATGGTGGTGGCGCCGGACAAGGCGTAAAAACGAAAGTATTTTTACTAAGATTAGGAGGTTTTGATACCCATGCCGAGCAAGTTGAAAGCTATGATCCAACCATGGGGGTGCATGCCAGCCAGATGTATCATATTTCAGCGGCCATGAAAGCCTTTCAGGATGATCTTAAGGCAAGAGGTCTGGAGGATCGTGTCCTCACCATTACTACCTCAGAATTCGGCCGAAGGATAGGTTCGAATGGTAGTTACGGAACCGACCATGGTACCGGGGCTCCTATGTTCCTCTTCGGCAAGTATGTAAAGCCGGGGGTTAACGGCATTGTTCCTGATCTGACCAAGAACAATGTAGAAATGCAGTTTGATTTTAAGCAAGTATATGCTGCCATCCTAAAAGAATGGTTCGAAGTCGATGATAGCATTATTGATAATGATATTCTTTTCAAGAACTATCGTAATGGCGCAAACGATACCGGAGGCAATTATGAGCCATTAAATATTATTGATACCAATATTGTAACATCAGTAAATAAATTTATAAATGAGAAATTTTACATGAAACATTGCTATCCTAATCCGGCTAGGGATCGGGTAACCTTTACATATAGGGTGAATGGCTTCACCGCAGTAAAGCTTACACTAACTGATATTCAAGGTCGCGTTCAATCTACTATTGTTGACGAGATTAAGCAACCAGGAGAACATCAGGTAGTTTACCCGGTAAACAACCTTGCTCCGGGACAGTACATTTACAGCCTGCATGCCGGACCCGTTAAGATTTCAAATAAACTTACTATTGTAGAATGAGAATCTTTTTAACCTTAACCCTGTTTTGCATATTTAGCAATCTTATGGCACAAAGGAACTCTTTCGGGGGAAGAGGTAATCCTTTCCTGAAAACTCAATGGTACCTAGGTTTCTTTGGTGGCGGCAATTTAGCAGGAACAACATCAACAACCAATTTTAATGGCTATGCACCACTAAACTATAATGTTAGCGAAGTTGAGAAAACCTATAATAACTTTTCAAATTTTAAAGGTCAATATGGTTTGGTATTCATGTTTTACACTCAAGGATTCACTATAGGTATTAAGCCCGGTATCCACATCTATGGTATTGAGCATAGCACAAGTAGCAAATGGGAAGACAGCACCAACCCGGATAATACCCTGGAGGTTAATTATAAGCATAACACCCAATTAAACTATATGGAATTCCCTTTAACTGTGCAATATGACTTAATGCAGGAACGGTTTAGACCTTATATCGGCCTGGGCGGATATTATGGACTCTTATTAAATGCGACACGTACCATTGAACGATCAGGAACAGATGCTGCATCCGGGTCTTCGGGTGGATTTGTAAACCAGGAGAGAACAATTGGCGTTAAAGATTTATACATTAAATCATCGGTTGGTATTTTGGGATTTATTGGTGCAAGTTACGATCCCGGCAATATCCGAATCACCATGGATATTGGCTATAAATTTGGCCTGAATAATATTACCAGTACTGAAAATCGGTACCTGAATAATGAAATGGCTGCTATAGGGGAAGCTTCAGACGACCAAACTTTGAAGAACATATATCTATCGATGGCTTTTGTGTTCCCGCTAAAATTTATCAGCAAAGACTTCAACTCATTTTAACAAGGCAATATGAAAAACAGCACTCTTTTGTTAATCATAATCCTTTTCTTTAACTGGAGTTGTGATATAAGCAAAAATGATATTCAACCTGACAATACTTTTGTTAAAATATATAATGACAACAGGTTTGAACAGGAGTATTATCCTCTTGATGTAATTCAAACTGCCGACAATGGTTTTCTGATTTTGTCGGAGCTTAAATTTGATCAGTCACTATTTACATCCATCTATATTCTAAAAACAGATGCCATGGGTGATGTAGTATCAGCAACCCAAATGAGCGCGCCTTATGTTAATGCTGTTGGTGGGTGGAGCAATATAAATGGCAGCTACTATTTTATTTGCATGGATGCCACTAATTTATCAAGCCAGCTGGTATCAGTTGATGAGGCGGGAACTATAGCAGACCCCATACCAATAGGAGGTCTTACCTATCCTTTAGTTGCAAACCAGGATGGCAGCGAAATTGCCCTGCTTTCCTTTGATAACGCTACTGGAGAATCCGTGATTTCTGTGGTATCTTCAGATGGGCAAGTTTCACAACAAGCCAGTTATTCGATCGGTGCTGGAGTTGATGTTGAAAAGCCTATAATAGACCACCTCACGCGCAACGGGCAACTCTTACCATTTTCCGTAGGTAAAGTAACCGGTGGCAATTATTACTTCAATGGTTTCTATAATTATACCTTCTCCCTGGTATTTACCAACTTTGGCAACAACCCGACTGGGGTTTGCCAGGGGCAGTTGAGTCAGGGCGGTATAAGTGCTGTATCAAGTCTTGGTGGGA
>Ga0164313_10006848_pt1 | contig 10027 bp, 10 predicted proteins | sample GuaBasSedimGuay4_FD_113735 | JGI IMG/M metagenome (GOLD analysis project Ga0164313, IMG submission 113735) | Subseafloor sediment microbial communities from Guaymas Basin, Gulf of California, Mexico - Guay4, Core 4569-4, 0-3 cm | ecosystem: Environmental > Aquatic > Marine > Hydrothermal vents...
AGTAAGCCTGTTGTAGAGTTGCCAATAAAGACGTTTACGGCATAATGAAAGTTGAGCTGACTAACCCTGACTGAACCATGAATCACCTACTTGCCTTAACTGTAATCACCAACGACCGGCCCGGCGTGGTCGAGTTGCTTGCTGCCACCATTACCCAAAATCACGGCAACTGGCTGGAAAGTAGCATGTCCCATCTGGCCGGGAAATTTGCTGGAATTTTGCTGGTCAGCGTCGCCGACCATGATCGCGACGCACTAATGGATGCCCTCGAAGCACTGGCTGCCTCAGGCTTGCGCATCACTATCGAGAATGCTGCGCTTTCGATGGAAGAGTCGAAAGATCATACCTGCTCCAAACATTCATCAAAAACACCATCTGGTCAGAAAGTCGGCATTTCAGTCACAAGCAATGATCGTCCCGGAATCGTCGGCGAAATCACCAAAATTCTCGCCAACCAGTCCGTCAATGTCGAGGAGCTAAGCACCTACTGTGATAATGCTGCGATGAGTGGAGAAGCGCTGTTCCATCTCAGAGCCAGCCTTGATTTACCCGTCAACCTCGGACCGGAGGACTTGCAACTGAGTCTTGAAGGTCTATCTGATGACCTGATCGTTGAATTTGATCCACCGGGGAGTAATTAGGCCGGCTTTTAAATACTATAAGCCCGCCAGGCGCAGCGCATCAATATGGTGCTGAGAGTCAGCATCATTTTTGTATTGCAGCTGAGTGACAAACTCATCTACGGAAAATTCAGCGTCCAGCTTGCTTAGCTCTGTAGCTTCACGCTCAGCACCGGCAGAATCACCTAACTGAGCATGGCAGGCAGCGAGATAGGCATGATGTTTGACATCGAGAGACGATATTTTCTTAAAGGTATCCAGGGCATCCTGATAGTGACGGCCGGCAAACTGAGCGAAGCCAAGATGGGTCAGACGATCGTCCGGGCTGTAAGGATCAACCTGTAAGGCTTGCTTTTGCATGTCAATACCAGCCTCCGCATCGCCCACCAGCACAAGCAACTCACCATATTGAGAAATAACGCGGGGGTCATTGGGATTGAGCTCAAAAGCCCGTTGTGCGTGAAATAGTGCACGATCATAATTTTGCTGAATAGTATAAACACCCGAGAATACCCGATGGCATTCAAAATCTTCGTCATCAAGCGTCAGTGCCTTTCCGAGATCCTGTAATATTTCTTCGGTCGCCGCCTCGTCATCCCGGTAACCTCGAAACAGGGCCTGACCTATGACACAAGCCCGCCAGGCGTAGGCCTGGGCGGAACTCGGATCGGCCTCAACCGCCTGACTCAAGAGATCGTAAGCCATGGTGTTGTCGGAACGCGTCCTCAGGTGATGATGGTATTTACCCCGCAGCAAATAATCATAGGCCTTGAGATTATTGGTGGGTTTGTTGTGAGTCCGTTTCAGGTCTGCAGCCTCGATACGACTGGGCAAAATGCTGATAACTTTGGCGGTGATTTCATCCTGGACTAAAAACACATCGTCAAGATCACGATCAAAACGCTCAGCCCACAGCTGTTCATCACTTTCGGTATCGACGAGCTGAGCATTTATTCGAGCTCGTTCACCCACCTTCCGCACACTGCCCTGGACGATATAGCGCGCACCCAGGGCCTTACCGAGATTGCCACCCTGCCCTTCAAGCTCTTTGTAGGCAAATGAAGTATTCCGCGCGATTACAAACAAGGAATGTAATTTAGACAGCGCGACAATGATATCTTCAGCAATTCCTTCCGAGAAATAGGCCTGTTCAGTATCGCCACTCAGGTTCTCAAAAGGTAGCACCGCCACTGAAGGTTTGTCACTTAAAACCCTCGGGCCATTGGTATGATGTTGCCCGCTTAATTGATCGGCATCTGGGGCCATATCTTTATCTATCTGCAAATTTTGAGCTCTGCGCCCCAACGCGCGGCGCAGACCACTGCCAAAAGGCGATAAGGTCACACCAATAATCACCAGCAACGCGGCCAAAGCGCTGAATCCAGACTCATGATTGCTGAGCCAGGTGAAAATTTGATTTAATGTTTCCAAGTAAGTCTCTGTTTAGTTTTCGCTGGCTCAGATGCGGCCAGCCATTCCAGGTGCACGCCCCCTGCACATCATTTTTTAAACCTAATTTTTATATGTGTCAGGATTTTAGCTTAGTGGCCTATGGTTTGTAAGCCAGTCACAAACCACGGCAAACCTGATCACCGGCCTAATCTGTTGGCTCTAATTGCTTCTGTCGGTAGCGATTATTTTATTATTCGTTGTCGATAAGCCAGTTGTCGATAAGCCAACAGAGTTTGATTCACTGGTTCTATTATTCTTATCTGGAAAATCATTCGACACCGAAGCGGGGAAACTTTCTGAAAAAATTCGAAACAGTTCCATCATCCTGACTTGCGTCTTATCAGTAACAATGGCCATACCCGGTTTAACACCCACCTCCGACACCTCAAAGGCGCGCATGGTGTTACATATCTGGCCGTCGAGGCGGACACCGATACCCTGTAGGCCCACGGCATTACCCAGTTTGCCAAACATCTCCAGAGTTAATTCACAGGCAGTGATAACAAACAGCACATTATGTTCGGGCCAATTTTGCCGCGCTTCGATCATTTTTTCGCCGATGTAGTGAACGGTGGTAATAAACAGCGGCACCACTCTGGTCTCCGGCAAACTGTGTACACACTTGCCAATAAAACATTGCCCACAGACAGGATTGTCGGCGTCGTGAATACAGGCATCGGTGAACCGTCCCGATGGACATTCAAAAGGTTTATGACAATAGGAAAATCCAGCGACCAGGACAGTATCTGGCGCAACTAATTTCGATTTAAATTCATCGACATTACGCAACTGATAAAGAAAAAAATCACCGTCCCGTCGATAGCTGTGACCGCGCAGCAAGGTTTTCGCCAGGCCCCAGCCGTGCTTGAAAGGGTGCCGCCAGAAATAACTACCTAGCTTCCCGCTATAGTCGTGGTGATGAATATAGGATAGCGTCTTCCAGCTGAGGTTTTTGCGGGTATGACGACGGATACCTGGCAAATTGGGATTTTTCTTGAAAGTCCGTAGAGGATTTTTGACGGCTAGTTGAGAGGCGCGAACATCCCAGGCTTGTTCAGCCTTGTGCCAATCACCCTGTCCCTTCCCATAAGACTGTCCCTTTCCATGAGACTGAGACTGAGACTGTCCCTGTTGCTGCCAAAACTTTACTGGTTCATTCATACCCCTGACCGCCACTGAATTACCAGTGATGAGGTAGCGAGATACACTTTGGTCTGTTTGACGACCGCTCGCTACTATAGTTTATTCCCGCTATTTATTATGAGACCTTTGCACGAAAGCCCTTTGACTTCCAGGCCGCGTCGCTTAAAGCGCCTACTATTGGTAAAAATGTACCCAAAGCACTCGCTCCGCTCACGGGGCAGGCTCTGCTCTATCGGTCATTTACTACAGTAAACTCACTCTTTGCGCGCAAGCTTAAATTATAAAAAGGGCCTCGCCTGAAAGCAAAATCATCTCTCGTGCAAAGATCTCATTATGGCTTTTATTCCATCTTTTATTGAAAGGAATCGCCACAACTCTATTTTGGCACAGGCCGAAAAAAGTGCCAGTTTTATTCCACCAGGCCCTTTAGCAACGCACCAATAAAATATGCCATACCAGCGGCAAACCCTCCGATAGCAACAGTCTCAATACCTCCTATTCGGCGGCGTTGATTAACAAACCTCGCCTTTTGAGCGCCGACCCAAAAAAATGCTATGCCGGTTAATATAGAGCTCCACAGAAAGGTTTGTGCAACGAAACCAGGTTGTATCCAGTTAGCCAGATAAGGAAGCAGCGGCACCAAACCCACAACGGAAAAGGCTACAAAGGTTGCCAGACCCGCCCTCATGGCATCGTGGTGTTGCAATGTCATACCATGCTCCTCCTGTAGCATAGTATCCGCCCAGCGATCAGCGTCCGAGGTGATCACCTCGACCACCTGATCCAGTAATTCTCCGTCAAAGCCTTTACCGGCATAGATCTGACGGATTTCCTCACGCTCGCCTTCTGGAAATTTACGGATTTCGTCAAGTTCTCGGGCACGGGTTTGTTCGCGAAGCTGGTTCTCTGCGCGAGTACCCAGAAAATTACTCACCCCCATGCTGAAGCCATCGGCGATTAAATTTGCAAATCCGAGGATAATAATAACTCCCGCCGACAAACCGGCTCCGGCAACACCGGCAACGATGGCAAAGGTAGTGATGGCACCATCGACAGCACCGTAAACAAAATCTCTTAAATAGACTGATCCGGGGCCCTGTTCCAGACGGGATGCGATCTTATCCGGAGTATGACTTGCCTGATAGGCTTCTCTACTTTCATGCTTAACGTTTGTTGCCATCTTTGGGGAACGTCCTCAGGTCATTTTTTAAACTGTATGCTAAAAGTGTGATTTTACTATTTGTTTGCGCCGCTTTCATCGAACAGCAAGGATCGAACGACATGGGTCAAACAACCAAGATCGCACCACAACGATCGCACCAGGTGCAATATTAAACCGGCAATAATATGTGCGCTATCGTATAGCCCGTTTAATAGAGCCTATCATGGCAAACGTTGATCAATTATTAGTGAATAGGATGTTTTATCAACCAGTGAAAGTGGTCCTAACCGCCCTTCGATATCGCCTGTTGTAGCAACGATATTGCCACTGTCGGAAATCCTGGCAATTACCTCTAACTGGTTGACGGTAGATAACTTGCGACCCGCTGATAATGACATTGCGTCGGTGAAGCTGACTTCCACAGGCAAATCAGCGACCGTAAAGCGTTGTGCGACCAGGGGCATCGGCGGCCCCTGCCATTCACGCACATATACGAACAGCGTGCTGTCGGGTTTGTCGATAAGCGAATCCCTAACCTGCTCTGCTAGTTCAATTCGCAGAGCCAACAATACCTTTTCATTGCTTTCTATGTTTTCTCCTGCCTCTTTGTTTTCTACACCATTATCTACGCCCTGGGTGCCATTATTCAAAAGAGCCTGGAGCCTGGCTATGCCCGCTTTCAGTACCAGTGCGTTGGGCGAACCCGTAGTCTCCAATTCCACGGCGCGCTGCCAAAAGGTAATGGCACTTTGATAGTCACCCCGCGATGACGCTGCTATTCCTGCCAACTCCAAAGCCATAGTGTTATTGAGATCAAGCTTCAATGCCTCAGCGACAAGTCGTTCAACTTCGCGGGTAAGCTGATGACCAGCCTGAACGAACAATGCCTGCGCCAGTTCGGCAGTAGTGCCCGCATCCTGCGGAGATAATTTATGCGCTTTGCGGTAAGCCGTTACTGCCTGTTCAGGATGGTCGTTATTTAATTCCAGCCGCGCCAACAACAACCAGTAATAATAACTGTCTTCTTTTTGTTCAAGACGTTGCAGCAAAGCGCTTCGTAAGACAGCGTCCGCGCCCGGAGTCTGATCCTCTAGTAAATCGCGAATCTGCACGTCAGCCATAGCGCCGAGGTGAGCGTAAAGTACTACTGCCAACACCATGAGCACAGCGGACACAAAAATAAGTAGTGTCGAGCCCTGCTTTTCCAGGACTTGACGTGCGCCGCCCTGTTGCTCATCCATCAACAGTTGTCGCTGCGCCTCTACCAGGAGCTGACGACGATCTGCTTCGTTTTCTGCGGGATATTGTCGCTCAAGCTCGCTAACATACTCCCGGTAAAGCGTCGTATTCATCCGTTCAGCGCTTTGTCCGGCCGATAAGTTATTTCTGTTCGCTGGCACTAACAACAGATAGCAAATGCAACCTGTAGCAACCAACAACATGGCTCCCGCCAATAACCAGATCATCATGGTCAGGCACTTTCCTCGTTGGCGTCTTTATCTTCCATTGATTCAGCTAACAGCTCGTCGAGCAGCTGTTGTTCCTCATCACCCAACGTACCGCTAACCGTGACTTTCCTACGTTGCCGGCTTATCACCAACCCTGCTATCACAGCGCCAACCAACAACAGGATTCCGGGTGTCAGCCACAATAGATAAGTGCTCTGCTGTAGCCGCGGTCGATAAAGAATAAAGTCTCCATAGCGGGCCACCAGGTAGTCACTAATTTGTTGGTTGTCGGCACCCTCCTCAAGCATGCGCCTTACCTCCCGTCGCAAATCGGCTGATATAGGCGAATCAGAATCGCCAAGGCTTTGGTTCTGGCACTTGGGGCAACGTAATTCCGTAATCAAATGTCGATATCGCTCCGAGAGTTCCGGGGTCGATAGTTGATCAGTTTCAATCATTCCGTGAACTGGTGTAATACAGATAGCAAGCCACCAACAGGCTAACCAACAGATTGACCTGAGAGCATAATTGTCCCCCTCCGAGCCATTGAAAAATGCCGTTGTGGCTCTTGTGCTCATCGTGATCGCACTCATCGCGGTAACTTCTCCTCGCCAGCGCGCAATGACTGATACAGAGGAGCGATCTTGCTTTGCCAAACCCGATCATTGAGCACGCCGACATGCTTGAAACGAATCACCCCCGTACTATCAATCAGATAGGTTTCCGGCGCTCCAAATACACCCAGATCAAGACCCAACCTACCTTGATGATCCGCAATAACAAGCTGATAAGGGTTACCATACCTCAACAACCAGCGGCGCGCTTTCTCATCATCATCTTTGTAATTTAAACCAATGATAGGCACACCCTGAGCAGTAAGTTCGGCGAGATAAGGATGTTCAATACGGCAGGAAGGGCACCACGTCGCCCATACATTGAGAAGTGTCACCTTGCCGACAAATAGTTGCTCATCAACAAGGCCCTTATCAGCATCAAGATTATCGACATCCAGATTTTCGGTATCAAGGCTATCAACATTAAGGGCAGGTAACGTAAATGCTGGCACAGGCCTGTCGACCAATGCCGAAGGCATGGCATTCGGATCCCGCTCCAGCCCCCAGTAAAGCATCACTGCCAGGACAATAAATATCAGCAGCGGGAGGAATAATTTCACCCTTTCCACATCAAACCCCCGATATTTCGCAGCTGCTCTTTGGTTTGTGATTGTTGTTTTGCGATTATTGTTGCGCGCAATTTATCCATTTCTCTGCTGTTGGGCGCCTGATCCTTCAGTAATTTGCTGCTCGGTACCCGACACTTCGACACCCGCCTGTGCCTCAGACCTGGGCCGAGTCTGCGCCAACCTTCTATAACGTTTATCAACCATGGCGATGCCGCCGCCCATAGCGATCATCAACCCCCCAAGCCAAATCCAGCGAACATAGGGTTTGACATAAATTCTCACAGACCAGGCACCACCCTCCTCCAGCGCTTCACCAAGGGCCACATAAATATCACGCCGCAGATTGCCGTCGATATCAGCCTCAGTCATTACCTGACCACCACCGGAGTAATATCGCTTTTCAGGATTTAACTCCGCAATTAGTGCGCCTCGGCGCAATACCTCAAAACGGCCCCTGCGGGCGACGTAATTAGGGCCTCGTATCCTCTCTTCAGCACGAAATTCAAAATCATACCCTGCAACTGAAACCGCTTCCCCTGGCGAGAGTCGAAGATCTCGCTGTTCACTGTAGTGACTGGTTAACGTAACACCGACGATAGCCACCGCAATGCCGATATGGGCTAACAACATGCCGTAATAACTACCTCGTAAACGCCTGCTCCCAGCTAACCGGCCCCGTGACGATGAACTTTTACGCCACCAGTCACGCAACGACCAAATAACAACCCATGCAGCTACCGCCAGGGATACCAATGGCAATAGCGCAAAACTGTAACCATGAATAAACAGTACGCCTGCTGACACAACAATGCTGACCAGCGCAGGCCATAGGGCCAACGACGCCAACATCGCCGGAGGGTGATGTTTCCAGCGGGAGACTGAACCCACAGCCATAATTACCGCGAGAATTAAGGCCAGGGGTACGAAAAACCAGTTGAAATAAGGCGGACCAACGGAAATTTTTCCCCAACCAGCCACATCGGCGACCAGTGGATACAGTGTTCCCAGTAAAATAACGCCCATGGCAACGACCAGCAGCAGGTTGTTGCCGAGCAAAAACGTTTCTCTGGATGACCAGTTAAAGCTGGCTGTGCGCTGCAGGGTCTGCCCTCGAAAGGCAAATAGCAACAGCGAACCGCCGATGACCACGGCAAGAAAGACCAGGATATATATTCCCCGCGCTGGATCTGCGGCGAAGGCGTGTACCGAGGTCAGAACACCTGAGCGCACCAGGAATGTGCCCAGCAAACTCAGCGAGAAAGTAAGGATAGCCAGTAGCAAAGTCCAACTGCGAAACAGGCCGCGTTTTTCTGCCACCGCCAGGCTGTGTATCAACGCGGTACCCGTCAGCCAGGGCATGAAAGACGCGTTTTCAACAGGATCCCAGAACCACCAGCCGCCCCAGCCGAGTTCGTAATAAGCCCACCAGCTTCCGAGGCAGATTCCCAACGTCAGGAACGCCCACGCAGCAATGGTCCATGGCCGTGTCCAGCGGGCCCAGGCCGCATCGAAACGCCCGGCCATGAGTGCCGCGAGCGCAAACGCAAAGGCCACTGAAAAGCCCACATAGCCCATGTATAACATGGGCGGATGAATAATCAGCCCGATATCCTGCAGCAATGGATTCAAATCTTTGCCGTCTACTGGGGAAAACGGTAGTAAACGCTCAAACGGATTGGAGGTGAATAATAAAAACAGATAAAAACCGACGGCTATCATGGCCATCACAGACAGCACACGTGCCACTAGCTCCAACGGCAAATTGCGACTAAAAAGGGCAACAGCGAAGGTCCACATTGACAGAATCAATGCCCACAACAGCAACGACCCTTCGTGAGCGGCCCAAACTGCGCTGACTTTATAGCGATCAGGCAAATTCAAATTGGAATTTTCGGCAACGTAACGAACAGAAAAATCATCGCCGAGAAAAAGCATGACCAGGCAAATAAAACTACTGACAGCAAAAACAAACTGCCCATAGGCCATGGGCCGCGCACTGGCCATCCACAGTCTGTTGGCGCGCAGGGTTCCCAACAATGGTACAAACGCCTGTCCGAGCGCCAGACACAGGGCAAGAATCAGTGCAAAATGGCCAAACTCAGCGGTCATTCCCGTCCAGGCTTATCTTGAAGTGCTTCGCCAGATCGAAGCTTTTGCTGATAAGCCTGTTCCATGGCATCAGCCACCTCAGGTGGGGTGTACTCTTCATCGTGCTTGGCCATGACTTCTTCTGCCATAAAAATATTGTCCGAGGTCCAGTGGCCGATAGCAACTGCCGCTTCATTCTCAGCAAACAAATCAGGCAATATACCACTGTAGTGGATAGGTACCTGTGCTGCGCCATCGGTAACCTCAAACGTCACATCAAGGGACTGCTGATTCCTCGACAAGCTGTCCGCTACCACCATACCCCCCACCCGTATTCTTGTTCCCAGTGGTACATCGCTCGTCATCAATTGGGAGGGCGTATAAAACAGGTTGATGTTTTCACGTAAAGCGTAAACGGCCAGCCCCACACCTATTGATGCCACGCTGACAATGAAAATAACCAGCTGGAGACGCCGTCGGCGCGCCGGTTTCATCGAACTTCTCCGCTGGAATATTGCTCACTTTTTACGGCGAGCAACTTACTTCGCCGACGCAGAGGCATAATCACCAGCAGAATGAGCACGATGGCCGTAATACCATAGGCGCTCCACACGTAAGCACCATGGCCACCCATGGCAAAGAAATCCGCCAGGCTTGCAAACTGGAATTTCACCATAGTCATTGAAGCTGTGTCATTGAAGTTGTAGCCATTAAAACTGTGTCATTAAAATAATGAGTCTCTGGTTTGTTCTATTTGAAGTAGCTGTGGTCAAACATATTCAGATTTGTTATATCCTTTGTATGCAAGGCACAATCCGCGCGCAATAATACTCTAGCGCCCGCATCGATAGAAGGCTTTAAACATTACCAGGCATCCTACAGATACCGAAGGTGACGACACAAAAGCTGGATGTTTAAGCACAAAATCCAG
>Ga0164313_10006849_pt1 | contig 10027 bp, 11 predicted proteins | sample GuaBasSedimGuay4_FD_113735 | JGI IMG/M metagenome (GOLD analysis project Ga0164313, IMG submission 113735) | Subseafloor sediment microbial communities from Guaymas Basin, Gulf of California, Mexico - Guay4, Core 4569-4, 0-3 cm | ecosystem: Environmental > Aquatic > Marine > Hydrothermal vents...
AAAAAGAGTCTGATGAAAAGGAGTCTGGTGAAAAGTAGTAGTACAAAGCTCACGAAGGTGTGAGCCGAGAAAGTCAAAAGTAAAAGTCAAAAGTAAAAGTCAATAGATATGGCACACAAAAAAGGAGCCGGTAGTTCAAGAAACGGTCGTGAATCAGAAAGCAAACGTCTGGGTGTAAAGATTTATGGCGGCCAGGTGGTTACAGCTGGCAACATCATCGTTAGGCAAAGAGGTACAGTTCATCATCCTGGTAAAAATGTGGGTCTGGGAAAAGACCATACCCTGTTCGCTACTGCTGATGGAATGGTGAAGTTTACCAAGAAAAGGGATAACAAATCTTATGTATCCATCGAGCCTTTAGAAAACTAGAGAAAAATTCACAAACTATATATCATTCACCTGTAATGCACTACCTTTAATGTGTATTACAGGTTTTTTTATGCTTTCCATATGCTAACCATCCAGTTTATTCGAGAAAACAGAGAGCGTGTTATTAAAAGATTAGAGGTTAAGAGATTCAAGCAGCCTGAACTAATCGACAGAATTATTGAACGCGATAATGATCGGCGTACGTTGCAGGTGAAAACCAATGAACTGCAAGCTGAGATGAATCAGCTCAGCAAAGAAATAGGGTTTCTGTTTAAATCGGGAGAGCCGGAGAAAGCAAAAGAGATGAAAGAGCGCACCTCCTCTATAAAAGCAGAACTGGAAACTTTTGAGCGTGATCTACAGGATGCAAACACCGATCTTAATAGCTGGCTGGTACAGGTACCTAACATCCCGCACCAGACGGTTCCACCAGGAAACACAGAAGCCGATAACAAGCTGATCCGTGAAGGAGGCAGGGTCCCCGAACTTCATGAAGGCGCCCTACCACACTGGGAACTGGGAACCAAATATAACCTGATCGATTTCGATCTGGGAGTTAAAATTACCGGAGGTGGATTTCCAGTATTCAGGGGGCTGGGAGCACGGTTACAAAGGGCACTTATTTCCTATTTCCTGGACCACAACATCCAGGCAGGTTATGAGGAATACCTTCCTCCTCTGCTTGTAAATGAAGAGTCTGGATTTGGAACCGGACAACTTCCCGATAAGGAGGGGCAAATGTATCATGTAACTGAGGATAACTTATATCTGATTCCTACTGCAGAGGTCCCAATTACAAACATCTACAGGGATGTAATCCTCAAACCGGAGGAACTACCCATAAAAAACACTGCCTACACACCCTGTTTCAGAAGAGAAGCTGGTTCATACGGAAAAGATGTAAGGGGATTAAACCGGGTGCACCAATTCGATAAGGTAGAGATAGTACAGATTTGTCACCCCACCCAATCATATTCAGCTCTTGAAGAGATGGTGAATCATGTGGAACAGCTTTTAATTAATCTTGGACTACCCTACCGGATCGTTCAATTATGTGGTGGTGATTTGAGTTTTACTTCGGCCCTGACCTATGATTTTGAAGTGTATGCGGCCGGTCAGGATAAATGGTTGGAGGTAAGCTCTGTATCTAATTTTGAATCTTACCAGGCCAACCGGCTAAAGCTTCGTTACAGAGAACCGGGTAAAAAGAGGCCCAGGCTCGCGCATACATTGAATGGAAGTTCACTGGCACTACCCAGGATCATTGCTGCCCTAATGGAGAACTTTCAGACGCCAGATGGAATAAAGGTTCCGGAAGTACTTCACAGTTACATGGGTCCGGGAAATGAAATCATTAAATAATCAGTTGCTCAATAGATGAATGGGAAATCAGCCAGGAAAGCATACATCTTTGCCATCCTGGCTGTGCTTTTCTGGTCCACCTCCCCCACTGCCTTCAAGCTTGGTCTGAAATTTCAGGACACCTACCAGCTACTTACCGGTGCTTCACTGGCATCCCTTTTGGTGCTGGGTATCATTCTGATCATCCAGGGTAAAATGGGTCAGTTAAGGATGCTGGGGCTGAAAGATCTTGGATTTTCGGCATTAATGGGACTACTCAATCCGGTAGCCTACTATCTGATTCTATTTAAGGCTTACACCCTTCTGCCTGCCCAGGTGGCTCAACCTCTGAATATGGTTTGGCCACTGGTGCTTGTACTGATCTCCATTCCCATTTTGGGGCACAGGATTGGATGGAAAAGTATAGGAGCGATGTTGGTGAGCTTTACAGGGGTGATTCTTATTTCCTACCAGGGGGGAGCCGCGGGACAGGACGCCGGAAATCGCCTGGGTATATTCCTCGCCCTCTCCACTTCCATACTCTGGGCCTTTTACTTCATCTACAATTCAAAGGACAAGAGAGATCCGGTTGTCAGGCTCTTTTTAAACTTCCTGTTTGCTTCTGTTTACCTGTTGATCGGTGGGTGGTTGAGAGGAGAATGTCTGCCTCCATCCACCGAAGGATGGCTAACTGCCATTTATGTGGGAATATTCGAAATGGGTATTACATTTGTATTGTGGTTACTGGCCATGCAATATGCTTCTGCTACAGACCGGATCAGCAACCTGGTATATGTGGCTCCATTTCTGAACCTGGTTATTGTAAATATTGTATTGGATGAAAGTATATACAAGACAACTGTTTTTGGCCTCATACTTCTCATTTCTGGCATTGTGATTCAAAATATGAAAGGAAAGCATGCTCAAAAGCCATGAAAAAATAGTGCTTGGAATTGATCCTGGCACCAACCTTATGGGGTATGGCATTATAAGAGCTAGTGGGAAAGACCCCGGTTATATTGATATGGGTGTGGTGGATCTGAAAAAGAGTGGGGACCACTATATGAAGCTTCGCAGGATCTATGAGAGCACCATTGGGTTGATTGAAAAGTACCTGCCGGATGAAGTGGCCATAGAGGCTCCCTTTTATGGTAAAAATGTCCAGTCCATGCTAAAGCTGGGAAGGGCCCAGGGAGTAGCCATGGCTGCAGTGCTGTCGAGAGATATTCCAGTATTTGAGTATGCTCCAAGGAAGATCAAGCAGGCCATTACCAGCAGAGGAGATGCTTCTAAAGAGCAGGTTGCCGGTATGCTTTTCCGTATGTTTGATCTCAAGGAGGTTCCCAAAAACCTTGATGCTACTGACGGACTGGCCGCAGCTGTATGCCACTTCTACCAGAGCAAAGCACCAATTATGAAATCGGGTTCCGATAGTTGGGAATCATTTATAAAGAAAAACCCAGGAAGAGTAAAGTAAGATGATTACTTAATGGCCGCAGAAATTTTTGCAGCTGTAGCACGGAATTCGGCCTCTGAAAATTTCATCTTTGGTTTACTGAACTCTATGTCGTACAGATCATTGATGGGGACCAGGTGAATATGAGCATGCGGCACCTCCAGCCCCAATACAGCCACCCCAACCCTTTTGCAATTCATGGTTTGATCGATAGCCAGAGCAACTCTTTTTGCGAAAACCATCATCCCTCCAAGCAGATCGTCCTCCAGATCGAAAAGATAGTCAGTCTCCACTTTGGGAATAACAAGCGTATGACCCTCTGATAGTGGATTGATATCGAGGAAGGCATAATAGTTTTCATCCTCACAAATCCGGTAAGAAGGAATCTCTCCCGCAACGATTTTTGAAAATATGGTAGCCATGATTTTTGCTTAGAGTGAGATCTCTATGATCTCAAATGACAATTCACCGGAAGGTACTTTGATGCTGACCACATCACCTACCTTCTTCCCAAGCAGGCCTTTGGCAATAGGTGTTCCCACAGATATTTTACCATGCTTAATATCAGCCTCACTTTCGGATACCAGCATATATTCAACCTGCTGGTTGTTCTTGGTATTTTTAATCTTTACCTTATTGAGAATCTGTACCTGAGAAGTATCGATTCTAGATTCGTCAATAATTCTTGCACTGGCCACCATATCCTCCATCCTGGCGATTCTCATTTCCAGCAAACCCTGCGCTTCCTTGGCTGCATCATACTCTGCATTTTCAGAAAGGTCACCTTTATCCCTGGCCTCTGCAATCTGTCGTGAAATGGATGGTCTTTCCACAGTAGTCAACTGTTCCAAATCCTTCTTCAGGTTGGCCAGTCCTTCCTCTGTCATATATGAAGTATGTGCCATATCAAATTCCTCCTGTTAATGTTCTAAAAACAAAAAGAATTCCGCTTAAAGTGGAACTCTTCAAATGTAAAATTACAAAAAATTATTAATAATCAAGACGATTGATTATCGCAGAGTATACAACGGCTGTTCCTGCATCGAAATCCTTAACAATATCGAAATAGTTGGGTCCTGCATCAGGATCCATATCACCCTCCATTGTTTCACTTATTGGGTCACCATCGGTGTTAAAAATATTATGATCATCATGGTCAAGACTGCTCATAATTTGGTCATAGTCATCCAGAATTGATTTTGAAGGAGCTGCTGATGCTGCAGCCTGTTCAGACTCTTCCAAAACAAGATCATCTTCATAAACTTGCAGGTCTGCAACCTGAGGATCCTCCTGCCCCATCCTGAGAACCCGCTCTAGGTTTTCCATAAAACCAGGTCGAGCTTTATCATCTGAATCACCGGGGCTTTGATTTACCCGCTTTTTCTTTTTACCCAGTACCCCTATGATGATTGCTACCAGAGTAATCACTACGTAGAGAATATTTCCTATATCAAAATCCATCTTTTAACTTATGCGAAGCAATATTTATGAGTTTACAGAGTTAAAAATACAAAAAATAGCTGGTTTTCTTACTTTTGCAAAAGCATGCGGCGCATTCAATCCATTTTTACCATAATTTTGTTCCTGATTCTTCCGGGGATGCTTACTACATCGTGTGAGTCCAACCGGGGACAGGTTATACCTTATGTGAAGGTGGATGTGTACCTGTTTCTCTATGCAGATCTTGCTGGTGTGGGAATCGGCTCATCCAAACTGATTGCCGGACACGGTGCCAATGGGATTGTACTCTACCGGGCTTCGGACCTGGAGTTTTATGCCTATGACAGAACCTGCACACTCTGGCCCGAACATACTGCAGCAGTTGTAGAAGACAGTACTTTTTTCGGAGTATTTGAATGCCCGGAATGCAAATCAACCTACCTGCTGATGAATGGTGCCGAACCCAATTCTGGACCGGCTACCTACCCCCTGGTTGAATACCACACCTCCATTCGCGGAGATGTCCTGCATATCTTCAATTAAATAAATAACCAAGGGCATACAAAAAACGCTTAAATCCTTCCCAAGCAAAGGATTGTAGGCTTATTTGTTGCATGCCCTTGGTTATTAGTAACGGTAATGTTCGGGTTTATAGGGACCTTCTGCCTTCACCCCCAAATACTTTGCCTGTTCAGGTGTCAGCGTGGTCAATTTCACACCAAGTTGTTCCAGGTGTAAACGGGCTACCTCCTCATCAAGATGTTTGGGTAACATGTAGACATCAGTGGCATACTCATTCTTCCATAGCTCCAGCTGAGCAAGGGTCTGGTTTGAAAAGGAGTTGCTCATCACGAAGGAGGGATGCCCGGTGGCACATCCCAGGTTTACCAACCTGCCTTCTGCCAGAAGGAAGATGGCATGACCATCTTCATAGAGGAACTTATCCACCTGTGGTTTAATGTTGATCTTCTGAATACCGCTCCACTCTTCCAGCTGTTCCACTTGGATCTCATTGTCAAAATGTCCTATGTTACATACAATGGACTGGTCCTTCATGGCTGCCATATGTTCTGCAGTAATGACATCTTTGTTCCCGGTGGTGGTTACATAAATATTACCCTGCTTTACTGCTTCTTCCATGGTGGTTACCTCAAACCCTTCCATAGCTGCCTGAAGGGCACATATGGGATCGATTTCAGTAACCAGGACCCTGGCACCATAACTCTTCATGGAGTGTGAGCATCCTTTGCCTACATCCCCATATCCGGCTATTACAACCACTTTGCCTGCAACCATAACATCGGTGGCACGCTTGATCCCGTCGGCAAGAGATTCGCGGCAACCGTATAAATTATCAAATTTAGATTTTGTAACTGAGTCATTCACATTGATGGCCGGGAACAGAAGTTTTCCCTCCTCCATCATCTGGTAAAGCCGGTGTACCCCGGTGGTGGTCTCTTCTGATACCCCCCTGATCCCGGGAACCATGCGATGCCACTTGCCATGATCCTCCTTCAGGATTCCCTTAAGGGTAGAGTAAACGATCTCCTCTTCGCGGCTTGAAGCCACCACATCCAGCATCGATGCATCATCTTCAGCCTCGAATCCCTTATGGACCAGCAAGGTGGCATCTCCTCCATCATCCACAATCAGGTGCGGTCCCTGGCCACCAGGGAAATTAAGTGCCTGTGCAGTACACCACCAGTACTCCTCAAGGGTCTCTCCCTTCCATGCAAACACCGGGATCCCACTTGCAGCTATAGCCGCTGCTGCATGATCCTGTGTGCTGAATATGTTGCAACTGGCCCATCGAACATCAGCTCCCAGTTCGGCCAGTGTTTCGATTAAAACTGCCGTTTGAATGGTCATATGAAGAGAACCCATGATTCTGGACCCTTTCAATGGTTTCTCACTTGCCAGTTTTTTCCTGATGGACATCAGTCCGGGCATCTCTTTCTCTGCTATCTCAATCTCCTTCCTTCCGAACTCGGCCAGAGATATATCTGCTACCTTATAAGGAAGTGTCTCGTTGTATGTCATTGTCTCCATAATCTCTATTTTGGATTGCAAAAGTACACTTTTCTAGAAATATATACTAAGACCCAGTTTAAATCTTACGCTGCTGAATCCAAGCTCATGCTGAGGTATTGTTATGGGGCTTACACCATCCGGTACATCGAGTTCCCGCTCCGAAATCACAAAGGGCTGAACCAAGTTAAAATCAATGGCGGTCCACAGTGACAATCCGGGGAAAAAGTAGTAGTGAAAGGCACCCTTGATCTGCGCACCTAACAGGATGTCCTCATAATTGTAATACAAGTACCCGCCTTCAATGTTCTCGGGATCCTCATAACTATAGTAACTGAAAAAGAACCTCCATTCAGGCTGACCAATGAGCAGTCCGGCACCAGCCAAAACCTCGAATTTCCTGGAAAAAAACCGGTCTGTTTTTACGATGGCATACTCAGCATAAACTTTATGCTCTCTGTAACTAACATCCAGGTCATAGTATACATCCCCTTCATCATAGGTATAGGTGTAGACATTTGTATAAGAAGTTCTCGTAAAAAGCGATCCCCCTAAGATTAGCCGGTCCTTCACCCTGAATGAGAGATCCAGAAATTCCCCATTGATATGCCCTCCATAACTTTCATAGGACTTAGGCAGTGAAGTTCCCTGAAGCATGCTTTTGATGTCATTGGTGATCACATCACTCCCAAAATTCACACCCAAAGAGTACCTGACCCTCTTTCTTCGAAAAGCCTTCCTCATCACCTTTGACTGGCTGATGGCCACCTCCAGATCGGGAGGGTCAAGCAGGGAATCTTTATACACCGACCCATTTCTCAACTGGACATGGGGCTTAGAGTATCGGGCATTGGGGGATGGAAAGACCATGACATCGGCTTTCTTATCCCTGAGAAGCTTATTTCCCCCTTCCTGAAATAGTACGCTATCTATATCATTGACACCGACTATTTTAAGTTCACCTACCCACTGAGTTCCCACTGGCAATCCATCACCTGGATAGATAAAGAGAGAATCTGAACTGGCATGTATTTGCTGACCTGCTATCACCTCTCCCGAACTGGTATAGACCACAATGACCGGCTGTGATTCCCTCCATCGCTCTTCAATCACCGTCCACATCTCAGGAGAAAAGCCGGTTTGTTGAGCGCTGGCCTCTGCCACATGCATCATAAGGGCAAGAAAAAGCAATGTGTTTGTCTTCAGGTTCATAGCAGTGCCTGAATTAATTTTTTATCTTTTTTAAGTTGTTGCTTCAAAGCCTCCAGGCCACTAAACTTCATTTCATCCCTCACCCGTTTCACAAAATGTATCACCACAGGTTCCTCATAAAAATCACCCGATACATCGAACAGGTGTGCCTCAATGGTTTTCACGGCCGATGAACTATCGATGGTGGGCCTGAACCCAATGTTTAACATTCCATTATAGACTTTCCCCTTTAGCTCCATCCGAATGGCATATACCCCATTCATGGGAATCAATTTATAGGGGCTATGGGGATGAATATTGGCCGTAGGAAATCCCATCTGTCGTCCGATATGATTTCCTTCAACAATGCTTCCCTCCAGGTAATAATGGTATCCCAACATCCTCTCTGCATGTCCCAGTTCTCCTTTCTGAATAGCCTCCCTGATTAAGGTCGAGCTTACCTTTCCATACTCAGGATTGAATTCAGGTAATTTCTCTATCCTGAAATTATTTCGGTTGGCACATTGGGCCAATCCTTCAGGGTCTCCCTTTCTATCTCTTCCAAATCTGTTGTCATGCCCCACCAGTAACAGCTCAACTCCCAGTCTGTCGACCAGGTAATTCTGCACAAATTCACACGCCGTAAAAGAAGCTATCTCCTTATTGAAAGGAACGATGACCAGTTGATCAATACCACTACGTTCCAATTCTCTTATTTTTTCTTCACGGGTATGCAGCAGCTTGAAGTTTTGAATGTCCCGGTCAAGGATGAGGCGGGGATGAGGCCAGAGTGTCATAACCACCGATTCACCTCCATGCTTTTGAGCCTTTTGAATCAGCTCATCCAGGATAAACCGGTGTCCGGAGTGAACTCCATCAAATATTCCAATGGTTGCCACAGGATGATTGATTGAAGTGGTTTCATGAATTAACCTTACTTTCATAGTGGCATAGTGAATTTAACACTCAAATTTAATAAATTTAAGGAGCCCTTATGAAGGAACCCAATCTCATAACCAACGATCCCTGGCTGGAACCTTATAAAAGCGTCATTGAGAGACGCCTGAATAATGCGGTTTCACGTGAAAATGAGTTAGCAGGGGAAGGGTCACTTCAATCCTTTGCCAGCGGACACCTCTACTTTGGCCTTCACAGGAGTTCCAATGGATGGATAATGCGTGAGTGGGCTCCCAATGCAAGAGAGATCATCCTTTTGGGTTCCTTTAATAACTGGGAAGCTGAGAGCCGGTTCCGCTTCACCAGACTTGATCATGGGATCTGGGAAATTCAACTACCCGTCGATACCCTGTCACACGGGGACCATTACAAACTGCTGATTAGGTGGGAAGGTGGAGAGGGTCAACGAATCCCTGCCTGGTGCACCCGGGTTGTACAGGACTCCGAATCCAAACTTTTTAATGCAGAGGTATGGAATCCTAAAGAACCTTATGTCTGGAAAAATCCTCTGCCCGATCTGTCTGACTTCCAACCCCTGGTCTATGAGGCGCACATTGGAATGGCCACCGAAGAATACAGGGTGGGGAGCTATGCTGAATTCCGGGAGAAGGTGCTCCCACATGTGGTGAGGAATGGTTACAACACACTGCAACTTATGGCCATCCAGGAGCATCCCTATTATGGATCTTTCGGATACCATGTGTCCAATTTTTTTGCAGCCAGCTCCCGGTTTGGAACACCTGAAGAGTTGAAAGAGCTTATCGATGAAGCCCATGGTTCTGGCCTGGCAGTGATCATGGATATCGTCCATTCACACGCCGTTAAAAATGAACTTGAAGGGTTGGGTAAGTTTGACGGGGATCCGGCCCAGTTCTTTCATGGGGGAGCTCGGAGAGAGCATGTGGCGTGGGACTCGCTCTGCTTTGATTATGGCAAAAATGAAGTATCACACTTCCTGCTTTCCAATGTGAACTACTGGCTCACTGAATATCGTTTTGATGGGTTCAGGTTCGATGGAGTGACCAGCATGTTGTATTATGACCACGGCCTGGAGAGGGATTTCACCAGCTATGAATTCTATTTCGACGGGGGACAGGATGAAGATGCCATTACCTATCTCTCACTTGCTAATAAGATGATCCAGGAGATCAGGCCGGGTGCTATCTCCATTGCAGAAGATATGAGCGGATACCCTGGACTGGCAGCTCGGGTAGCTGAGGGTGGAGTTGGATTCAACTACCGGTT
>Ga0164313_10006851_pt1 | contig 10025 bp, 4 predicted proteins | sample GuaBasSedimGuay4_FD_113735 | JGI IMG/M metagenome (GOLD analysis project Ga0164313, IMG submission 113735) | Subseafloor sediment microbial communities from Guaymas Basin, Gulf of California, Mexico - Guay4, Core 4569-4, 0-3 cm | ecosystem: Environmental > Aquatic > Marine > Hydrothermal vents >...
ATATAACGGAATATGACATTCTCTGAGAGGTTAAGTTATTGAAATGCTGGAAGTTATTAACATCGAGGGTGATTAACTGTTAATAACCAGACATTTTCCTTATTTTTGACACTGATTAGTTACAATTATTAAATTCCAAAGTAACGACTCTCAAATAACCATTGACTATCTTTGCTCCCTTTTTAGGAGCTACCAGAACTGGAGCCTAAATGTGTGTGGTAACAGCTTTATGTGAGTTTTCCCTTTCAATTTTTATTTCTTACGTTTTTTTGATGTTATTTATATAACACCAATGGGTTCAAGGCATTTATAAAATAATAACACCTGTTGGCCATTAGAATTTAATAGCATTGCCCATTGCACTCCTCCATCCAAACCCATCCACAACCACTGGCACTTGAATTACAATTTCCTTCCACACAATTTCCATTTGTATATGAATCACAAAAATTAGTACCTGTATTGCATCCACAATCATAAACAGGAACAGTTAGTTGTTTTGGTTCAATTTTAGCCTGGTTTAAGGAATACTTATAATCTGCCTCCGATATAAATAAGGATGAGATAACAAATGCTAATCTTGCTTTATCCCATTTTAAGCTATTTAGGGCATAGTCCTGCCAATTTATTGAAAATATTTCATTTTGAATTCTCAATGGGTCCCCTTCTTCATTACTAATAAAGCTTTCAATGCTTAAATGATTTATCAGTTTTTCGATATGTATAGCCTCCAGCTCAGTCAATGGTTCTATAGCTAGCATTTTTTCAAGTTTTTCAGTCCATAGTTCAAACCTTTTCTCCGGGGAATAACTACGGAATGTAGCCCTTTGTAATAAGTTGCTCATTTGGTTAAACTCATCAAGATTGATTTGAGAAAGGATTAAAATATTGGTTTTAACAAATTTATTTACATCTGGATTGCATGAGTATTCCAAAATATCATCATTGCATGATGTAATTGTTGCCAGGATAAAAAAAGCAATTGTAATATTTTTCATTATAAAAAAAATTAAGCCCTATTTATTTATTAAGATATAGTTGTATTAATAGAATAGTAGTACTATTGTTATAGAACACAAATGTAATAAAAAAAAATGAGGAAAACAAAAGAAAATTAGAATTTTTTATTTAAGAGGATAACCAAAATGAATAGTACCTGCAATAAACTTTTATAAAGAACATAATCATTACTTTAAGCTCGAAAGGGGAGATGTAATACAGGAAACATTTATTTCCTGAAAAGTTATTGTTCAACAAATAATAGGTTTCTGATTATGCAGGGCTGGTTGAATTCCTGAAATATTTTAAAAAAACCAAAATAAAACCTATTAATACAAGAATTAAAAAACTGTATTCAAAATATACATATACTTCAAAAAACTGATTTTTCCAATATTGGTCAGTCAATGACCCGTTCAGGAATGGAAGCGTACATCTATCTCCTACAACAAAGAAAAAAGTAAGAATCACAATAATAACAGCTTGTTTAGGCCGGATTTGAATTTCATTAATCGCTTTAAGAATATAATTGTCATTGATAAACAAACTGATAAAAAAAAAACACATAATCAACAAAGGAAAACCAAGAACAATTTTATTTAACAACAGCAAATCGGCATTTTCAACGTTAATTTGCTTCCCAATAATTACTATAAGTTTAGCTATAAAAAGTGCAAAGTAATTAAAACAATAATAAACAATGGCACCTGCTGTTACCATCAGGGTTTTTCGTGTTTGTATATAGGCCTGATTTGTTTGTTCATATTCATCTCTCAGAATAGCAGGTTGTCCAACCATTTTGGTTGCTATCAGGAAAGCTTTTTTTTTACTTAGTCCTTTTTCAATTAATTCGTCAGTTTGATCCAATAAATGGCTTTTTAATTCCTGTATATCGGAAGGCGAAAAAGCATAAGATTGATTAAGCTTCTCCTCCCATGCTTCAAGTAAATCTTCAAATTTTAATTTGTTTGCGGCTCCCATAGCTTACTGAATATCCCGGACATTAAATTCCATTCGTCTTGATTTTTGTCCAACGCTTTTTTTCCAGCCTTACAAATTGAGTAATATTTGCGGGGTCTGTCCCCATCTGTAACCCAATATGAATTAACAAGCTTTTGTGCTTCTAACCTCTTAAGTACCGGGTAAATGCTTCCTTCTTTCCAAAGAATCCTCTCCTCCGAAAGTATTTTTATCTTTTTAATAATTTCAAAACCATATGTATTGCCCTGTGCCAGTATGGAAAGGATAAGGGGTATGGATGAGGCACCCATTAATTCTTTAGATACTTTACCTTTTCTCATGTTACTTATTTTAAAACAGATTAAAACTAAAATACAAATATACAAAACTTTGGAAACTCACTTGCGCATCATCTATACTAATTTTTCAACGATATAAGCATAATTTCGCTAAAATAGAAATAAATCCATATGCGCTATCTCCTTTGTAGTAGCTTTGGAGCTTAAAGAAAGCCCTGGTGGATAAAACAGGGTGCTTCGCGTCTTTTTTAGCACATAACACACAGCTGGGTCAGTATGCATCCTGTCTTTACTACATTAGGGTCTGCTGAAAAACACAAAAAGAGCTAATATTCAAATAATTAATGCCTGCCATTTTACAATAAATGCAAGGTTTATTGTGGTTTTTATATAAAAACCTTGCATTTTTCACTTAATTAATATTTTGTTAGCCCATAATATACCATCTACTACATTGCTGCGGCTCGCAGTATATTTATACAGCTTTACCTTGCGGCTTTGTATATGGTATGTTATGGACTTTTTCAGCAAGCCCTACATTAGCATTTATTCATTGTACCTTCTGGTAAGGCAGTACCGTACTGTTAAACAGAGTTGCGAAGCATCGCGTCTTTACTATAATATAAATACATAGTATCTTTTTTAGTCTTCTGTTATCTTTGTTTCTTTTCTTTTTTCATCATTCACCAATATACACAACTACAAAGCTGATTTCGTTTACATTCCTCCTCATTTTAGCATTTTGGGATTGTGCCTCCTGGTTAGTTGGTACCGTAATGTTAAACAGAGACGTGATGCATCACGTCTTTACTACAATGTAATACTTATGGACCTCTTTGTCCCTCTTCCTCTTTTGTCATTCATGCATTTTATCATTTAAGCATTATCGCATTGCAACCAGGTTTCACATCTTTTTAAAAATTGTTAAAACTTTAACGTAAATACTTTTCACTTTTAAGGTATTTAGCTGTTATTTTGTAAGCTATTAAAATCGGATAAATTTTTTCTTATGCAATTAAAAGGGAGCCCTCAACTGGAGCTGAACCAGGAAGCACTGAATTTTATAGATCTTTACAAACAATTAGGCGAAAGGGCAGAAAATTTTTTGCCGAACAGAATATTTGAAACCCTTAAGAACTTTGTTCGCCTTTGTCATGAAGAACCTTTCGACCCAATTCGTCAACTTGCTGAAATTCAAAGATCTGTACTTGAGTTAAAGGAGGCAATTCCAGGATATGTTGATGTGCCACTAATGATGTTTCCCCATGAGGATTCCAAGGCATTTGAATACAGCGCACGCCGTAGTTCTTTTTCGAACAGGCTAAAGGACCTGGTTGAAAAGGAGCTGGTTGATGAACCCGCAAAGCTGCAAATTTCCAATATTTTAAATGCACACGATTTTTCAATTGGCACCCCTCCGGTAACAAAAAAAACCATTGATTTCTTATATTCGATCCTGCTTGGTGATAACATCAGGGAGCTTCGTAAATTCAGGGACCTTATCGGGGTAAGCGGGGATGTGGAAGAAGCCCAATGGAATTATATGCTGGATGTCCTGGATCAAATGGTTAACCAGTCAACACATTACACAAGTAAAGCCGAAAAAGATAATTTCCTGACACGGACTGAATCAACTATTAATTTCAAGGGTATGAAAGGCTACATTCGTACCATTGTTTCCGGGACTTCTGATACTGTAGTGGACCTTTTAAAGGGAGAAATATTTGGCCGGGAAGTTGTTAAAGTTATAGATTATATTTCTCCTGAAAAACTATATAAAGAAATAGAGGATGACCATACCAGTATTTTTGCTGTCAGGATTCAAAATATGCGAAAGAACCCCTTTAATACATTTGAGTGGTTCCCCCTTTTAACACGTATCGTATTTATTGATGATTCTCCCGAGTCAAAGGCAACTAATACCTCCCTTGTATTTTGTTTCCATAATGCCATTATTACAACCTTAAACAAAGTACATAATAAAAAGCTGGGTGCCCTGGCCAATAGTCAGCTAAACCTTAGGCTTATACTGGAAAAGGTAAATCCCGGAAACCTTAAAAAATTCAGGGAAGCCATTGAAGGAAAAATTGAAGCATATAAGCTTGAATTAAATGATCTGAAAAAGGAACAACTGGCTGAAACCGATAACCCGGGCCAGGATATTATACTGTATAAATTTGATGAATTTGCCCGCCAGGTAATTAAGGATAAGTATATCCTGTCAAAATTCGCGGCATATATTTCTTTGATTGAAAACATAAGGGACCCTGAAAAGCAAAAGGAAATAAACAAAGACCTGATAAGCGAGTTTGAAGCCAGGACCCGTGCCTATTTTTACTCTGAGAATAAAAATATCCTTCTTTCCACTGTATTTGAGGGAGGTGGCAGAAACCAGATCCGCACTTATGCCGACTATCTTTTACTGCGCAATCTAAAACCTGTAAAAAAGGAGATTAAAGACAAATGCCAGGTATTGCTGGATATTGTCCCAGATGCTTATCAGCGAACCATTAAAAACCACTTCCATAAGAATTTTGGGATAAATATTTTCCTTGAAAAATATAAGGAATATATGATTAAGGCTGAAAATGAAGCCGATAATTATGGCCGGTTCATGAATTTACTGATCGACCTGGGGGTAGAGGAAAAGTATTTTTCAAAAACTAAACCGGAGCAAAAATTAATTAAAGAATTTATTAGTGCACTGGGTAACCTGGATATTACATCTATTTCTGATGATGTACAAATGATCATCCGGGACCTGTTATTTTCAAAAAAACGTAGCTTGCGGCCTTATATTTTTTATAACGAATTGGCCTCATGGGAATACAAGGACCTCTTCCCAACAGACAGGTATGATATTAATCCTTTTGACATAGAAATTGAACTGGGGGAAGAGGGTCGTATTGACTGGGCCAGGCTGCAAAAAAAACTGGAAAGGATCAAAAGCTCCTTCCAGATGTTTGATGATACCGGAAATCTATGGGACCGTTTTTGCGAGAATTCCACCATTGTTGTAAACGATCCTTCAAATCCATCTGGTTTTACTGATTTTAATAATCTCGACCTGATAAAGTTTCTCAAATTTTTGAGTAATAGCAAAATAACACTATTCCTTGATGAAGCTTATAATGATGCTGTCAAGATTGAAGATCCGGAAGAGCCCAAATGGAGGACGATTTCAAGGTATATAATGAACAATATTACAACTTATGGTAAGATCAGCGTAGTATCTTCCCTTTCCACAACCAAAAACCTGGGAGCTACCGGTGACCGTTTGGGAAGCTTGGCTGCTACTCCGGCAAGGAAAGACGTAATTGATTTTACCCGCAAGAAGTTTGGGTTTGACCGTGGAAATACGAACTCCTTATTTATGCTGGTAAACATTCTTGAAGTCGCCCAGCTGGCTAAGAAAATAAAGGACAGGATGGAAGAGAACCTGCCCAAAGATGCCTCCCGCTATAAGATAAAAGGCAAATTGAAAGATTATATTATTGCGGAAATAAAGAACAACCTGACAGAACGGGGTAATGGTTTTCGAGGCAAAACCCGGAGGCCATCCTTGTTTGAAGGTAGTCCGCTTCATTTGTTTTTGCTGGAAGAACTGATTGCACTGGATAAATTAGATGTACTCGACTTGCCGGATGATTTTAAATATAAAGGTGAGCCATTCTTTAGTTATTACAAAAACCACCTGGTAAGCGAATTAAACAGGTTCCGTATTAATAAAATATTCCGTACAGAATCTAATAAAAGGCTAAAGATAGCTAAAAAATCAGCTGCAGGAATCATTCCCAAAGAGGATAAATCCATGAAAATACTGGATTCCGATGGTTCTTTTCTTTTTAATTTACATTTAAAAGAATTTTTCTCATATCAGGACCTGGAAAAATTTTCAAAAAAACTCGCTGCTGAAAGGGGTCTGGCATTAATACCATATCATACTGGATTTATCAGGTTCTCCCTTGGGGGATATCTGGAAGGGGATGCAGGCAGCTATGAGAACTTCCGCAATGAGTTTGAAAATGTTTTACAGATCTTCCTGAAATACTGGAATGAATTTTCAAGCAGGTTTTTAGATATTAAGAATCAAGGAAAAAGGTCTGAAGACATTCTTTCCGAACTATTTGAATATCCCTCCCACCGGGAATTTATTGATGCCGTACTTGAGGATTTTAATGATATTAGATCAATTACCAAGAAGAACAGTTCTTCCCTGAAGATTAGTGATATTAAAACATTGTATCATGCATTCCCAAAAGATTGTGGTGTAACTATTAATTCCATTTGCAATTCAGAAAATACGGTACTTGAGTTTTATGAGAACATTGGCAAATGCCGGAATGTATTAGAATTTGTTTCAAGTAAGGCTTTTACAAAAATTTATGAGAACCTGTTGCCACAGATTTTCCGTAAAATCCCGCAACTTAGTGGTTATGATATCAATGATGTGATCTCAAAATACGGTAAAGCAACTTTATTAAAATATATTAAAGCGAAACTTGAATTTCAACCATCTTCCTGGGTACTTGATGATGTAGATGATTTGAATATCATGAAAGAGATCCTGATTGAGCTGGAAAATATCTTATTTTCTGATGCGAAGGTAAAAATCCTCGCTCTACGTGCTAATGAATCCGATATTCAGGGTGATTTAGCCAGGCTGGAAGGTTACAATATAATCCTGAAGAAATATATCCGGGAAATTCTGGTACATTTTAACCTGCCTTTTGAGCAAGCTTCTTTGCATCCAACCATTGGGGAAGTGTTTTTATCTGCCACCAACCACTTCCATGAAGTAACAGGAATCCCAACCAATCAGATTGACCTGGAATATTCTGTAAATCTTTTCCTTAATGACCTAAGGCCATCCATCAGAATGAAGGATGAAGTAATGCCAAAAAAGGTTTTTGGAATGCTGAGTCAATTATTGATCAAAACACTGGTAAACCATCCAGGTCCAATGGATGAAAAATTACTCCGGTTCTATTTAATTCAGGATGAAAAAGAATTGGAAAAAAAATTGATCAAGACTTTGGCCAGGCTAAATTCACCTGTTGAAGAGATAGATGACATGGAAGCCAGGCTAATCACTGAAGATTATCTGTCGCATATATTATCAGGGGTTTTTGAAGATCTGCTGGAGGAAATATTTACTAAAAGTAAAGAGGAAGTTAAAGAAAAGGAATTACATCAAAGGGTCAGGGCTATTGTTTTGTACCTCAACGGCCTAATGAATAAAACTAAGAATACAGAATACTACTTTAAATATAATCATATCTTAATGGTCCTGGTCGAAACAGGATTGAAACGGCAAAACTCCGACATTAATGAAATGATTCAACATGGCATTGTGGTCCATCAGGATTATCAGGAGAAGAACAAAACGCTACAAACCTGGAAGAAAGGTTCACTCTCCTGGATCAATGACCTGATGAGCAGGTGTGGGGTAATTGCCTGGGAACAACCTGTGCAAATTAAAACAAGAATTGCTACAGATGCCAAAAAAAGGGAATACCCTTTTCATAAGGTTGACAGGGCTACTGATCAGTCTGGTAGAAAAATAAAATCATCAGGCTCACCCAATGATTTTATCAAAAATATGGACATCAGGCCTTCTTCCACCTTCTTTGAAAAAAGGCTGGCAAATTTCGCAAGAAACCTGGATGAAGATGATTATCGCTGTAAAATATACAAAAGAGGACTGATCAAAGAATTGTATATCATTCAGAAATCATATTTAAAGTACCTGACAGATAATCACCGGCTCATTGGTGCAGACCTGGTTCGTCTTAAGGATATTCAGAACTTTATTCCGGACGTGATTATGTTCCTTGGGGCACCTGAAAAAGTAATATCCTTTCCACAGGTTGGTTATTTCGACCTGAAAGGCCCAAATGGAAATATAAAGACCATCATAACCCCTTTGAAAAGATCTGTTGACTACTTCGGAAATATCAAAAAACCACGTCTTACAGTAATTAATGAGAAGGTGAAGGAAATGGGCGGGGTCCCCATCCATGGATCCTTATTTGCCATTGAAGAAGAGGATGGTAGTTTGTTTGTGATACAAATAAGCGGGGATAGTGGTGTAGGAAAATCGGAAATGCTGGCAGCCATGATGCTGAAATGGCTTAAAAAAGATTTCCCCGGGATACGGTCAATTAAACTGATTGCCGGGGATATGTTTCATATTTTTGCAGACAAAGAAGGAAATCTTTATGGAATTGGTACAGAAACAGGTGATTTCTCGAGGGTTACTGACTTCGATCCGGATTATATTAAGCATTATAATTCCTTGTTTGAAAGTAGTGCCGACAGTAATGTGGAAGACTTGAATTCAAGAAGCACAATCAGTGGTTTATGTGATATTACTATGCCTTATAAAATAAATGTAATGCTAACTGCTTATAATTTCGGCAGGGAAGAGTCTGGTATTAAGAGGTACTCGAATCCGGAAAACTTTATTTTGTACCGTGATTCTCATGGGGAACGAAAAGAAAAAGCAACCAGCTCGGATAACCCTCATTTTTTAAGGACATTATTACGTTACACAGCTGACAAAAATATTGTGGAAGTGATTGATGCCCACGGAAATTACCTGGATGACATACTTGACTGGGAAAAGGATGGCTTCACAGGTAAATATTATCTGGCATCTTCATATAAAATGATGGATAAAATCGATCTGGAGGAAGTGGTAAATAAAATCTTTGTTCAAAAGCATCTTCAAAAGGAAAACAAGGAGTTTATTATTAAGAAGGTGAAATTTGACATCATTAAAAACCGGTTCCAGGTGATTGCTAATGAAAGCGGGGAAGGCGGTATTGAAATCAATTTCTTACTTGACCGTGCATTCTTCAATTCACTGTTCCAGACACTTGCCAGTACTCCCGGAGGCAACCCTTTTATCTCCGAAAGTGGGGAACTGGAAATGAAAAAGCAACTTATCGGGCTACTGAAGGGGCGGGAAGATGGCAAAGGGAAAGGAAAAAGTATTCAGCTTGGAATACTCTCAACTGATTTGGGAAAAAAGGGAAAGGAAATTACCGGGCCCCAAAAAGCTGCAGAAGACATGAAAAGATTATTGCAGGAAATAAGGATCCTGCAACCTGAGATAAATAAGCATAGAAATTATGTAAAATCACAGATCGATAAAAGGTATGGTAAACTATTTAAGCATAGCAAATTCAACCACGAGATCTGGAGATATAATTTCTTATTGTTTCAGCTGGAGCAAATGCGTAAAGCTGATTTTGTTAGGGTTGATGATATGACTAAAAAAGTTGACCTGTCCTTAATGGAAGGCTTTGAAACCATATCTAATAAAAAAGAGTTCAGCCCGTTACTAATCACACCAAATGTGAATATTGAATTGAGTGCTTTTAGCGAAACCTATGAGCAATTGCTATGGTTACCGAATAATTTTGATTTTGCAGAAGACCTTTACAAGGATAGCGAACATTTGTATGTATCTGAGGGGTATAGCGAGGAAACCACCTCTAACAATATGGTATTGCAGCTTCTTTTATTAAACGGATATATCTCTATTGAGGATCTTACCCGGGGGAATATTACTGAAAAAACGAACCGTGAAACCATCGCTGCAGCAAAATATGCTGTCATGAGAAGGTTAAAGCATGTTGGCAAATAGCTTTTAGAAAATATCATTTTTCAAAAGTGACAAAATAAAAAGCGGAGATTAATAATCTCCGCTTTTTATTTATATATGTTGTATTATCACTAATAGACGGACTATACCACCTA
>Ga0164313_10006852_pt1 | contig 10025 bp, 7 predicted proteins | sample GuaBasSedimGuay4_FD_113735 | JGI IMG/M metagenome (GOLD analysis project Ga0164313, IMG submission 113735) | Subseafloor sediment microbial communities from Guaymas Basin, Gulf of California, Mexico - Guay4, Core 4569-4, 0-3 cm | ecosystem: Environmental > Aquatic > Marine > Hydrothermal vents >...
CATGGACAAAGTGCGCACGGACCTGATTGAAGCGGAAAATGAGGCAGCGCTGGCGCGGGAAGAATTGTCGGCGCTGACCGGCAATTATGTCGGTGATCTGGCGCCGATCCGTGAGGATTTTACGCTGCCGCCGCTGGAGAACTCCATGGAATACTGGACAGAGTTATCCATGACCAACAACGCACTGCTGGCCAGTAAACACGAAGCAGTGCTGGTGGCACAGGAGGCAGTGCAACAGCAGAAGGGGGGCCACTACCCGACCTTCGACCTGATCCTCAGTGGTCAGCGTTCCGATGTTGGATTTGACAACCAGACATCACCACAAAGGGATACGACGTACATCGGAGTGGATATTAACCTGCCACTTTTTTCCGGCGGCTCCACTTCTGCGCGGGTGCGAGGGGCCTGGTCAGAATATTACATGGCGCGGGAAGAGGAAGAGGCAGCAAGACGGGAAGTGCTGAAACTTACCCGGGGAGCCTGGCTTAACACCCGCTCCAGTCGCAAGCGCATTGATTCCGCTGCACTAAGTGTCAAATCCGCCACCAAATCCTACGAGGCCATGAACAAAAGCTTCTCCTATGGTACGGTAAGAGCGTCGGACGTACTGGCGGCGCTGCATATCAGGACCCGCGCCGAGCGCGATTACCAGAACGCGCTGTACAGCTACCTGGTGAACTGGCTGCGCCTGAAGCGGGAGAGCGGTAGTTTGCAGGCTGGCGATCTACAGCAGCTGAATGATGGGATGATAGGGGAAAATTCCTGAAGTCAGTGGTTGCCCTAGGCGATTTCATGCGTATAGGCCAACTCACAGTCGTTAGCAAACACGGGCAAATCGTATTACTATGTGTTATTGCCCTTGGATTTAGCTCGCACAAGCTGACGATAAAGTTTGTAATGGCCAGACATGCAGTCCTATTGTATGGCATGAGGTTGTCGATATTTTTCAGGTAGTGCTCCCAGATATATCTTGCATATGAAAAAGATTTTGTTACACGTAGGCACCCATAAAACGGGAAGCACTTCTATTCAGCAAACCTTGTTCAACAACCGGGATATCCTGAAAGCCAATAATATTCACTACCTCGAATTCGGCTCCAACCACTGGCATATTTATTCTGCTTTCATGAATAACCCCTGGGATTGGTTTGAGCACAAACGCATGGGGCGGGATAAGGAAAGTGTCCAGGAGTTGAACGCGGCGACGCTCTGCGATGTAAAAGCTGAGGTCATGTCGTCGGAATGTGATAATATTCTGATTTCGTCCGAGTATCTTGCTCAGCTGCAGAAGAGAAAAATTTATAGCCTTCGTAATTACCTTCAGAAACTGGGAGATGTCACGGTCATCTATTATTGCCGTGAATTGATCAGCTGGATATCATCAGATTCGCAACAATGCGCCAAGGTGGGGATGAAAAATGAACCCACAAAATATGAAGTTGCTATAAAGCGGATGTACGATTTTCCACTGAACTATATTGAAGTATTTGGAATAGAGAACTTCAGGCTCATCCGGTTTGAAGATGCAATTCAGGGGGGGTTGTGTAATTCCCTGCTTTCCCGGGGAAACCTCCCTAAAATCGAAGAGATGGGAATTTCCGAGTCGTCGGATAATGCGTCGATATCTACTGAAGCGGTTAATGCATTTTTTATTTTGAACAGGATTCATCCGCTTTTTGGTGATACTAGAAGTCATAAAACCACTCAGATGCTGAAGGCGATGCCAGGGCGAAAATATCGTGTCAATCTTCTGACGAAGGCTCAAGCGGCTGACTGTAACCGGAAAATGCGTTATCTGAGCCGCAAGTATAAGTTCCCGATGTATGACAAGGTCAGGTGTGAAACCGGTGAGAATGACCGCCAAACTTTTGGGGATGAGTCGATGGCATATTTGCTGGATCAATTGAACAAGCTCAATCTGGAACCGCGAGGGCTCATTAAAAAAGCCAAGGCACTGAAAAAAGAGGCGAACAGTGCGCTTGAAGAAGGTAAAGAAGCTGAAGCGCGCGGAGACTCAGCGGCCGCGATAGAACTGTATCGCAAGGCCCTCGAATCGTTTGCCGGGTTGCGCCTGCGTAAGTTCAAACAATAAGGATTTGCTCCATGAAGGTTTTGTACTATAACTGGGTAGATTATCTGGACCCCGAGAAGCGCGGTGGGGGGGTAACGGCTTACCAGAGGAATGTCATTGATAGCCTGGCCGGACGGTCGGATATCGATATCGTCTTCCTCTCCAGTGGAACTGAATTCAGTTTCTATCCCACGCATCCCCGGGTGAAGGAAGTCAGGCCCTATCTTGAAACACGTCGGTTCGAACTTATCAACTCCGAGGTTCACGCGCCCGGCCATCTCAGCTTTGACAATCCTGCCTGTGTTCATGCAGAAGCTACGACCAGGGCCTTTGCTGATTTCGTTAAAGATCAGGGAGGCTTTGATGTCATCCATTTCAATAATCTGGAAGGGCTCCCCGTAGAAGTGCTTGCTTTGAAAGAGATATTCGGAGATACGAAGTTCCTGTTTTCCATGCACAACTACTATGCCGTTTGTCCTCAGGTCAATTTGTGGTGGAGGGAAAAACAGAACTGTGAAGACTATAATGGCGGGAGAAAGTGTCCGGCGTGTCTGGATTATGAGCCCAATTCCAATTGGGTGAAAAAAGCCAACCTGCTATCGCGAACTCTGAACAGGGTTGGTATGACGAGCAATTCAAGGCTTCATCGATTGTTCTTCCATCTCATCGATGATTCTTACAGAACGCTCAAGCAGGTGCTTACCAGGAACAAAGTAGTTGAATTGAAAAAGATTGCGCCCGTTTCCAGCTCTCCCCTGCAGCATCAGCAACACCGGAGACAGGAGTTCACACATCACATAAATACCTACTGTGATGTTGCTCTGGCGGTTTCAAACAGGGTGGCTGAGGTTGCGACCAAGTTTGGTATTGATCCGTCCATTGTGCGAACCTCCTATATTGGCACGAAGGTCGCTGAGTCTTATGAGCCACCCGATATATCCGCTATAAGAGCAGGGCTTGTGGATAAAGAGAGCATCACCATCGGTTATCTGGGTTATATGCGGCGGGACAAGGGATTTTATTTTCTTATGGACACACTGGAAACCATGCCTGAGAGCTTGACCAGGAAGTTAAATCTGATCATCGCTGCACGGATGACTGATCCGAGCATGTCGCACAGGCTTGCTCTTCTGGCCGATAGTTTCAACTCGGTAGAATGTAGTGATGGCTATACTCATGACATGCTAGACGACTTATATGAAAAAATGGATTTGGCTCTTGTCCCGGTTCTTTGGGAGGATAATCTTCCGCAGGTGGCAATAGAATCGGTGTGTCATCACACTCCGGTGCTGTCGAGTAATCTTGGAGGGGCCAAGGAGGTGGGCGGCAGTAATCCACTGTTTTCATTTGAGGCTAATGATAAAGCTGACTTTACCGCGAAACTACAGGCCTTTGTGGACAAACCGTCACTACTGCTTGAGTACTGGAAAATCTCAATGGTGCCCGTAACAATGCAGGGGCATACCTCTGAGTTGCTAGATATTTACGCCCAACCCTGTAGAGCGGCACCAATCGGGGGAATTGATAAAGATGTTATCGCTAAAGAAGGGCCTCTGAGTGCTGTGAGATGATTTTCGGTAATGTATGCGTGTAATGCCCTTCAGTGAGTCTTACTGACAGGTTCAGGGTTGGGACCTCAGAGTTTTTCTCAGCAACTCTCTGGCGAGAGCCGGGTTTCGCGCCTCGATTTTCATGGCGCATTCTCTGATTGTAGTTTCTTCCTCTGGAGAGAGCACCGGAATGTCATTTATGGCAGTCAGCATGCCCAGTATCGCCTCATTTGCCAAATCTTCAGTCCACAGATCATTCCTTAGCGATGGGTAACCAGAGAAGTCATCGTCGAACAGGTATTTATGTCCAGATAGCTTGAACCTATTATTGAGGGATTTATTGCTGTCGCGAAAATTAGCATAGAAGTCAATGGCCTCCTGTGCCGACGGGAGCATCTTGCCACCGGAGCCCAGGTTCGCCAGAAGGGTGTCCCTTATTGTCGGAGGCACATTTCTCTGTTGCATCAGATGACCCAGTTTCGTCGCCACGAACCCAACTGATTCATTTTGGCGGGTGAAATTGGAATGGGTCTCCATACCGGTAATGGCAAAGAAATCACTGACCACATCCCCATCCTTGAGCAGATCGCGTTCGAATATCCTCAGGTAGATATTGGCGTCTCCGAAAGCATCTGCCCAGAATCCTATTCTCCGGGAGTAGTTCAGGTAATCCTGGAAGTGAGGCTGGTACTGTGGCAAGGCTGTAGGCTGATTTCCATAGAACCTGGCGGCTTTTCGCCCCGAAACCTTGCTGCCCTGTTGGTGATGTGAGACTACCTGCTTGTCCTGTCTGCGGAGGTAAGCGACAATTTTTATGTCGCTAAAAACATCAACCAACTCACCTTGGAGGCGGGCGATACATTCTCGGTCAAAGACCCAGGACAGACCCTCCATCGAAACCACGATATTGCCATCATTTGCAGCGAGAGACCTGGAAAATCCGGGGTATATGGTGCCTTTATTGCTGTCGATCCATCCCTTAACCTTACCACCCTTGCGCATGTTACCATCACGTAACTGGTTATAGACGCTGATCCCCTGTTCAGCCAAGTGAGGTCTGTTTTTAAACAGAGCGCGCTGGATGGAGTTTGTTCCGGTATTGTGACTACCGATATGGATTATCAACTTTCGATTCGAATTAGACATTTCTCTATTAAATCAACTATTGGTGAGCAGGGACATGATCTTCCTGCTCATCCTGGCGGACCTGTCTCTGAAGCTTCGACTCAGGCCGGGCCTTGCATGGTCTGGATAATACTTATCATAGAGCTGCTGCAATTCGCTTGCACTCTGGATGTCAATTTCCTTCAATACGGAAATGCATTGCAGGAGGATGTTTGCGTTACCCTGCCAAATTGCAGGGATGGATTTTATACCTACGAGCAGACTGAGAATCGCATCGTTCGCTGAATCCTCTGTCCACTCATCTCCTGGTGCATTGGGATAGCTACTAAAATCGTCGTCAAAGAGAAATTCTTCCGGCGTCAAATTAAATTGCTGATTCAGTTTACAATTGCTCTCCCTGAAATGTGAATAAAAATCGGTAGCCTCCTGGCGTAGAGGAGCGAGTCTGCCCGAATTATCGAGTCTCCGATTGAGCTTTTCCCGCCGGTGGCGCTCCATATCGATGCGGTTGAAGAGATGGTTGACCTTGGTTCTCACGAATCCATTAGACTCGTTAACCCAATCGGTGCGAATAGTCTCCGTTGCACCCAGCATGTTGAAAAAATCTGAAACGACATCCTCTCCAAAGAGGTATTTTTTGTCGAAAACACGTGGCTGGACCTGGTCCTTTCCAAAGGCGTCTGTCCAGAGAGCTATACGTTCATGGAAATTCAGGTACTTCTGAAAATAGTCCTGATAGGAGGGGAGGGCCTTGTTTTCGCTGCCATAAAAAACCGAGGAGAAGAATTCGGTTGATTTGCTACCCTGCTGATGGTGTGAGATCGCCAGCTTATCCTGCCGTCTGATATATATGACGATCGATATATGCTCAAAATGCTTCTTCAGTTCTTCATGGAATGACTGAATCGTCTCCCTGGAGAAAACCCATGACAAGTTTTCCTGACAGAATAGAATATTTCCTTCAGTATTGCCGAGTGTTTCGGCCAGTTCCTTGCTTAGTCGCAGCCCGTCACGCGGGTCCTCATTCCGGTCAAACCACCCTCCAGAAATGCCAGTCTTGCGATCAACGCCGCCCTTTCCCCTGAAATAAAACTTGTATCCCAGGTCATCCAAGCACGCCTGGTTTTCATACAGTGCTTTTTGTATGGAGCTTGTTCCAGTCTTGTGGGTGCCAATGTGAAGAAGTAACTTTCTGCCCGAATTATGCATTCTCTCAAACCGAAGCCCTGTGGGGCATGCTGTTTCGCTGATTTCTGGCCCGATGGTCATCAGGTGGTAGTTTCGCTGGTATAATTTGTTTGCTATTTGGAACCGGTCGGCAATTCAGGCTATTCAAATGCGATGCTATGAAGTTTGAATGTTTAAATTGTCTCATATCCAGAGCGGGTATTGAAAATTTAAATTTTGAGGACCAAAGAGAAATTCGGTGTCCAACTCCAGATCACAGGACCCATGACCAATGGCAAAACGCATCCCACATCAGGTTCCGATAATGTTTGGCAGAAGCGGTATGTCTTCTTAGATAGGAGCTTCCAGGTGGCTGCATGGGCACACTGGAATTTGGGGGGCTCCTCTATTGATTTGTTGGGGCAACCTTGCTGGAAACACTATAGCCCATGATACAATCCGCGATGTGACGGAGGGTTGGAAATAACGCATGTACTCGCGAGGGTTTTTCAGGGAACACTCATCGCTTCTCCTATGGGTTTCTCGCCTGCTTGATGTTTGTATTCTTCTGGCTGTCTGTATCGGCGCCTATACGGTCGTCTTCGGCTACATACCACTGCGCCCTGATTATCAGGTCGCGGTAACACTTTCGGTGGTGGTGTTCCTGTCCATATTCCAACTTGCAGGCCTTTATCGTACCTGGCGGGGAGAGGAATTTGTCGCCGAACTGGCATCATTGTTCGTGGCCTGGAATATTGTCTTTGCGGTACTGATATTTTTGGCTGCCATAACCAAGACTACTGCTGACTTTTCCAGAGCGTGGCTACTCATGTGGTACACAGGGGGGTTTGCTGTGCTGTTCTTGCAGCGACTTGGCCTTAGAAGGGTCCTGAAGCTTATGCGTAGCCGGGGCTTTAATCTCAGACACATCATAATCATCGGCTCAAATGAGATTGGTGAACAGGTTCTGAGGCGGATAGCCGATACAGCCGATTCGGGTTTTAATATCAGGGCCTATTTCACCGACGACACGCGCGAACCTTCCGATGGCGTGCCAGTATGGGGCAATATTGCCGATGCACCTGATTTTCTCCGCGATAACCAGATCGACCAGGTCTGGATTGCCATGTCGCTCAAGGAGTCCGATGCTATCGAGCAAATACTCACTGAACTGAAAGATTCCATCTGCGATATCCGCTTGATTCCCGATCTATTCGGGTTCCACCTTATCAACCACTCGATTAGCTCTATATCGGGAATGCCGGTTATTAACCTCTCTGTCACACCCATGGATGGGTTGAACCGTTGGATAAAAGCCCTTGAAGACAAGAGCCTCGCGCTGACGATCCTTTTTGTTACCAGCCCCCTGCTGGTGCTGATTAGTATCCTTGTAAAGATGACCAGTCCTGGGCCGGTATTGTATGCTCAGGAGCGACTCAGCTGGAATGGAAGCCGTTTCAGGATGTACAAGTTCAGGACTATGCCGGTTGATATTGAGCAATCCACCGGGCCGGTCTGGGCTTCCGGGAACGAACGGCGGGCCACCCGGGTGGGAGCTTTCCTTAGGCGGACGTCGCTCGATGAGTTGCCCCAATTCTGGAATGTCCTCAAGGGAGATATGTCAATTGTCGGACCCCGCCCCGAAAGACCGGTGTTTGTCGAAAAATTCCGCGATGTAGTCCCCAGCTACATGCAAAAACACATGGTCAAGGGGGGCATTACAGGCTGGGCACAGATAAACGGCTGGCGTGGGGACACTGACCTGAATAAGAGGATTGAACACGACCTGTATTACATCGACAACTGGTCACTGTGGCTGGACCTGAAAATTATCTTCCTCACGGTTTTCAAGGGCCTGATTCACCCCCATGCCTACTGACTCCCCCGGTTCACACCCACTGTCTGAGTGTGTATCGAAACTTTTTCATATTTGACGTATCATACTCAAGCCTCAGTGAAAGCAATAAACTCAGGCGCACGGGCATGCAACGTCAAGCCTGGTAGCTTTTTCATTTTGAGCCTTTTATTTCAATCAACAGGAACGTAGCTATGAAGTACGGAATGACACTATTATTGGTTGCGGTGATGAGCATGCCGTATGCGGCTCTGGCCGAGGGTGGAAAGCCACCCATGACTGATAAACAATTGAACAAAATGCAGGTGCGGTTACAACTTAACGATGATCAAGTAGTAGAAATGCGCCAGATCCGTGATGATGGAGGAACCAGGAAAGATATGCGTGCTGTGCTGAACGATGAACAGAAGGCGCGGGCGAAGGAGCTCAGAAAAGAACACAAAGAAAAGGGGGGGAAAAAGGCAGAGAAGAACTCTGGTGAGGCATAGCAGGTATCACACTATATATGAAGACACGGGCTATCGGTCAGACTGAACCATTTACAGGTCATCAACGGCCTCGCGGAAATACCTGGCCGCACGTTCGAGGCCATCGGGGTGACTGTCCACCCAGTGAGCCACGATCAGCATAAAATCTTTATCACCAACAGCTTCCAAGTAGCCAGGCAAGCCGCCGGGAAGCTTGCCTCCCTGGAGATTTGGCATCATCGGGCGCAGTGAGCTGCACTCACCGGTTGCCGCCTCGATCAGTCGCCGCGAGGCTTCCGCCGGCATCCCCGGGGTAGCGAACGGTCCCGGGGTAACGAACCAGTCGGCGCCCAGGTGGCGAAGCCAATGGCACAGCGCCGCATCGTCAATACCCCAGGCAGCGTGCCGCGAAAGAATATCGGCAAAGCTGTTGTGTGCGAGCAGAGGCATCTGTTGCTGCCTCGCCAACACCGGTAATACTCCCAACCCCTGGATGAATGGCGCTACCAGAACACCGTCGACACCCAACTCGCAGGCCAGTTCCCAGCGAGGCATTAATTCATCCGGCTCGCAGAAAAGGTTTGCCAGGTAGAGCTTGCGTTCCCCGGTCAACTGCATGGCCTCGTCACGTACCGCGATCATTTTCTCGAGGTGATAACGGTAGGCATCCATGTCTGCAAAACAGATGAGTTCATCGTCTTTTACCAGGTGAAAACAGCCGACCAGCACATCCCGGTTCAGGGCGGCCATGACTTCAGTATCCAGGCCTATGCCAGGGCGCATGGCACGGCACAGCAGTGGGCCATGCTCCTTGTCGAGGAGGTGGAGAATTCCTGTTTGTCCAAAGGACGGGCCGGGTCCAAACTGGTCTGGCAAACGTATCTCGGACAAGCGAAAACTGGTCAGGAACCCAAGGCGTGGCAGTTCGCCCACCAACACATTGAGTAATTGAGCGGGTTTATTTCTTAACAGGTGAGCCGGCACTGCCAATTCTATCTCGTAGCTTCCCCCGCCCGCCGCTTGTTTTGCATAGACCTCTGTGCTCAGGAAGTATTCCGGGACGGTGGCGCTGGCGGCCTCTGCCGGCAGTGTATGCACGCGACAGACCCGGATTGTCCAATCCTCCAACATATCCGGGCTTGCATAACCCTTGATGTACAGGGTCGAAGCGCTCTGCTCCATGGCCATGCCCAATGCAGCTTCCTCTCCCGAACAAGGTGAGGTCACCCGATAAGTGGCAAAGATATGCTCGGCGGCGTCAAGCTCTGATGACCAGAGGAATGCCGTGGTATTACCGGGTAGTACAAGGTTGCCTGAACTCAACGTAAGAACTCCGTTAAATGTTGTGCATTGTGCCAATCCTCTACCGAGGTTAGTTTTATGTTAGTTTTTTCGCCGGGGATCACCCCCACGTCTATCCCCGCCCTAAGCGCCAGTTCCAGGGTGGATTGTTCATGCCAGCCCTCGGTATCAGCCCGCTCCACCAATTCCAGGAGTAGCGTTCGGGAGAAGGCGTGCGGCCCCTGGAAGATACCCACGTCATCGCGCCGAAAGGTCTGTGTCACGCGATTATTCACGATCCGTGCAACGGGCACGTCCGGCTGCAAAAATGCCCCGGCGGCGCTTCTGTCTCGGGCTGCATTCAAGACGGCACGGTACAGGTCGAGCGTGGCAAAGGGCCTGGTTACATCCACAATAAGTACAAACTTTCGCCTGGACTGCCGCACCAGAAGCGCCACACTTTCCGCTCGTGTCGCACCACCCTCAATGCAGTGACACCCCGGGCATAA
>Ga0164313_10006853_pt1 | contig 10022 bp, 7 predicted proteins | sample GuaBasSedimGuay4_FD_113735 | JGI IMG/M metagenome (GOLD analysis project Ga0164313, IMG submission 113735) | Subseafloor sediment microbial communities from Guaymas Basin, Gulf of California, Mexico - Guay4, Core 4569-4, 0-3 cm | ecosystem: Environmental > Aquatic > Marine > Hydrothermal vents >...
AAGACCCTCGTTGGGCTCGGCGAAACGGCGCTCGGCATGCTCGATGGCACCCTCGCCGACGAAGGCGAAGACCTGCGCGTCCGGTTGCAGATTCCCAAGACGATTGCGAGGTTCGCCCCGCCGAGCGCGGCGCGGATCCTCGTTCACCAGTTGGCGGCCGTCCGCAACGGGGCGGTCCGCTACCGCGTCCTGCGCGCCCTCAACCGCCTCGTCGCCGACAACCCCACCCTGAAACTCGACCGGCCCAGCATCAAGGCCGCCCTCGAACGAGAGCTCAGGGCCGCCTACCGATTCCTCGATTGGCGGCTGGCCCTCGAGCGCGACGGGGGTCGAAACGCCGGGCCCGGCTCCACGGTCCACGGATTGCTCGTCAAGATGCTCCGCGACAAGCACGAAAATGCGCGCGAGCGGATATTCCGCCTGCTGGGCGTCCTGCACCCACACCAAGATGTACAAACCATCTTCCGTGGCCTCGGGAGCTCGCGGGCCGACGTGAGCGCGAGCAGCCAGGAGTTGCTCGAGAGCTTCGTCGCGCCGAACCTCCGCGAGGCGGTCTCCGGACTCATCGACGACATCCCCGACGCGCAGCGCCTGCGGTCGGCCGGGGCGCTGCACACGCCCACCAACCCCTCCTACGTGGACTTGCTGCGGGAACTGCTCGGCGCCGACAGTGACTCGCTGCGCAGCCTCGCCGTCTATCACATCGCCGAGCTGCGCCTGTCCGAGTTGAAGCCGACGGTCGAGGCGCTCGAGCCCAAGCCCGACTCGTTGCTCGCCACGGTCGTGCGCAACGCGGTCTCGCTCCTCGCAGCCGAGCCGGAGGCTGCGTCATGATTGACCCCGCCCTCGACCAAGCGTTCGGCATCGGCATCGGCATCGGCGAAGCTCGGGTCCGCTTCCCGACGACCCTGGACCGGCTGATTCATCTACGCGCTCTGCCCAACCTCGGGGGTCTCGCCAGCACCGGTCTGACCTACATCGCCACCCACGCCAACGAGCGGCACTACAAGGCAGGAGAGCTGGTCTACCGCCCGGAGGAGCCAGTCACCGCGGTCCATTTGATCGTCGAGGGGGGGATCCGAGTCGAGCAGGAAGGACTGCACCTCTTCGACGCAGTCCCGCCGTTTGCCACGGGCTTTTTCCCAGTGATCGCGAAGTCGCCGGTGGGCCAGAAAGCCACGGCACTCGAGGCGACCGTGACCCTCGAAATCTCCCAGACCGACCTCTTCGAGATCCTCGAGGACGACTTCGGTTTCCTCGAGAACGGCCTCCGTCAGCAGTCGCGGCGGCTTGCGGAGACACAACGCGAGCTCGAAAGCCGGGGCCTGCTGACGCGCAGCGAACCCGAAGAGCGCCCCTACCCGGAGGAGCCGCTCGACTTCATCGAACGCCTCGAGCTGACGCGACGCGGCCCCTTCAGCACGGTCAATCTCGAGCCCCTCGTACAGCTGGCGCGCCTCGCCGAGGAGGTCCGCTACGAGCCCGGCGATGTGCTCTGGGAGGCGGGAGAGGCCTCGACTTGGGGAGCGCGTATCGTCTACGGAGTCGTCAGCTGCACCTCTGTGGAGAGGAACTTCCGGATGGGCCCGGACTCGTCCGTGGGCATGATCGAGTCAAACGGCCACATGCCCCGGAGCTACCGGGCGGTCGCCGAAACCCGGGTCGTCGCTCTCACGGAGAGGTCGGACGTATTCCTCGACGTACTCGAGGACCACCCGATGGTGGCGTTGGGACTGCTCAAGTTCATGGCCACCGCCCTCATCGACAACTCCCTCCGCCTCGCCAGGGCCCGGCTGACCGACCCGAGCGAGGGAAGGCCGGAAGCCGAGTAACTCTTCGCCCGTCCGAGCCGCTGGTAACCGAGCGCCCAGAGCCCCATATACGTGGAGTGCGCCGAAGACTCCTGCCTGTGTGCCTCGCTGTCGCCGGTGCCATGACCATTGGGACGGCCCTGGCCCAGCCGGAAGCGACTGCCCGCTCAGCGAGCGGAGTACGAGGCGCCATTCGTGCCATTCGCGCCGACGCCAGCGCGCGGGACGTGCCCGGGGTCGCGTATGCCCTGGTTCGTCGTGGGCAGCGCACCCGCCTCGGTGCGCTCGGGTACGCCGACATCACGAGCGCACGTCGCATGACGCCGCGCACGAGTGTCTACGCGGGCTCCCTCTCCAAGCCGTTCACGGCCCTCGCGGTCTCGACGCTCATCGACTCCGGCAGACTCTCACTCGACGATCCGTTGACCGACCACGTGCCGGAGCTGCATCTCGGCCCGGGCGCCCAGACGATCACGATTGCGCACCTCTTGACGCACACCGCGGGCCTGCCCCGTGAGGGCGGCGACTACTGGTTCGACGGGCGCTTCCCGATCGCCAGCGCGCTGACCGCCCGACTCGACGCCACCTCGCTCCGTTCGCGTCCCGGGGCGACGCTGCACTACTCGAACGTTGGCTACGCCCTCCTCGGCCTCGCGGCGGGCCGGGCCGCCGGTTCGAGTTACGAAGCGGTGCTGCAGAATGCGCTCTCCGGATTGACGCTCCGGTCTACGTCCGTTGGCCATCCACAGACGGGCCTCGCCAACGGCTACCGAGATAACCCGCGCCGCCACGGGAAGCGGCCGGCGCAGCGCGCCGATAATACGTCGCAATTACAGACGCTTGGCACCGGTCGGCCAAAATTGGCCTTGCCACGACCTTACGGGTGCGTAAGTTACGGTCGAGTAAGTTACCGGACCGGAGGTTTGTGTGGCCTGGATTCAAGAAGTCTCGAGAGCTTGGACGAAGACGCGCAGCACCGCGGCCCGTCGGCTCTTCCTCGACCGCCAAGCAGAGTTCTGGTTGGCCGAGGTGGATCCCGTTCGCTCTCTGACCGAGACCCGGGCCCGGGTCGTCCGCGTCATCGAAGAAACGGCAGACACGAAGACTTTCGTCGTGCGCCCGAGTGCCAACTGGCCCGGCCATCGGCCAGGACAGTTCACGACCGTCGAGGTCGAGATCGACGGTGTGCGCGTTCGCCGCTGCTACTCGATCTCGTCGGCGCCCGGCGACTCGCTCGTGGCGTTCACTGTCAAGCGGCTGCCGACCGGCCGGGTCTCCGCGTGGCTCCATGACCACCTCTCGCCGGGGGACGTGCTTCGCCTCTCGGAACCCGCGGGCGACTTCGTACTGCCCGAGCCAACCCCCGAGAAGCTGCTCTTCGTGAGTGGCGGCAGCGGAATCACTCCGGTCATGTCCATGCTGCGAGGCCTCCACCACCGCGGCGCGGTACGGGACCTGGTCTTCGTGCACTACGCGCGCAGTCGGTCCGACGTGATCTTCGCCGAGGAACTCCGGCGCCTCGCCGATCGCCATCCGGGCCTGCGCCTGGTGCTCCGCCTCGACGACGACCCCTCGCCGCGCCGCGGCTTCGACGAGGCCGATTTCGCCGAACTCGTCCCCGACTTCCGGGATCGCTCGACCTTCCTTTGCGGCCCGGCCCCGCTCATGGACCGCGCTGAGAAAATGTGGCGCGCTGCGGACGCCTCGGGCCGACTCTCGCGCGAGCGGTTCTCCGCCGAACCGAAGCTCCGGGCCCTAAGCGGGCCGACGAGCGAGGTTCACGTGCGCTTCGGTCGTACGGGTCGTGACCTCGTGGCCGCCGGTGCCGGCTCCCTGCTCGAACAACTCGAGCGCGCCGGCGCGCGGCTACCGAGCGGTTGTCGCATGGGCATCTGCCACACCTGCACCTGCCACAAGAAGAGCGGCACGGTAGAAAACCTCGTCACGGGCGAAGTGTCGAGTGAACCCGACCAGAAGATTCGGCTCTGTATCTCCGCCCCGCGCTCGGACCTGGAGCTGGACCTGTGAAGGGCCCGAACCACGCCCCCGCGCGAGCATCGCAAAACCGCCCCCCCGGCGAGAAAGGACGTCCCATGACGACCCCCAGCAAAGAACTGACCCGCGAAGAAGCGGAAGCCTTCGGCCGCGAGCTCGATGAGCTCCGCCGGCGCGTGGTCGCCGACCTCGGCGAGCGCGATGTCGCCCATATCCGCAGCGTCGCCCGGACGGCCCACTACAGTGAAGTCGCGGGCCGAGGGCTCTTGCACATCGGCATCGGGCCCGTGTCCTTCGTGGTTGGCGTCAGCGCCTTGGCGCTCTCGAAGATCCTCGAGAATATGGAGCTCGGCCACAACATCATGCACGGCCAATACGATTGGACCGGGGACCCGGCGCTCGATTCTCAACGCTACGAGTGGGACATCGCGTGCGACGGAGACGACTGGCGTCACTCGCACAACTACGAGCACCACACCTTCACCAATATCCTCGGAAAGGACCGCGACATCGGTTACGGATTTTTGCGCGTCACGCCCGAGCAGCCCTGGCGACCACTGCACCTGACCCAACCCGCCTTCGCAGCGCTGCTGGCTCTCTTCTTTCAGTGGGGAGTCGGCGCCCACGACCTGCACTTCAGCGAGATTCTCAGCGGCAAACAGTCTCCCGAGGGACTCGCCCGCCGTGCCCGGCCGTTCTTGTCCAAGGCGGCTTGGCAGCTCTTCAAAGACTACGGCCTCTTTCCGGCGTTGGCCCTCGCCAATGCGCCGCGCGTCGCCTTCGGCAACCTGCTCGCGAACGGCACACGCAACGTGTGGACCTTCGCGGTCATCTTCTGCGGTCACTTCCCCGAAGGCGTGCGTGTCTACCAGCCCGAGGAGGCAGAGGGAGAGAGTCGCGGTCAGTGGTACGTCCGTCAGCTGAACGGCTCTGCCAATATCGAGGGCGGCCGCTGGCTGCACATCCTCACGGGGCACCTCAGCCATCAGATCGAGCACCACATGTTCCCGGACGTGCCCGCGTCCCGCTACCCCGAGATGGCCCCGAAGGTTCGCGAGATCTGCGGCCGTTACGGCCAGCGCTACGGCACCGGGAGTTTCCGGCGTCAACTCGGCAGCGTGCTCGGTCGCATCACGAGCCTCTCTCTGCCCGGGCCCATGTCGTTCAAGAAGGCACGGCTCGACGGGACTCAGCCTTTCTGCGCGCCCGAAACCCCCACGACCGGCGAAGGGCGTCGGGGTGATGCGGCCGCACCGTACCGCGCGGCGGCTTGAGGCGGCCCTGTCCCGTTAGGTGGAAGGAACTTTCTTGATGGGTGCGGGATTCGGCGGAAGATGCCGGAGCCCCATCCATGCGAGTCCGGCGATGTGGCTCGCGACCTTGTCGACGGGGGGCTTTTGCTCCTCCGTCCACCATTGGCCGACGAAGGTCACCATGCCGATCAAGGCGTGTGCGTAGATCGGCGCCGCCTTGGGGTCGAACCCGGCCTCTTTGAATGCGACGGCGACGACCTTGCCCACCCGCTCGGCGACGTCGCTCAAGAGACTCGAGAAGTTGCCCCGGCTGGCGCCGACGGGGGCGTCGTGGGTCAGCACGGCGAAGCCCTCGGGGCGGTCTTTGACATAGGTCAGAAACGCCAAGGCGGCTTGTTCGACGCGCTCTCGGGGGCTCCCCGTGGCGATGGCCCGAGAGATGATGGCGACCACGTGCTCGACCTCCCGGTCGACGATCACGGCGTAGAGCCCCTCCTTGCCGCCGAAGTGCTCGTAGACGATGGGCTTCGAGACCTTGGCGCGCTTCGCGATGCGCTCGACTGACGTGGCCTCGTAGCCCCCCTTGGCAAAGGCGGCTCGGCCGACCTCGATCAACTGGGCCCGGCGGGCGGCGGCGGTCAGCTTTTTCCTCGTGGCCATGGCGACCACCATACTACGCGACCGTAAGTTACGTGAACGTAAGGTCGAGGCCGTTTGGGCGTCGCCGACGCCCAGGTGACGCTAGAGGCTGCTGAAATAGGCAAGCATGATCGCGCCTATCAAGAGGAAGCCGCCGAACGTGACCCCAAGGAAAATGAAGAGGCCTATGGGTGTACGTGGGGCGTTGGACACGTCGGTTTTCGCCGGGGCTCGAGCGTCCTGGACCGGCCTCGCATGTTCTTCTTGCAGGCGACGAGCCCGTGCGTCCGAGTTGTCGGCGCCCGCTTGGCCAGGCTCCCACAGTAGCGCCTGGAGTTTGTCCTGGGCCTTCTGAGCTCCACCCGGCGATTGTTGCCAAGTGATCTGGAACTCCTTGGAACCTTCGAGAGCGTGCACCGCGAAATACGTCTGATAGGTACTGTGATAGCTCGATCGAATCTCGAGCTTCGCCTGGCTGAGGTCCAGTTCCGTTGTGCCGAACACATTGCGGCATGCCAACACCGTCCCCCGCACTCGGAGCACGCGGAGTTGATACACCGCGACGATCCCCAGGATGAGGGGGATGGGGCCGAGTATGAGAAGCCCTTCGGTATCGGTCTCCATCATTACGAGGGGCACCGCGCAGACGGCCGCGCTCGACGCCCAGAACAGGGGAACGCTGAGTGCGAGCCTCGCTCGTGGGTACGAGAGGATCACCTGACCAGTCTACACGTCGCGGCATCTCGCTGGCGGTTCGTTGGAGAGCCGTCCGGCCCGTCTGAATGCGCCCCGCTTGGCGAAGAGTGACTCGACTGCTGTCGCGTCCCTTCATGAAGGAGCGCTGCAGCGCTTGCTGGGGTGTGGGAGACTTTGCTTCATGAACATGACCGTGAAGCGCTTGGTGAGGTCGGTCGCTGTTGCGGCGGGGGTTAGCGCATTTGTTCTCGCCGCGGGGCCCGCGCACGCTGAGACATTCGTCGTTGGCGCCGGCGAGGACTACGAGACTGTCGAAGACGGCCTGGCCGCCGCCAGCGCCGGGGACACCGTCTTGGTCCGGCGGGGCACCTACGACGTCGCGCAGCTGCGGCCCGGGTCCGGCGTCACGCTCATCAGCGAAGAGGGCCCGGTCCACACGAAGCTCTTCGCGAGCGCCGGGGGCCAGGCGTTGATGATCGAGGGCGTGTCGGACGTTCGCGTGCAGGGCTTCGACATCTACTCCGAGCTCTCGATCGGGCCGCGAACCAACGCCCTCGTCTACGTCGAGAACGCGACGGACGTCTACATCGGTGATTGCTATCTGCACGACGCGCCGAACGACGCGGACATCCTCAAGATGAACGATACCCAGCGCCTCGTCCTCGAAGACAGCGTGCTCTACAACCCGGGAGCCCGGTCGACGAGCGAGGGCTTTCAAGAGTGCATCGACATCCGTGGCACCGGTGACGACAGCATCACCGTCCGCGGCTCCTGGCTTTTTCACGAGGCCGGGCAGGGCGACTACCTTCTCTACGCCAAGGGCGGCACGACCAATCTCCTGTGGGAGAACAACATCTTCGGCCCTTCAGCCGGCGAAGACCCCGCCAACGTCCCCGTCGAGACGGGGCACCTCGGGCGGACCGATGCGGGCACGGACTACGAGTCGGAGAGCTTCGTGGTCCGCAACAATCTGCTCGTCGGCATCCGCGGCACGGGCGCATTCGCGTTCGCGGGCCCGCGCATCGCGCTTCTCTACAACAACGTCTTCTACCGAAATCAGGACATTCGGCGTTCCCTGATCGAGCTGAGCGCGAACCCGGCAGAGGCTGGCGGACCGGGAGTGGATCTCTTCAGCCTCAACAACATCTTCTACGACAACGGCGACCGCACGATCTACCGAGTCCGCGACGTCCCGTCGGGCGCCGGCCTGACCCGCGACTACAACCTCTACGAGACTGGGGCCGACGGCGGCGACCTCGACATCACCGACGAAGCCAACTCCAGGACGGCCGACGACCCCCTCTTCATCGATCCCGCAGTTCCCCTTTTCGATCCGGCCGCTGGCACCGCGCAGATCCAGGCGATCCTCCGCGGCTTCGAGACCCAAGAAGGCTCGCCGGCGCGCGGCGTGGGCACCGATGTCTTCGCCCTCGCCGGCGCAGTACACCCCTCTGCGATCGCGGACATGACCAACCGCCTCGATGCGTTCGGCACTCCGCGACCCGCAGGCACTTGGGACATGGGGCTCTTTCAGAGCTGCGATGGGCCATGTGCGCCACGACCCGATGGTGGAGTCGACCCCGATGGCGGAGTCGACCCCGACGGTGGAACGCCCGACGGTGGACCGTCCGACGGCGGAGGCGGCTCGGACAGCGGAGCACCGGACGCTGGTTCCGGCGGAGAGAGCGGTGGCTGTGGCTGCTCCGTTCATCGGGACGGCGAACCGGTGGGGCTCCTATTCATCGCATTGCTCGGCGCCCTCTTGCTCCGGAGGCGCCTGATCTGAGCACGGCGCCGTTTCGCTAGCCGTCGTTCTCGTACCAGGCAATCGTGTTGTCCTGGAGCGATGCGGAAAGCACGTCTAGGTCGCCATCGCCGTCCAAGTCTGCGGCGGTGACGGAAATGGCGCCATCCGCGGAGGTGGTGATGGTTCGGACGGTGAAGTTCTCACTGCCGTCGTTCTCATACCAGGCAATCTTGCCGTCGTTCTGCGAAGCCGAGAGCACGTCCACATCGCCATCGCCGTCCACGTCCGCGGTGGCGACAGCCCGGGCGCCATCCGCGGCGCTGGAGATAGTGACGGTGGTGAAGTTCTGACTGCCGTCGTTCCGATACCAGTTGATCCTGCCATCGAGGCGCGATGCCGAGAGCACGTCCACGTCGCCGTCGCCATCCACGTCTGCGCTGGCAACAAACTGGGGCCCATTCGCGGCGCTGGAAGGAGACGCGACGATGTCGTGGTTGGTGAAGTTCTGACTGCCATCGTTCTCGAACCAGGCAATCTTGTCATCAACCGCTGCCGCATAGATCACGTCCAGGTCGCCATCGCCATCTACGTCCGCGGTAGCGACGGAACTCGCGCCGACCGCGGAGGCACCGGTCTCGGCGGTGAGGTCGTGCAAGGTGAAGTTCTGACTGCCGTCGTTCTCATACCAGGCAATCGTGTTGTCCAACTCCGATGCCGAGAGCACGTCCATATCGCCGTCGCCGTCCACGTCCGCGGTCGCCAACGACTTGACGCCATCTGAGGCGGTGGTGATGGCATTGGCGGTGAAGTTCTGACTGCCGTCGTTCTCATGCCAGGCAATCGTGTCGTCAGTGACCGACGCCGTCACCACGTCCAGGTCGCCGTCGCCGTCCATGTCCGCTGTGGTGACGAAACGCGCGCCAGCCGCGGAGGTGGTGATGACTTGCGTCGTAAAGCTGGTAGGCGGAGGGGGTGCGGCGTCGCCGGGAGCACCGTCGATCATGCCACCATCGGCCATGCCGCCGTCGAGCGTGCCACCGTCGAGCGTGCCACCGTCGACCATGCTAGCGGGCAAGACGTCGAAGCCAATGCGACAGGCACACAACAGTGTAAGCGCGCTCGCAAGTCCGTGACGAGACAAAGTCACGCCATAAACGTACCGAGAGGTACTCGAGCTTGTCTACGTCGAAAACTCATCTACCTGTCTCAGGGCACCCTTGGTAGGCGCCCTGTCACTTGGTGCCAACCCCTCGGAACCTTCGCGCCTCACGAGTGTCCATTGCTCTACGAAGGCCGCGACACGGGCCGGGACGTTGCCCAGCGGACACATGACCCGGGGCCGCCCGCCGACGCGAAGAGGCGGACAGATGTTCCGAGGAGGATGCGATGACAGAAGGTCGTGGGGCACAGAAGCGAGATCGGCGAGCGTTCAGACGCGGGTGGCGCGACCGCCGGTTGCTCTGGCTCCTACCGCTGTCGGCAGGTGCACTGGCTGCGGCACTACTCTTCGCGCCAGAGGGAGAAAGACTGGAAGGCTCCGAAGGGGTGCCGACCGAGGAGCGGCCCCGGGTCGCGCGGGTGCTGCAGGGAACCGAGTTGTATCCCGGCGAGACACTTGACGACTCGGCGGTGGCGCCGCCACCAGAAGCTCTCCTGGCGGAAGACGAGCCCTCCATGGCCCGCGAGCAAGCTGCAAACGCGGGCGTCTTGGGCGTGCTCGCAGCGCAGGGGGGCGCCCATAGCGCCCCAACTTCTCCCTTCGGCAGCGACTCGGCGCTGGGTAGCGATCCCATGTCATCGCTCGGCGCGCTGATGGGCGATCAGACAGGATCGAACTTCGGATTCGGCGGACTGGGGCTCATTGGGTCTGGCCGGGGCGGC
>Ga0164313_10006854_pt1 | contig 10021 bp, 5 predicted proteins | sample GuaBasSedimGuay4_FD_113735 | JGI IMG/M metagenome (GOLD analysis project Ga0164313, IMG submission 113735) | Subseafloor sediment microbial communities from Guaymas Basin, Gulf of California, Mexico - Guay4, Core 4569-4, 0-3 cm | ecosystem: Environmental > Aquatic > Marine > Hydrothermal vents >...
CCGGAATCGGCGATGCACTGGGGTCACCGTGAGAATCAATAGTGATGCGACTCGTGTAAACATCAGCCGTGCGACGAAATGTAAAACTGCCAAACTCGCCGTCAATGATAAAGTCTTCAATGTTCGGGTTATCTTCCCAATACTTCGGTGCACCAGCGCCTAATTCCACAGCAAGCGCCGCTTCGAATGTCAGGCTTTCATTCCTCGTGTCGTACCAGATGACCTGGCACGCGCCACGCGCGCAATTGATTGCAGGCATGAACTGAAATGCATGCCCCGCTACCGGGCTCACCTGAAGTGGCGGGCTCCAGACGGTCCCGTTCTGTGAGGTCCGCACCATGATTCGCGAGCCCTGGTTAAAAATGCAATTGCCGTCGGTATCTCGCGGCCGTTCAGAATACGCCAACACATACGTGTCACCGGTCGCGCTGACCCACGGGAAATCGTTAGTCCTGAACGACACGGCTTCTTCTGTTATTGCCGAATCTGGCAGTGTTATCTGGTCGAAAGGACAGATGTCGGTAATTTCGAAAACCTTGCCAATTTTCCGCCCGCGATTTTTCGAAATCGCGCCCATGATTGCATCGTTTTCTGTGCCCGCCTGAAATCGACGCACTGTGTAGAGAATCTCGTTTTCTATATGGGCAACGGACAGACCCTGGTCCAGTCCGGATGAATTCGTGATTTGTTGCGGATTTGACCAGCTGCCATCAGCGCCAAATTGGTCTGAATAAGTGGAATAGGTACGGATGTTCTGATTGCTGCCATTGAATACAGCGTAGGTCACTATGATGCGAAGATTTGGCCACTCTCTTTCGACGATTTCGCCTGTCTCAAGTGTCATTGTGACAAGTTGCGTGCCGCCGTTCGGGTCAATAATGACTCGTGCATCGGGCTTGTCGATAAAATTAACGCCGCTAATAGATGCAATCTCGATCTGACCCGCTTCTGAAAGGTGACGAAAGCCAGTTTCGCTGTTCACTTCCATCATGCGCTGGATCAACATGACGCTGTTGCCGCCTCGAATTCCAGCAATGCTGGTTACTGCCGCACCGCCGGGCCACGCGAGCATCGTTGGGTCGGCGGCGAAATCCCTGCCGATCCAGGAATTGTCCCTGGTGCCGGTTAGCGGACGACGGATAAAAACCCTTCCATCTCTTGTTTCAGAGAATCCGATCCAGGTGTCGCCTTGTTTTAGCGGCAGGTCCGCGAATCCGTACCAGTTGTAGGCACACATCACGTTCAGTTCGTTCAGTGGATTAACGGCACAGGAAGGTTCGTTTTCCTGTTTGCCCGGCTGCCCAGGTTCGTAGCCTTCAGCACCAAGTCCGGTTACATTTATGTTGCTCTCCACAACCTGCGCAAATGCTGCACTCGCTGCGATTACACCAAGAATTGCGATCAATAAAACCGACCGCATACTGGTGAATGCCGGGCCTAAGCCCGAATCCCTGATTCCTTTCATTTTCTACCCCTGATGACAGCCGTTTTTATTTGCTAGTCCGCGCCGAATGACGCCGTGCTGCCTGCTGTTATTCTAGGTGAGCATTATAGTCCAAGCGGGCAAAACGCCAAACTTTATTTGTCCATACGTAATAACCCAGACAATTAAGCAGGCTATACGAAAAATATAACTAGTTATGTGAAATGGGGACCATCTTTGGATTTCGATTTCCAGTAACCCGCATCCAAATAGTAGGGTGAGAGAAATGAGGGGTATTAATCCTTCCTATACTCAGACCGACTGGTCGACTACGTTTGAAAGTGGCAGTTACACAGAAATTTTTGCAGGCTCCTCAATTTTGTTAACAAAGCTGGTTACCCGCTTCTTGCCAACGGAAATCACGACGGTGAACACCTGATGCGAGGCATCAATATTGAATTCATGCTCAGGGTCGAGGTAATTCCATACAGTCCATAATAGATTTTGAGGCGTTAAACATCGGTTCCAGCTGAATCAAAATGCCGCACCGCAGTATCCGGCGAAAACGGTCGCTGCATCTAGTATTATTAATGGATAAGCTCTTTTTAAACGGACGAGCGATACAGTGGGTAGGGAATACAAATATCGCGCTTTTATCAGCTACAGCCACAAAGACGAAAAATGGGCTTCCTGGCTGCACAAAGCGCTCGAAACATTTCGTGTGCCGAAGTATATCGTGGGCAAGACCACGAATATGGGCACGGTTCCCGAGCGCATGGGAAAAGTGTTCCGTGACCGCGAGGAACTCTCCTCATCTCACAGTCTGGGCACAGACCTAACCCAGGCACTTGAGGACTCCGCCTGCCAGATCGTCATCTGCTCACCAAACGCAGCAAATTCGCACTGGACCAACGAGGAAATACTCACCTATAAACGCCTCGGCCGGGAAAGTCGCATCTTTTGTTTGATCGTCGATGGTGAGCCCGGCACCGACACTGAGTGCTTTCCGGAGGCAGTTCGTTTTCAGATGGCTGCCAATGGCATATTGTCTGACAAACCTGCAGAGCCCATCGCAGCCGACGCAAGACCGCACGGCGATGGCAAACAGAACGCGAAGCTCAAGCTGATATCAGGAATGCTCGGTGTCGGCTTCGATGCACTCAAACAACGCGAACATCAACGTCGACAACGGCGCATGTATATCATCACCGCCGCCGCAATCGTCGGGATGGTCGTGACCAGCGGACTTGCGACCATGGCGGTCGTGGCCCGAAATGAGGCGGATATTCAAAGGCAGCAGGCAGAAATTGAAGCAGAGACTGCCCGGCAAACCACAGACTTTCTGGTAGGCTTATTCGCCGTCTCGGACCCCAATGAAGCTCTGGGAAACTCGATTACTGCTCGCGAGATCATGGATAAAGGTGCAGAGAGAATTGAAACGGAGTTGGTCACGCAGCCAGTTATACAGGCAACGCTGATGGAGACCATGGGAACGGTCTACAAAAGCCTCGCCCTGTTCCCTCCCGCTGCGTCGCTTCTGCAAAGTGCCCTTGAAAAACGACGTGAAGTCTATGGCGACAAACATCTTGAGGTTGCGCGAACGGCGGACAGCCTCGGTGAAGTGTTAAAGCTGACTGCCGAATACGAGCAGTCGGAGGAAATGTATCGCGAAGCTCTGGCTGTCCGCCTGGATTTGCTTGGCACCGAACATGTCGACGTCGCAAGCAATAAGTATGAGCTTGCCGATCTCCTTGGGCGAATGGGTAAGTATGCAGAAGCTGAATCGTTGGTTCGCCAGGCACTGGCAATGCAACGCAAACTGCTTGGCGAAGAAAGTGCCGAAGTTGCCAAGAGTCTGGAAGGCCTTGCGTTGAATCAATACGACCAGGGAAACTATGATCAGTCAGTGCCGCTCATGCGAAACGCTGTAGCATTACAACGAAAATTGCACGACAAACCCCATACTGACTTGGCCGAAGCATTAAACAATCTTGCTTTCCTGTTAGGCGAAATCGGTGAGTATCGCGAATCTGAAATTCTGTTTAGAGAAGCGCTGGCCATGAACCAGTCTCTGTTTTTGGATGATACACACACCGAAATTGCGTTAGGTCTCAACAATATTGCTTTCGCGTTGTACGATCAGGGAATGTATGACGAAGCCGAAGCTATGACCCGGGAAGCGATTGCCATGCAACGGAAGTTGCTTGGTGATAATCATCCAGAAATTGCAGCGTTGTTGAATAATCTCGCCTTTCTGCTTTATGAGAAAGGTGATTTCGACGCCGCGCAAGATATGATGCGTGAATCGCTTGAAATGTATCAAAGCACGGTTGGTAGTGACCATCCTGCTGTCGCCCGCGGCATGGGAAATCTCGCCATGTGGTTGATGGAAGCTGGTGATTATGAGGCTGCCGAACCTCTGCTACATCAAGCAGTCGACTTGCGTAGAAAACTACTTGGCAATGAACACACGGATTTGGCAGGCAGCATGACGCTGCTCGCAAGCCTGCTGATCGAAACGAAGCGCTTCGAAGAGGCACGGTCAGTGGCTGCTGAAGCAAGATCTATTTGTCTGTTGGCGTTAGAGGAAGACCATTGGCGTACCGCCGGAGCTGCTAGCGCGGAAGGCGCAGCACTCGCAGGAATGGCACAGTATGACGCTGCCGAAGTCCTGCTGCTGGATAGTTTTGCAGTGCTAAACGAAGATGATGGAGCGCTGCCTTTTTTCGCCGCCAATACCACCCGCTGGCTGGTGGAACTGTACGAAACTCAGGGTAACATTAAGGAAGCGGCGAAATATCAAGCCATGCTCAGTAGCTACTGAAACCGGAAGTATTTGCGGTTGGCAATTCGCTTTATTACATAACGGTCGAAATTTTGTGACCGTGCGATTGCCCCTTAAATGATTGCGGTGTATTCTGAATTTTCCACGCGTAATACTTTAATAAACAAACAATAACAACGCGTATCAAGAAAAATACTCATAACGCACTGTGCAGACGATCCCAAGAATTGGGCCGTTACGCACACAGATATGGCCATACTTGGTTGTCACAGAATATAACGCTGCCAGCTTCATAGAGACTGTCGGTGTTTAAGGGGTAGAAAAATGAACGCAAGAATCAAGAATCTTATCGGCATTATAGTGCTGTCCATTTCGGGAACTTCGGTGGTAAATGCAGCGCCGACGGAGAACCCGGTAACGGGCCACTGGTATGAGGTATTTCCGGGCAATAGCATGACCTGGGATGACGCCAAAACGGCTGCCGGCCTCAAATTTCACTTGGGCGTGCAGGGTCACCTGGCGACCATAACCTCGTCAGGAGAAGACGCGTTTATCGAAACGGTTCGAGCTGCAGCAAGAGTCGCAGGAACCATAACCCGTAACGAAATCTGGGTCGACGGTATACAGCCGTGCACAGGCGGGCCAGGCTCGTGCCCCGCGGTTGGTGAAGGATGGATATGGGAAAATCTCGAAGGCGCTATATCAACGCCCCAGGTACCGCTTCCATCTTTCTCTAACTGGCTGGCCGGCGAACCGAATGACAATACCGGTGCCGGCAGTGAAAATCATCTCGCTATCGGTCTCCGCGGCACATCCGTTGTCGGCTGGAACGATGAGGGCGCACTCGGAAATATTGGCGGCTACATTGTCGAATATGACGTGCCGCGTGTGGCCGAGGACTGTTCGGTTAGCGAAGGAGGTTGCGAGACTGTTGAGGGCCATGAACTGACATTTCCGGAAGGGTCGATTCCGACCGGTGCAAAAATCAGTTTCAACGCGTTTGAGTTCGCTGATGACCCGGCAAGATGCGGACTCAGTCCGCTGGTAATTTTTGGCACCGACACCGATCCCAGTGATGAGATGCCAGAGCTGATCATTCCACCATACTTGTGTGGATCACCAGATTTCGTCGTCATTGCAGTTGACTCAAGCGATCTCAATATTCTCGAAGGCACGGTATTCGTTGAGAACGATACGCCGACGGTGTTGCCGGATAACGATATTCTGGTCTGCGAGGACCCGATCTTTCAGGATTTCCCGACAGAGGGAGACCCACAATTTCAGGACGTTGTTGTCTGGCAGAGCACAGAGCCGACCGAAATGCTGGAAGTTGACCCGAGTGTGGGCGGCGTTGGCCAGTTCGCTGGTGCGGCAGGCGAGTTTACAAACGAATGCGGAAGTTCACGAGCTCGCGTAAGGGGCGCATCTTATTATGTGGTGGGCCTCAGCATAAACTTTGGACCAGGATACGAGTGGTCCAGCAGTACTGCCGCCAATTTCGGAAAATTCGTTGAGTTGACGAGATACAAGCTGACGCTATTGCAACAGTCCCTTGTGAACGCGAAGTCCGATGGTGCTCTGAAAAATGGCGACTACACGAAGATGAAGCAGCAGCTTAAGAACGCGGTCAAGAAGCTTGATCGAGGCAATTATTCAGGTTCACTGGCTCACGTTAATAAGTTCCTGAAATTTGTCAACAAAGCTAACTACACGATCATTGCTGAAAGGAATCACAATGGTGAACACCTGATGCGCGGCAGCAATATCGAATTTATGCTCCGGGTTAAGGTCATTCCATATGCTCAATAGGAAAAGCAGCACCAGTTTTTCCTGATGTAGAACGCTAGCTGTTTGATCGAAGGGCCCGCAAGGGCCCTTTTTTCATGTAAGTTGCATCCCTATGGATTTCTCGCAAACACAATTCCATACCATCGTTGGCGGACAGGTCGGTTTTGCCGTCCCGTTGATTGTTGCTGTGACGGGTCATCGTGATCTTGTTGCCGAAGAGATTCCTGCAATACGTGAGCGGGTCAGCAAGTTCCTGACCGACCTGCGCGATGAGTATCCTGATCGCGGTGTATCCGTCATGTCAGCGCTTGCCGAGGGTGCCGATCAACTCGTCGCTACTGAGGCACTGCGACTTGGCATACCGTTGATCGCGCCGCTGCCAATGGAAAGAAAACTGTACATCCGGGATTTTGAAACAATCAAAGTCCAGGAAAACTTTGAATTCCTGAGCAGTCGCGCGGCTGAAACTTACGAGCTGCCGGTCACACCTGGCAATACGATTGAGTCGATCAGCGAGTATGGTGACGCACGAGATCAACAGTACGCCCAGCTCGGTGTATTCCTGTGCGCCCATTGTCATATCCTGCTTGCACTGTGGGATGGCAAAGACAACGATAAACTCGGCGGCACCGGGCAGGTTGTTCGTTTTCATCACGATGACGTAATGCCCGGTTACACGCCGGAAGCAACCGGCAGTGGTCTCATTCTTGCCGATGATGAAAGCGACCTTGTGTACCACATCGTGTGTTCGCGTGACCGGCCGGATGGACAGCCAGCTGAAGGGCTGGAGGTGGGTGACTATTCTTGGTTTTCACTCGACAAGGACGAGCCACGTTCCAAAACACTGCCAGAAAGCCATCGTCGCGTGTTTCGATTCACCAGTGAATTTAGTAAGGATGCGATTAGATACTCTGACAAAATCAGCGATGATGCCTGGCCCCTGATGACCAAGGAGGATCATGCCGTCCTACCAGTGGGTTTGCGCGACATCGACCACGTATTTCGTGCCGCCGACTGGCTCGCCATCCATTATCAGAAAGGTATGATGTTTGCGCTTAAGTCGACGCATTTTCTGGCGATGTTGATGGGCCTGATGTACATCGCCTACTCGGATATGTTGCCCATGCGCATCTTCTTATACGCATTCCTGGGGTTTTTCGTTCTGGCAACGGCGATACACACAATTGGCAACCGGCGTTCCTGGCACCGCAAGTATCTCGATTACAGGACTCTTGCAGAGGGCTTGCGGGTCCAGTTGTACTGGGCGGCGGCCGGTGTGAACAGTGGTAGCAAGACGAAATACACCCACGACACTTTTCTGCAGACTCAGGATCCGGATCTGGGCTGGATTCGAAACGTGATGCGTGTGGCTGGTACAGAATGTGACGCTTCAGACTACAGCGCACAGGCGGGTCTCGACTTCACGTTGCGAGAGTGGCTAGGCGATGCAGATTCCGGCCAGCTCGGCTACTTCCGTCGCAAGGGAGAGGAGCTCGAACGTCGGCATCGGCGAACCGAGCAAATGGCAAAGATTGTTCTCTGGGTTGGCTTTGCTGCGATTTCTCTTTTCGTTTTGATGAGCGCCGATCTTGGGGAGCTGGTACGCGATCCCGTGGTCGTTTTGATGGGCGTGATGTTGTTGTTTGTTGGTGTCCGGCAGTCATACAGCTTCAGCATTGCAGACGCAGAACTGATCAAGCAGTACGAGTTCATGTTCCGCATTTTCAGCAATGCTCGCAGGCGTATCGACGCCACCGATGATAATGAGGAAGTACGGCGGGTTCTTCGCCTGCTGGGGGATGCCGCCCTCGGGGAGCATGCACAGTGGATACTGATGCACCGCGAGCGCTCGCTGGATCAGGGTGAAGTGTTCCGGATGGGCAGCTAGAGCTCGTCGGTTGATTGAACTGACCCCGGTAAAACAGTCTAAAATCACAATTCAAGAATAGTGGGGAAAATCCTGATGTCACGAACTACCATAGCGGCACTCGCTGCGTCATTGTTGCTGCTCGGAAGCTGGCTGCCAGCCCAGGATGACGCGGACGCGGTTGACCCAAAGTACACCTGGGATCTCGATGAAATATATCCGTCGGTCGAAGCCTGGGAGCAAGCACGTGATGAAGTCATGGCTAACTTCGAGGCCATTGAAGAACGTCGCGGCACGCTCGGAGACAGCGCCAATGATCTGTATGAAGCGCTAGCACTGGTGTCGGATACCAGCAGGGAGGCGGCACGCGTTTCTGCATATTCAAGCCTGAGAGCAGACGAAAACCTGCGTATAACAGAAACGCAGGAAAGACGGCAACTGAGCCAGATCATGTATTCGCGCCTGAATGAAGCCACGGCCTGGATGCAGCCAGAGCTCCTGCGAGTCGGCGAGGAAGTGATAAATGCCTATCTCAAGGAAGACCCACGTCTCGATCGGTTTGCGTTCCAACTCGATGACAGTCTGAGAAATGCGCCGCATACGCTCGGCGATGAGGCGGAAGAAACGCTGGCATTTTTCTCGCAGGCATTTGGTGCGGCGAACAATATTTACAGTGTAGTTGCCAACTCCGATATTCCCTGGCCAACGATTACCCTGTCCACCGGCGAGGAAGGAGTCATTGATTCACAAGGTTACAGCCGCTTCCGCGGCAGTGAAAACCGTGATGACCGCAAGCTCGTTTTCGACACGTTCTGGGGCAAATGGCTGGAATATCGTAACAGCGTTGGCGCCATCCTTGGCACACATATACAGACCCAGGTCGCACTCGCCAAAGCGCGTAATTATGACTCGGTTCTGGACCGTGAGTTATTTCAAGACAACTTGCCGCCGGCAATATACCGAACACTCGTCAGCGAGGTGAATGCCGCACTACCAACCCTGCATCGCTACTTTAAATTAAGGGCACGAATACTCGGTCTCGACCAGATGCGCTACTACGACATCTATCCGCCGCTGGTCTCTCTCGATAAAGAATTTGACATCGAGACGAGCAAGGAAATAACGCTCGACGCGATGTCTGTTCTTGGTGACGACTGGGTAGACATGCAACGCGAGGCAATCAACAAGCGCTGGATGCATGTTTACCCACAACGCGGCAAACGATCGGGCGCCTATATGAACCCGGCTGCGTACGATGTGCATCCTTTCCTGTTGCTCAATCACAATGATGACTATGAGGGGTTGTCAACGCTGGCGCATGAGTGGGGTCATGCCATGCACACGCTCTATTCACAGCAAAACCAGCCGTTTGATACGGCCTTTTATTCGACGTTTATTGCGGAGATTCCGTCAACATCGCTTGAACTCATTCTTCAGGATTACATGTCGAAGAACACTGAATCCATAGACGAGAAGCTGTTCTATCTTGGCCGGGCGCTGGAGGGCATGCGTGGCACGTTCTTCAGGCAGACCATGTTCGCCGAATTCGAACTGTCGCTTTACGAGGCTGTCGAGCGGGGAGAGGCTCTTTCCGGTGAGAGTATTTCTGAAATGTATGGGGATATTCTGAAGCGCTATCACGGGCATGATGACAATGTTGTGGTCATCGATGAGTTATATACGAATGAGTGGATGTTCATCCCACACTTTTACTACAACATGTATGTGTATCAGTATGCGACGTCGAAAACTGCGGGTACCGCGCTCTACGCGAAGATTGTTGAGGATGGTGAAAGCGGCGTGGAGAATTACAAGAACCTGTTGAAAGCCGGTGGATCTGATTATCCGTATACGCTTTTGAAAAATGCTGGCGTTGATATGGCGACGCCGGGGCCTTATCGGGCGGTGGTTGCGAAGATGAATGCGATTATGGATGAGATGGAAGTGTTGCTGGAGAAGCGGGGGAGTGATTAGTTGAGTTTCTCGCGCGGAAATTTGAGGTAATCGCACAATCGCGGCAAGATGCCGCTCCCACGAGATTTTCGCTAGTCTCGTGGGAGCGGCATCTTGCCGCGATTGTCGAACATCAAGGAAGAGATAATCAGGGCACCTATTCCTGATGATCTTCACGATGTTGTTCCAGCAACGTCGTAAACCA
>Ga0164313_10006855_pt1 | contig 10021 bp, 5 predicted proteins | sample GuaBasSedimGuay4_FD_113735 | JGI IMG/M metagenome (GOLD analysis project Ga0164313, IMG submission 113735) | Subseafloor sediment microbial communities from Guaymas Basin, Gulf of California, Mexico - Guay4, Core 4569-4, 0-3 cm | ecosystem: Environmental > Aquatic > Marine > Hydrothermal vents >...
CCGACGGTATATCCGCGAAATGGTGGAGCTGCGCCGGGTGCACAATCAGATGACCCGGGAGATTCTCAAGCTCTCGGAGAGGCGTAGAGATTCCGAGTTTCGTCTCGCCTTCATGGAAAGGGACGCCTGGCGCTATAAACGACGCCGCGATGGATTGGCCTCTGTTCAGGGCGAGATCATCGGTCTGCCGGCAGATTCACCCTCAGTGTCCGAACCGTCGACCCGCGAAACCGCTCCCGAGGCTCTGCAGGAATTCACGCGGCAGGCACCCGGCGAATCCGACCTCTTCTCCCTGACCTATCGCCTTGAGCCCGCGCGTTTCAAACCGGGCAAGGGTTCCTGGGTGGTGGTCCCCGAACTGATGCGTCCCGAGGAAATGCGCTCCCTCGTACGCTACTGCCGGCGAAATCGCCTGAATCTTGCGGTTGTGTTTCACGACGCCATCGCAGTCACCCATCCCGAATTGGTCGCCGAGCCCATCCGCCGGAATCACGCGGCCTATATGCGCCACCTCTGCCGGGCGAACCTGGTGCTCGCAGTCTCCCGGCAGTCGGCCGACGACCTGAAGCACTTCGCACAGAGTCAGGGGTTTCCCATCCCCCCAATCACCATCTGTGCCAATGGCGCTTCTTTCCCGGGTGAAAGGATATCGCTCGAATCACCCCCCCCTCCCCCGACTCGGGCGATCTGCGTCGGGACGATCGACCCTCGAAAGAATCACCGCACGCTGATCGCCGCGTTGGACCACCTCCATCAGCGCCACCCTTCACTCGACCTGCGGGTCACCCTGATCGGCAATGCCTACGCCGGATCGAACGACCTGGTGCGATTGGTCCGCGATGCCTGCGAACGGCTTCCGGGCCTTGAATGGATTCAGGGCGCCGAAGATCGGGAGCTGGTCGAGGCTTACCGGGACTGCCATTTCACCATTTTCCCTTCCGTGCTCGAAGGTTTCGGAATACCGGTGCTTGAGAGCATGTGGCACGGCCGCCCGTGCATCTGCTCAACAAGCGGAACGGTGGGCGAAAGCGCCTCGGGTGGGGGCTGTGCCACGGTCGATGTGACCAACTCGGACGATCTCGCCGACGCGATCCTCCGAATGGCCCGGGATGAACCTTTTCGTCGGCAATTGACGAACGAAGCGAAATCGCGGGTACTGCGCACCTGGCGGGAACAGGCGCTCGATCTGGTCGAGACACTGAGCCATGCAGTGCCCCGCTATCAAATCCCCTGAAACAAGACCGATACTCTTCTTACATGAAAATACTAGTAACCGGGGGATGTGGGTTCATCGGCAGCAATCTTGTGCGCTACCTCCTCGAGGAGGCCGGAGAAGGCGTCGAGAAGATCGTCAACCTCGATCTCCTGACCTACGCCGGAAACCCGGCCAACCTTTCCGATCTCGAGAATCGGGACGACTACACCTTTGTTCAGGGTGACATCGGCGACACCGAACTCGTCCCGCGCCTCCTGAAAGAACACGAGGTCGACCTGGTCATGAACCTGGCCGCAGAGTCCCATGTCGATCGCTCGATCGACTCGCCGGAACCGTTCATCCAGACCAATGTCACCGGCACACTGCGCCTGCTCGAGGCCGCCCGTCACCACGTGGCCGAACGGAGCGGCGAAGCAAAGGATCGGTTTCGTTTCCAGCATATTTCAACCGACGAAGTATACGGATCGCTCGACCGGGATGAACCGGCATTCACGGAAAAGACGCCTTTTGCCCCGAACAGCCCCTACGCCGCCTCCAAGGCATCCGCCGATTTCCTGGTTCGCGCTTACCACCACACTTTTGGCCTGGCGACGCTGACCACCAATTGTTCGAACAACTACGGCTCATTTCATTTCCCCGAAAAGCTGATCCCCCTCATTATTCTCAATGCTCTGGAAGGACGACCGCTTCCGATCTACGGCGATGGGTCCAATATCCGCGACTGGCTCTATGTCGGCGACCATTGTCGGGCACTCTGGCTGGTCGCCACCAGGGGCAGACCGGGCGAGACCTATAATATCGGGGGTGATTCAGAGCGGACGAATATCGATATCGTGCGCACGATCTGCCGGCTCCTTGATGAACGCCGCCCGCGCCCGGGAAAGGGTTACGAAAGCTTGATCGAGTTCGTAAAGGATCGGCCCGGTCACGATCAACGCTATGCGGTCGACTTCTCCAAACTGAATGCTGAACTCGGGTGGTCCCCCACTCAAACCCTCGAGTCCGGACTAGAAAAAACCGTCGACTGGTATCTCGAACACCTCGACTGGTGCCGTGACATCACCAATAACAACTACCAGCGCCAGCGCCTTGGTACGACCCCCTGATCGATCCACCACATGAGTAATCGCAAAGGCATCGTTCTGGCCGGGGGTTCCGGCACCCGCCTCTACCCGCTCACCATCGCGGTCAGCAAGCAACTGATGCCCGTATATGACAAGCCGATGATCTACTACCCGATCTCGGTGCTGATGCTGGCCGACATTCGTGAGATACTGATCATATCGACCCCGGAGGACCTGCCGCTGTTCAGGAAGCTCCTCGGCGATGGTTCCCAGTTCGGGGTCGAATTCCAATACGCGGAACAACCGCGCCCGGAGGGCCTGGCCCAGGCCTTTTTGATCGCGGAATCTTTTCTCGATGGCGCGGCCGGCGCCCTGATCCTCGGCGACAACCTCTTCTATGGGCACGACCTGGTTCGCTACCTTCAGGCTGCGGCCAGGACCGAAACCGGTGCGACCATCTTCGGCTACCATGTCGCGGACCCGAAACAATACGGCGTGGTCGGCTTCGACCGGGACGGCCGGGCGATTTCACTGGAGGAAAAACCGGAAAAACCGCAGTCGAACTATGCCGTCCCCGGGATCTACTTTTACGACGATTCAGTCGTTCAGAAAGCACGGGCCCTGAAACCCTCGCCCCGGGGAGAATTGGAAATAACCGACCTGAATCGCAGTTACCTCGATGAGGGTTCGCTGAAGGTGGAGCTGTTCGGGCGGGGCATCGCCTGGCTGGACACCGGGACTCACGATTCGTTGATCGATGCCGCTAATTTTGTACAGGTCATCGAAAACCGCCAGGGGCTGAAAATTGCCTGCCTCGAAGAAATTGCATTGGATGCCGGATGGATCGGCGGGGAGATGCTCGCGAAACAAGTGGACCGACACGGGAAATCGAGTTACGGAGTCTATCTGCAGGGCCTTTTGGACCGCCAGTCCGATTGAACACCCACCGCCCCGTTCCGTTACCAGATCCGCCCGTTGAATATCCTCTTCGCCAACTACGGCGACTTCGCCACCAACAGTCTTAACCATATCGCCGGCTACGCCAACGAGCTCAGCCGTCGCGGTCATGCCTGCATCGTCGCCGTTCCCCGCAATCCGGATTCGGTGCGAACCCTGAACGAGCCGCTCTTCATTCCCCGGACATTCGAAGAGGTTCTCACCATTCCCAACCACTTCCCGGATTCGCAGCCCGCGGATATCATCCACGCCTGGACCCCCAGGGAAGGTGTCCGGCGCTTTGTCGAGGCTTATGAGCAGACGCACCCGGTCCCGGTCCTGGTGCACCTCGAGGACAACGAAGAACACCTTCTCGAATCCTATTACCGGATCAGTTTCGACGAACTCAGACAGTCCGTACCGCTTGAGGACAATTCCATATGGACGGCTGACCTGAGCCACCCGAATCGCTACCGATCGTTTCTTCACCTGGCTGACGGTGCCACCGTGATCACGCCTTCACTGGCGGACTTTCTCTCCCCGGAAACCCCGAGGATTCGCCTGAACCCACCGGTCGATCTTGACTTCTTCTCGCCCCGGACCGCCGATCCCGCCCTGCGTGATCGACTTGGCCTGCGACCGGAGGAAAAGGTCATTGTTTACCATGGCTCGGTGACCAGCGCCAATCGGGGCGATCTCAGAAAGCTCTTCCTGGCCGTCTCTCTCCTCAATCGGAAAGGGGTTCCAACCCGCCTCATTCGCACCGGATTCAGCGACCCCGATTTCGAACAGTCATTTGGATACGATCCGTCCGGCCAGGTGATCGACCTGGGGTATATAGATCGATCGGAACTGCCGGAATTGCTCGCGCTGGCAGATGCCCTCGTCCAACCCGGATGTGACGACCGGTTCAATCGATACCGGCTTCCGAGCAAGATCCCCGAGTTTCTGGCCTCGGGCCGGCCCGTGATCATCCCAGGCACCAATATCGGTCTCGAACTGACCCACGAAAAGGAGGTGCTCCTGCTCGAACGTGGCGATCCGGCCGAGATCGCGGAGAGCTGCCGGAGGATTTTCTCCGACCCGGACCTCGCCCGTCAACTCGGTGAAAATGCCGCCTCCACCGCACGCGAACGATTCGATTCGCGCAAGGCCACCGACACCTTGTTCGAATTCTATCAGTCGATTCTCGATCGACGGGATGATTCGAAATGGAGCGAATTGGCAGAAAGGCGCTCCGACCAGTTTTCTCTCCTGCCCTCCCTGGTCGAAACACTGCCGTCCGATCAGGAAGGCACCCTCGAGGCGGGAAGCGCCAAGGTCCTGCGCGAGGCCGTACGAACCCTCGAAGTGGAGCGAAACGAACTGAGTGTGCGACTGGAGCAGGCGGGCGATACCCTCGCCAAATTGGCTGGAGAGAACGAGAGACAGGCCGAACAGATGGAGAACCTGACGAGCCGCCTCTCCGACCTGAGCCGCCAGATCGAAACCATTGTAGCCGACCGTGACGAGGTGCGCAGGGATGCCCGACAAGCCCACGAATCCAGCCGGCGACTCGATCGGCAATTGGCGGAAGCCAGCGGACAATTCGATCGCCAGGTGGCGGAGGCAGGCGGACGGCTCGAGCAAGCGAAAAAACAACTCGATGCCGCCAGACAGGAGATCGATCGCCTGATCGAGCGAGAGGCCCGGGTGAAGGCAACCGCATCCTGGAAATTGACCGCTCCGCTCCGGTTCCTTCGGAGAAATCTCATCGATCCTTTCACCAGTGTCCGGTCTCACAAATGAGCTTGCCAATACCAGAGCCATTTTCAACCCCAGCGAGGCGGCCGCGCCGGTGCTGTGCCCTGTGGCACTGCCCGGCGTGGGCAACGCGGCTGAGGTTGAAAAGGGCCTGGCCCAAGGGGTGGGACGTCATGGGGCCGCTAGCGGCGTTAGGACAAATCCGAAAGGCCTACGGGCATTCCAGAATTGGCCCGCCTTGCTATCGACCCCATGACGCCTCCATATTGTACAAGCGCATTTGTGAGACAGGACACTAGACGGCACTGAAACCACAGCATTCCCACTGACCGCCTCACCGCGTGGACGAAGCCAAACCAACAGACCGCCGGACCGAAGACAAAGATCCATTTGCCCCCTACCGGAAATGGGTCGCCGAATTTGACTCGTGGAGCGAAGCCAGTGAACAGAAGGCAGCCGCGCGTCTGGCGACCCTGTCGGTCCGGCCCAGGATTTCCGTCATCCTTCCGGTCTTCAATCCGCCGGTCCGGTTCCTTGTGCAGGCAATCGAGTCGGTCCGCCACCAGGTCTATCCCGAATGGGAGCTCTGCATAGCGGACGACGCCTCGACCAACCCGGAAATTCGCCCGCTACTCGAGGAAATGGCAAGGCGTGACGACCGGATACACCTGGTGGTCCGCGATCGAAACGGACACATCAGCCATGCCTCCAACAGCGCGCTGGACCTGGCCTCGGGTGAATTCGTCGCCCTCCTGGATCACGATGATGAACTGGCGGCGGATGCGCTCCTGGAGGTGGGTTTGGAAATCTCGAAACAACCGGACGCGGCCATCATTTTCAGCGACGAAGACAAGATAGACGAATCCGGAAACCGTTACGAAGCCTATTTCAAACCCGACTGGAACCCGGACCTGTTCAATGGACAGAATATGATCAGCCACCTGGGCGTGTATCGACGGTCCTGGGTGGAACGGGTCGGCCGGTTCCGGCCGGGATTCGAGGGCTCCCAAGACTGGGACCTCGCCCTGCGCATCGTCGAACGAGTCAGTCCCGGCCAGATTCGCCACATCCCGCGAGTGCTTTACCACTGGAGGGCGATTTCCGGATCCACCGCCCGCGAAATGACCGAAAAACACTATGCGCTCGACGCCGCCAGGAGAACCCTGGGCGAACACCTGGTCAGGACCGGGCGCCAAGGCGAGCTGATCCCGGTGCCCGGCGGCCATTGGCGTATCCGTTATTCGATGACATCTGTTCCGCTGGTTTCGCTCATCATCCCGACCCGGGACGCCGGCCTCCTGCTCGAACAATGCCTTGAGAGCATCCGGGGAAAGACGACCTATCCCCGCTACGAGATCGTCCTGGTCGACCATGAGTCCAAGGAAAAACACGCGCGTAAGGTGCTTGCGGAGGCCGCATCGGCGGGACATCGGATCGTGCCCGCCACGGGTCCGTTCAATTTTTCGGCCCTGGTAAACCGGGGGGTCGCCCACGCCCGTGGTGACTATGTCTGCCTCCTGAACAACGATCTGTCGGTGATCACCCCCGACTGGCTGGAGGAGATGGTCAGCCACGCGCTACGGCCCGGGATCGGAGCCGTCGGCGCCATGCATTATTATCCCGACGATACCATCCAGCACTCGGGAGTCGTCCTCGGTGTCGGCGGGGTTGCCAGCCACGCCCACAAGGATTTTGCTCGTGGGAGCGAAGGCATGCTCAACCGTGCCCGACTGGTCCAGAACTACAGCGCCGTGACCGGCGCCACCCTGCTGGTCCGCAGGGACCTGTACCTGGATGCCGGCGGGTTCGACCAGGACGCGCTTGCCGTGGCATTCGGCGACGTGGATTTCTGCCTTCGGCTCAGACAGCGCGGTTATCGCACCGTGTGGACGCCTTTTGCCGAGTTCACCCATCACGAATCGGCAACCCGGGGCGACGACCTGCGACCCGGAAGGCGTGATGCCTTCGCACGGGAAGTCACCGAGATGGAGCACCGCTGGGGTCACCTCCTCTATCGTGATCCTGCCTACAATACCAACCTGACCTTGAGAAAGGATGACTTTTCGCTCGCCGATTCACCACGAAGCGGCGAACGATTTGAGTAAAGGGCACTTTGATTGATTGGAGATTGTCCGTCTCGAATTGATCAAAGTGCCCTGAAGCGGGAAAACGCGCGTGGATTCACCCAGAAAAATCTCATTCATCATTCCGGTTTTCAACGGGCTGGAACTGACCAAGGCCTGCCTGGATTCCCTGACCACGTCGGTCGAAGACCATGAGCACGAAATCATCGTGGTTGACGACGGCAGCACGGACGGCACGCGGGCTTTCCTTTCCTCAATCGAACGTCCCGACGTGCATGTCGTCCTCAACGATGAGAACCTCGGATACGCCCGCGCAAACAATGCCGGCGCGGTCAGGGCCGACGGGGAATTCCTCTGCCTGGCCAATAACGACCTGGTGTTTTCGCCCGGCTGGCTCGCCCCGTTTCTGAAGGCATTTGACCATTACCCGGATGCCGGTGTGGTCGGCAACATCCAAAGGACGGTCGCCACAGGTGCGATCGACCACGCAGGAATCCGAATCGGCCTGGATGGAAAGCCCCATCACATACGCAGCCTTTCGCCGTTGCGGCGCCTCCGGACTTTCTCGACCGTCCCGGCGGTTACGGGCGCATGCATGATGGTCAGGCGGGAAGATTTCCTGGCCAACGGAGGATTCGATGAACGCTACGTCAACGGTTCGGAAGACGTTGATTTCTGTTTCCAGATGGAGAGCCAGGGCAAGCGGGTCATTGTCGCCAACCGCAGTGTCATCGAACACCACGTCAGCGCTTCACGGGGAAGCAGTGAGCACGACGAGGAGAATTGCCGGAAACTCTTCCTCCGGTGGCCCGATGGTCTCGCCCGATTCGGAGCGCGTGACTGGCCGGCCCATTACCTCCGATCCGCCATCGCAAGGCGTGTTGCCCTGGATCCGGCGAACCTGCTCAGTGCCCTGGGTCAGTTCATCGGCCTCACTCGCAAACCGTCCGATCGAGCCCTCGACTACGTTCGACGGCGCATGGCGATCACCCAGGACCACTGGCACCTGATTCTCGGAGGACGGGTCGGCCGGAACATACCCTCTCTCTTTCGCGACTTCCGATTCGAGGGGTTGCATCCATCCAGACACGAAGCCGCGACCTGGATCAAGGAACGGGCCACGATAACCCTACCAGCGGGAATCCCCGTCAACGACGTAAGGATACGGGGAATGGTGGTTCCGGAGCCCTCTGGAGATCCGCCGGCGCAGGGCAACCTCGGTTTGAGATTGCGGATCAATCAGGAAGCATTCCGGTCCTGGAGGAGGCTTTCAGATGGACCGTTCACCCGGGAATTGAAAGCGGAACCAAGAGGGAGTGAGTCCGCCACAGTCCTGGAAATCGAACTTCTGGGTACGGCCTGGACCAACACTCTGGCTTACCTGGGACGAAAATGCGTCACCTGGCCGCTGCCGAAAGCGCTGAAGGCATATCTGCAGAATTTCCGGGCTCAGCGACGAAATCAGAGACTCCAGATTTTCCGGATCGGCATCAATGGGGAAGACATCCTGGATTTCACCCGGCCAAACTCGCCCTTCGTCTATGAGTTCGCGCAACGGAACACCCGATTGGGCATCAATCTGGTCGGATGGTTTACCGGCGAGCTCGGTGTCGGCGAATCCGTACGATGTGCAGCCAAGGCGTTGACGGCGGTCGACCTCCCTCACGCCCTTATTCCCTGCCGGTTGCCCTGCCTGGCCGCCCAGGGTGATCTTTCCTTCATCAACAAGCTGCAGGAAGACAATCCCTACCCGATCAACATCTTTCACATCGACGCGCCCCAATCGGCCGATATCGACCACCACCACGGGCCGGCATTCCGGGAAGGACGCTACAATATCGCCTATTGGGCCTGGGAACTTCCGGAGTTTCCAGATGGGTGGGTCCGCTACTTCGAACATTTCGACGAGATATGGACGCCATCCCGATTCACCACCGAGGCCGTGGGCAGGAAGTCACCCCTCCCCGTCCTCACCATGCCGCACGCCATCGACTTCACACTTCCCGCCCCTGGCGCCCGCACCCGGATGAACCTGCCCGAAGACCGCTTTCTCTTCCTGATGATGTACGATCTGAACAGCTATCAGGAGAGAAAGAATCCCCGGGCAGTCATCGATGCTTTCGCCAGGGCATTCCCCAACGGGAACGATAAGGTCGGGCTGGTGATCAAGGTCCACAGCCTGAGCGGCAACGAAACCGCCTTTGCCGAATTGCAGGAAGCAGTGGGTTCTCTGAACGGGGTTCACCTGCTTTCCCACACCTTGCCGCGATCGGAGGTCTACGATCTGATCGCCGCTTGCGATTGCTTCGTCTCACTGCACCGCTCCGAAGGATTCGGACTCGGGGTCGCCGAAGCCATGTTTCAGGAAAAACCGGTCATTTCGACCAACTGGTCCGCAACCGCGGAGTTCGTCAATCCCGGCAACGGCTGCCCGGTCGACTTTCGCCTGATTCAGCTCGAGAGGACAATCGGTCCCTATGGCAAAGGTCAGATCTGGGCCGATCCCGACGTCGGACAGGCCGCCGACTGGATGCGCAGGGTGGCCGCTGATCCCCTGTTCTGTCGCGAGACCGGCTACAACGCGCGCCAGACCATTCTGAAGCTCTTCTCCCCCCGGGTGATCGGTGGTCTGTTTGAACAACGGCTTCGCGCCATCACTCTTTGGTAGGCGCCTCTCGCAATAACCGGATTTCCAGGTGGTTTACCCGGAACAGGATCATGCGCTTATCCTGCCAGGACGCCTGAACCGGCGGGTCAGCGCTCTCAAATTCAAGCGAGGTTCGACCCGGCTCCAGGCGGACCGGAACCTCGACTGCCTGATCGACCTGATCCACCTCGCCGGACCAAAGCAAGGTGTCGACCGACCGTATCTGCATGTGACATGATCTGCCGGCTCTTAAGTTGAGGACGAGAACCGCATCGACCGTTCGCTCCGAACGATTGTCAACCGCAACTGAGGCGTCGCCGGGAGCCCACCG
>Ga0164313_10006856_pt1 | contig 10019 bp, 9 predicted proteins | sample GuaBasSedimGuay4_FD_113735 | JGI IMG/M metagenome (GOLD analysis project Ga0164313, IMG submission 113735) | Subseafloor sediment microbial communities from Guaymas Basin, Gulf of California, Mexico - Guay4, Core 4569-4, 0-3 cm | ecosystem: Environmental > Aquatic > Marine > Hydrothermal vents >...
TGAAGGGACTCGAACCCACACTCCCGAAGGAACTAGATCCTAAGTCTAGCGCGTCTACCAATTCCGCCACATCCGCAAAATTCCCCGCAAATTTAATTCTTTTCTTCGGAATACAAAGGTGAGTGCCTATTATCGAAGCTCAAAGTTCTGTCCCAGGTACACTTTTCTTACCTGTTCGTCCTCAGCCAGATCTTCAGCCGTACCAGCTTTTAGAATGGTCCCTTCAAACATCAGGTAGGCCCTCTCTGTGATGGCTAATGTCTCATGTACATTGTGGTCTGTGATCAGGATTCCTATATTTTTTTCTTTAAGCTTCGATACAATTTCCTGAATATCTTCCACAGCAATGGGGTCGACCCCGGCAAAGGGCTCGTCCAGAAGGATAAACTGAGGGCTTAAAGCAAGTGCCCTGGCAATCTCGGTTCGCCTGCGCTCTCCCCCGGATAATTGGATTCCCAGACTTTTCCTGATTTTTTGAAGGCCGAACTCTGCTAACAACCTCTCCACCCTTTCGCTTTGCTCATCACGGGAAAATTTGGACATCTCCAGAACTGCACGAATATTGTCTTCTACAGTCAGCTTACGAAACACTGATGCCTCTTGTGCCAGATAGCCTATTCCCATGCGAGCACGCTTGTAAACAGGCTCCTTGGTGATGTCCTTGTCGTCGAGCATAATAGTACCCTCGTTGGGAGAGATCAGACCTACAATCATATAAAATGTAGTGGTCTTTCCTGCTCCATTCGGCCCCAGCAGCCCCACAATTTCGCCCTGCTCCACACTTACCGACACCTCATCCACCACTCTCCGGTTCTTATATTTCTTCACAAGATTGTATGTGTGCAGCTTCATGGCATCATGTATGAATTAACTCAGATCATCTTTGGGCTGATCTTCTCCCGTATCACTCTCCTTGTCTCCTTCACTGTTCTCTTTCGGGACACTCTTCTTATTGCTGGTCACCTCACTGGCCACTTTTTTGTCACCTTTTTTGTCACCCGACGCGCCAGTGTCACTATACTCTGCTTCCTGCTGACGAATGATTCTTCGGCTAATTCCAATGCTGATTTCATAAAGGACCATTAAGGGCAATGCCACAAGAATCTGGCTGAATACATCAGGGGGGGTAATAAGGGCTGACAGGGCAACAATCACAATAATAGAGTGCCTCCGGTATCTTTTCAAAAAATCAGGCGTAACCAGTCCAACCTTACTCAGGAAATAGACCAGGATGGGTAATTGAAACACCACCCCTGCTGCAAGCACCACCGAAGTAACGGTAGAAACGTAAGAACGAAGCGTGGGAGCACTGATCACGCTTTCACTTACTTTATAATTTCCCAGGAAATTGACCGAGAGTGGAGCAATGATAAAATACCCAAAGGCCACTCCAAGAATAAAAAGAAGGGAGGTGTAAAAAACAGCACCTGAAGCAGTCTGTTTCTCTTTATCATAAAGGGCGGGTATTATAAACCTCCAGAACTCCCAGAATATATAGGGAAAAGCTATCACAATTCCCGCGATCAGTGAAACCATAATATGCATGGAGAATTGTTCTGCCATCTTTACGGTTTGCAGGCTGAATGGGTCCTGGTTGATACAGATACGTTGCAGGTTAAGAATTTCTCCCAGCTGACATAACCACCTGTTTGTAGGAAATGGAGGTTCCTTAGGCGCAAGAATGATTTTATCAAAAACAATATCCTTAAAAACGAACGCCACGAGAGCTAGAATCACTATGGCAACCATAGAACGCACCAGGTGCCAGCGCATCACTTCAAGGTGATCAAGAAAGGACATCTCGCCCTCTGGTTTGTTACTCATTGCAAATTCTTTGTTAAGAAAATGCAAATTAACAAAAAAAAAACTGACCAAGTTGAAACAGAAATCAAAAAATGCTATCTTTATTTTGATCAGTCATTTCAAAGGGGAGAATGGAGAATATCGGAGATATACTGCACAAAAATCTTAAGAAGTACTTTGGATTTGATAGCTTCAAGGGCAACCAGGAAGCTATCATTACCAATGTACTTAATGGTAATGATTCGTTTGTGCTTATGCCAACCGGTGGAGGTAAATCTTTATGTTATCAGCTTCCTGCACTTATCGAGGATGGCACCGCAATTGTAATCTCTCCTCTAATTGCCCTTATGAAAAACCAGGTGGATGCCATGCGAAGCTTTAGCCTGGATGATGGGGTTGCGCATTTTCTTAATTCCTCTCTTACAAAAAGCGCCATTGCCAAAGTCAAAAAAGATGTGCTTGACCATCGCACCAGGTTATTGTATGTGGCACCAGAAAGTCTTACCAAAGACGAGAATATCACATTCCTGAAACAGGTAAAGATCTCCTTTTATGCCATTGATGAGGCACATTGCATCTCCGAATGGGGCCATGATTTCAGACCAGAGTACCGGAGGATCAGGCCCATTATCAATAAGATTGGAAATGCACCCCTAATTGCGCTAACTGCAACAGCTACTCCCAAAGTTCAGCATGATATCCAGAAAAACCTCGACATGCTGGATGCCCAGGTATTTAAATCATCTTTCCGCCGGCATAACCTCTACTACGAAATCAGGCCCAAGGTGCATGCCACCAAGGAGATCATAAAATTCATTCTAGCCAACCATGGAAAATCGGGCATTATTTATTGCCTGTCACGAAAAAAGGTTGAACAACTGGCCGAAACACTTAAAGTAAACGGAATCAAAGCCTTACCATATCATGCCGGAATGGATGCTTTAACCCGGTCCTCCAACCAGGACCAGTTTCTGATGGAAGAGATGGATGTAATCGTGGCCACCATTGCTTTCGGAATGGGTATTGATAAACCTGATGTGAGATTTGTGATTCATTACGATATTCCAAAAAGTCTTGAAGGCTATTATCAGGAGACCGGAAGGGCAGGAAGAGATGGAGGTGAGGGGAAATGTATCGCTTTCTACAGTTATAAGGATATACAGAAGCTGGAGAAATTCATGCAGGGGAAACCCGTGGCAGAGCAAGAGATAGGAAAACAGTTATTGCTCGAAACAGTGGGCTACGCAGAATCGGCAGTCTGTCGCCCGAAATTGTTGCTTAACTACTTCGGCGAGTTCATGGAAGAAGGTTGCGATAACTGTGACAATTGTTTGCATCCCAAGGAAAGATTTGAAGGAAAATCCGAAGTGCTTCTAAGTTTAAAAGCTATTTTGGGCGTGCAGGAAAAGTTTAAAGCCGAGCACATAGCGAACATCCTATCTGGTATCGCGAATAGTGCGGTCAAGACATACAACCATCATCATTCGGAGTATTTTGGTGCTGGAAAAGAGAAGGATATAAAGTTTTGGAATGCACTACTGAGGCAGGCCCTGGTAGCCGGTCTGATCACAAAGGATATTGAGAATTATGGTTTATTAAAAATGACCCCGGCCGGTCATGAGTTTATTGAGAAACCTCATTCGATGATGTTGACTCAGGATCACGATTTTGATATTGCAACTGAAGAAGGTCCCGCCTCTGGAGGGGCTGGTACAGGAGCGGTGGATGAGGAGCTGCTGCACATTTTAAAGGACCTAAGGAAGAAGATGGCAAAAAAGCTAAGCCTTCCTCCTTTCGTGATATTTCAAGACCCCTCCCTGGAGGATATGGCCATACAGTATCCCGTGAAAATAGAGGAACTCCAGAACATTGTCGGTGTTGGAGTTGGTAAGGCGAAGAAATATGGCCGGGAGTTTGTAGAAATTATCCGGGATTACGTTGAGGAGAAAGATATCATCAGGCCACAGGATATGGTGGTAAAATCAGTAGTCAATAAATCAGGTGCTAAGGTCTATATTATTCAGAACATCGACCGCAAATTAGCCCTTGATGATATTGCACATGCCAAGAACCTGGGGCTTATGGACCTGATCGAGGAGGTTGAAGCCATTGTAAATTCAGGGACCAGGCTCAATATCGATTATTACCTTGATGAGATTATGGATGAAGAAAAATTAGAAGAGATTTACGAATACTTCAGGGAAGCAGAGACAGAATCGATCAGTGAAGCACTGGCCGAGTTGGGTGAAGAGTATTTCACCGAAGAAGAGATAAGGCTTGTCAGAATAAAGTTTTTTTCTGAGCTTGCCAATTGATATGAAGGAGATCTTATCCATCAGGGGATTATCCAAATCCTATAAGAACGTCACAGCCATACAGAACCTGAATCTGGAGATAAGTGAGGGGCAGGCTTACGGAATACTGGGTCCAAACGGAAGCGGAAAGACCACCACTCTTTCAATTGTCACCGGGATCATCCATCAGGACGAAGGCAGTTTCAACTGGTTCGGAAAGCATCCCCATGCCAATCAACGAAAAAAGATTGGCTCACTTATTGAAACACCTCATTTCTATCCCTATCTGAACCTCATAAAGAACCTTCAGATCATATGCGATATTAAAGGTATATCCTACAAAGACATTTATCGTGTACTTGAGTCAGCCCGCCTGGCCGAAAGAAGAAAGAGCCGCTTCTCCACACTCTCGCTGGGTATGAAACAGCGATTGGGTATAGCTGCTGCCCTGTTGGGTGATCCCTCCGTACTGGTTCTGGATGAACCCACAAATGGCCTCGATCCGGAAGGAATTGCCGAAGTAAGAGAGATTGTGATTCAGCAGGTGGAACAGGGTAAAACACTAATTCTGGCCTCTCACATCCTCTCGGAGGTAGAGAAGATCTGCAGCCATGTGGCCATCTTAAAAAAAGGAGAGTTATTGGCCAACGGACCGGTAAAAGAGTTGCTGGCGGAAGATGAGATTATAGAAATTTCCTGCGACAGGAATGAAGAGCTGAAAGGCAAACTGGAGGGATCGGAACTGGTAAATGAGATTGAGACTGAAAACGGCCTGCTGGTACTTACCTTAAATGGAAACACCACTCCTGCAGATATTAATGCGTTTGCCTTTTCCAACGAGTTGGTCATTCATCATATGTTGAGTAGAAAACGAAGCCTTGAATCACAGTTCCTCGAACTGGTTAAAGAAGATTGAAACCGCCCATGAGAAGATTACTGCATATTGAGCAGGTAAAACTACTAAACTATAATCCTTTCAGAATAACACTGGGGATCTACTTCATTGCATTTACCCTGGGTCTTCTGATCTATCCGGCTGTGGATAAGGAGATCCCTGTGATCTCTCTGAGTGATCTTTTCAGGTTCCCCGACGTGTGGATGTTTCTTACCTGGGTTACTGAACCTTACAATGTATTGCTTGCATTGATTATTATTATGATCACCACCAAAGAGTTTAACAATCATACGTTTAAAACGCAGCTTATTTTTGGCCTGAGCCGAACCGAGCTGCTCATTCAGAAGCTGCTACTGATCGTGGTTCTCGCAGTTTTCGCTACTCTACTGCTTGGACTCACATCTCTGACCCTTGGACTAATTTACAGTTATAAGATCACCTTTAAAATAGCCATGGAGAACACCTTGATCCTCAGTCGGTACCTGATCTCTTCATTTGCCTATATGACCATGGGACTACTTATTGCACTACTTATTAAAAATACAGCGCTCTCTCTGCTCACCTTCCTGGCCATGCGGGTTTTTGTGGATCCTGTACTGTTCCTGGTCCTCAGAGAATACGAGGTGAAATGGTACCTTCCCTTCCGCACCACCACCCGGCTTACCCCGGTGCCCAATTTAATTGAGATTTTCCAGAAGAAGGTGAACAGCAGTGAGACCATTGATGAAACTGCCCTTGATCTCCTTCCCAAAGGGTTGCCCATATGGCTCAACACAAGCCTGGCACTGCTCTATACAGGCCTGGCCATCTACTTCAGTTACAGACTCATACAAAGAAGAAGATTTACTTAGGGATTCATTCTTTCCAACTGGGTTTACCAAATATGGACCTGATCATGATCATCAGAAAAACCGGATAATAAAAGATCGATGACAGCAGAAACAACCTCATACTCTGCCTTTGTTTGGTATACCCTGAAGTTTTGTATATAATCGATCCATCTGCAACTGTTTTCGCTATCCATACTCCCAGAAGCCAGGGCCAAGTGCCCGGAGCAGAAAGAATCCAAACTGGAAAAAGTAAAACTGCTACATTGGTAAGAACCACAAGAATGGCCAGAAGCTGGATATCCAATTGCTTATAAAAAGATGTTTTTGCTCCCCAGCGAACCCGCTGTTTTAGATAGGATGACAGGCTTTTTACTGGAGTGGTCCGGACCACCGATTCGGTGGACGAATTAAAAGAGAGGGACCTGCCCAGTTTTCGCGCTCCTATCATAATAAACATATCATCTCCTGATGCAACAGACTCAGAGGGATCATAAGAACGGGTTTGATGGTAGAGCTCCTTTGAGTAACCCAGATTGGCCCCACTGCACATCATGGGCCTCTTGTAGAAGAAAGAGGCTGCACTCACACCGCCCAGGCTCAAAAGATCCATTCGTTCAAAATTTTCCATAAATCCATCGGATTCTTTCCCTGTGGTAACCAGACCGGCTACCAGATCGGAGGGATGCCTCTCAAGGTGACTGATATGAGAAGCTATAAACCTTTCACCAATTCGGCAATCTGCATCAACCTGTATAATCCATTCATTTTCTGCCTGTTGTATTCCATGGGAGAGCGCTTCCTTTTTACCATATTTATTCCGGGGAAGAGTCAGAATTGAAAATCCGGCCCTGTTAACTGTTAATGAGTCAACTACCTTCCTGGAATCATCATCGGAATGATCATCCACAAAAATAACCTGAAACTTAGGGGTTGGATAGGTCTGAGCTAAAAGATCCTGCACCAGACCACTCAGATTTACACCTTCATTTTTAAATGGAACTACTATGGTTACCCGGACAGTTCCATCAGGATCAACATACCCGGAATGCTCTATACGTGAGAGTCCAAATGAAAAAATGGTTGTGATTATTATGTAAAGTGATACAATTAAGAGGGGTATTACTACCAGGAGTGCCATCGCCGGGCTAATCTTGCTGGTCAAAAAAAGACTGCATCAATTCGAAGAGCATCTGAAATTTTAAAGGCTTAGTTATAAAGGCATTGCAACCGGCTTTCCTGCAGGCAATCTCATCTTCTTCATAAGCATTTGCAGTGGTGGCCACCACTACAAGGTCGGGGCGCATTTGCTTGATCACCCGGGTGGCCTCAAGACCATTCACTTCAGGCATTTGCATATCCATAAGCACAAGGTCATAATGTCCATCCGTTTCGCACAATTCAATGGCCCTTCTGCCATTGGAAGCATGAACCACTTCAGCCTGCACCTGTGTCAATACCGCCGAAATCAGTTTAAATGCGATCAAATTATCTTCAACCACAAGAATAATCTTGCCGGAAAAGTCAAATTTATATTTCCCCCTTGATGGCATAATTAACCCAATAAAATTCCAATGATGGTAGCTGAAAGAAGTGAAGCAAGCGTTCCTGCAAGCAGGGCACGCATACCCAGTTGTGCGAGCATTACCCTTCTCCCTGGTGCAAGCGCCCCAATTCCCCCTATCTGTATTCCAATGGAGGCAAAATTAGCAAATCCACATAACATATAGACCGACATAATGATCGATTTTGTGTCGGTAAATGCTCCGGCGGCCTTTAAGTCAGATAGTCCAATATAGGCCACAAATTCTGTCAGGATCAACTTTTTACCCAGCAGTGAGCCAACCAGAGTAATATCTTCTTTTGCCACCCCGATTAACCACATCAGTGGGGACAATGCATAACCCATAATAAACTCAAGGCTAAGTTCGTCATACTTCCCGTGGGTAATCGTGACTATTTTTTCATTCAGTGCGGTCAGGTCTCCCAGTTTGATAAAGATATAGTTAATCAGTGCTATAAATGCCAGGAATACAAGAAGCATGGCCCCTACATTTACTGCCAGCCTCAATCCTTCACTGGTCCCATTGGAAATGGCATCCAGGGCATTCTTACCAATTCCGCTTCGTGAAACCTCAATTTGCTTATTGATGTTGCTGGTTTGAGGCACAATAATCTTGGAGATCACTATCACACCAGGAGCTGCCATCACTGAAGCTGTCAACAGATGTTTTGCAAAAATAATCTGCTGACTTGGTTCACCTCCCCCCAGAAATCCAATATATGCAGCCAGTACTCCCCCGGCCAGGGTTGCCATCCCACCGGACATTACCAGAAGGATCTCCGAACGATTCATCTTTTCCAGGTAAGCTTTTATCAATAAGGGAGATTCGGTCTGACCAAGGAAAATATTGCCTGCCACTGAAAGACTTTCTGCTCCAGATAGGCCCAGGGCCCTGGATAAAAGGTATCCAAATATTTTGACAAAAAACTGAATGACCCCAAAATAGAAAAGCAGGCTCGATATGGCAGAAAAGAAGATGATGGTGGGCAATATGGAAAATGCAAAGTTTTGCAATGCAGGATCCACCTTTCCCGTATCACTACGACTCAACAGGAAGGTGACACCTTCATTGGTGAATGCAAGGATCTTAACAAAAACTTTCCCAATTATCTCAAAAAACACCTGGAGGAAGGGCACATACAATATTCCAATGGCCAGAACCATTTGAATGAGCAATCCGGTACCCACGGTTTTCCATGCAATGGACTTTCGGTCGGTACTGAATATCCACGCAATTGAGATGAGAACCACCATACCAAGCAATCCCCTTAAGATCCGCTCCAGACTGAAATCGAATCCCGACATTTCGGGAAGTATATTGGTCATTTGAGAAGCCTCTGCGATCATTTTGCTCTACGGTTTATCTCATCCCTTATCTCAGAGGCCCCTTCATAATCCTCCTTGGAAACGGCATCGGCAAGCAAAGACCTTAATTCATCCATAGGGGTCTCCGACAGATCGGGCAGTATAGAACGCTTTTTTCTTTTTTCCGGAGGAGCCTCAATCTCTTCTTCCTTTGGGATTACTGGCGACTCCAGATCGGACCCCTTTTCAAAATCAAGTACAATCCCAGCCTTTTCCACAATATCATTGGTGGTGTAAATGGGGCATTTAAAGCGCAGAGCCAGGGCAATTGCGTCGGATGTTCGGGCATCGAGTGTAATCTGGATATCCCCATTATCGCAGAGAATACTGGCAAAAAAGACACCATCCTCCAGCTTATGAATATTCACCTCTATAATTCGGATTCCATAGGACTGGGCAAAGTTCTTAAACAGATCGTGGGTAAGTGGACGGGGTGGTGCCAACCCTTCAAGCTCAATGGCTATTGCCTGTGCTTCAAATCCTCCCACGATAATAGGAATCCTCCTGTTCCCTTCCTCTTCTGACAGCACCAAAGCATATGCACCTGATTGAGTCTGACTGTAGGAAATCCCAAGAACGTTTAGCTTTATTTTCCCCATACCTGAATCCGGTCTCTTTAATCACAAATATAAAAATAACTGAGACATATTCAGCACTAAATTATTTCCCTCAATTCTTTGTCAATCATACAATCTTTTCTATCTTTGCAAACCCAAAATTCTGACATTAAGTAAAAAGCAATCAGAAATGTACGCAATTGTTGATATAGCAGGACAGCAATTTAAGGTTGAAAAGGACCAGAAATTGTATGTGCACAGACTCGAAGGAGAAGAAGGTAAAAAGGTTTCTTTCCACAAGGTTTTATTGATTGATACAGGAAGTAATGTTTCTGTAGGTGAACCCGTAGTAAAAGGCGCATCTGTAGATGCAAAAATTGTCGCCCATGTGAAAGGGGATAAGGTATTGGTTTTTAAGAAGAAGCGGAGAAAAGGTTATCAAAAACTGAATGGTCACCGCCAGCAATTTACCCAGATCCAGATCGAAGGGATCTCTGAAAAAGCTGCAGCAAAGCCCAAGGCAACTGCAGCCAAAACTGATGCTCCCAAAGCCACCGCTACAAAAAAGCCGGCAGAAAAAGCTGCAGCAAAGACGGCAGCAAAGACGGCAGAAAAGGCTGCAGCAAAAGCCACTGCCTCTAAACCGAAGGATCTGAGCGAAGCAAAGAAACCAGCCGCTAAAAAGGCAACTCCCAAAAAAGAGTCTGATGAAAA
>Ga0164313_10006857_pt1 | contig 10019 bp, 9 predicted proteins | sample GuaBasSedimGuay4_FD_113735 | JGI IMG/M metagenome (GOLD analysis project Ga0164313, IMG submission 113735) | Subseafloor sediment microbial communities from Guaymas Basin, Gulf of California, Mexico - Guay4, Core 4569-4, 0-3 cm | ecosystem: Environmental > Aquatic > Marine > Hydrothermal vents >...
CACCGCCCAGATAAGAGCTATTAATCCTATGCTACCTAAAAGTGTAGAAATACCTATCATTAAAACAACGATGTTTTCACTCATTCTTTATCCTTAAATTTTAAACTTTTTATCCGCATAGAATTTCCGACAACTACCAATGAACTCAAAGACATAGAGAGCGCAGCAACAAGAGGATTGACAAATCCCATAACAGCCAATGGAACAGCTACTACATTATAGAGTAATGAAAAACCTAAGTTTTCTTTGACTGCCCCGTATGTCCTACGTGAAAGTTTGTAAGACTCATAGATACTTGCAGGCTTCTCATCTAAAAGGACAATGTCACTGACAGATATGGCTACGTCTGCACCATTTCCCATGGCTATGGCAATATCTGAAGAGGCAAGTGCAATGGCATCATTGATACCATCTCCAACCATGACAACAACATGTTTCTCTTTATGAAATCTGTCTACTAAGGCTGCTTTGTCTTGTGGAAGAAGTTTAGCATGAACCTCCTCTATACCTACTTGAGAAGCCACGCTCTGAGCGCTTTGCTCATGGTCACCTGTGAGCATCACCACTTTCACTCCAAGTTCTTGTATGTTTTTGATGGCTTCTTTAGCCCCTTCCCGTATGGTGTCAGAGAGTTCAAAACGGGCAATGAGTATTTGGTCTATGGCAAAGAAGAAAAGTGCATTTGGTGAATCTGTCTCAACAGAGATCTCTTCAGCTTGTAATAACTGTGCGTTACCTCCCATGAGTTGTTTGCCATTATAACTAGCCTTTAATCCTTTTGCTTCAATGCTGTTAATCTCTTCAAGGTTCAGTGTATGGATCGTCTCATACTCTTTCTCAAGATAGTTTGCAATGCCTTTGGAGATAGGATGGTTGGATGTATTCACCAGTGCATGAAGCAGGGAAGGATCAAGATCTGCAAAAATTTCTGTGTTAATGACAGAAGGTTTACCTTCAGTGATGGTGCCTGTTTTGTCTAGTGCCAGTATATCGCTTTTTGCCATGGTTTCCAAAAAAGAAGCTTCTTTAAAAAGTATGCCTCTTTTTGCTGCGATACTGATACCTACAAGCGTAGCCATAGGTGTGGCTAATCCTAATGCACACGGACAGGCAATAACGATCACTGAGATACCTACGATGAGGGCATGTTCAAAACTGCCAACCCAGAAGTACCATCCTGCAAAAGTAAACAGGGCAATGAGTAGAATAATACTTGAAAAATATCCTGAAACTGTATTTGCGAGTTGTTCAATACGCGGTTTTTTGGTGATGGATTCTTCAAGAAGGTTGACAATGGAGGTAAGCATAGAATTTGAAGCATCTTTTGTGGCACGGTAATGCAGGAGGGAATCTAAACAGAGTGAACCACTTAAGACAGCATCTCCTTGCTGTTTGTATACGGGTTCATTTTCTCCAGTGAGTGAAGATTCATCAAATGAACCTTGTCCCCATATCACTTCTCCGTCTATGACTACTTTTTCACCAGGTTTAAGTTCTAGTACATCAGCGACAACAACATTTTCAACAGAGACCAAAGACTTCACCCCTGCATCAATGATTGTAACTTCCGTTGGAGTACTTCCCATAATGCCATCAAGGGTATCAACAGCATGTTTTTTGCTCAACACTTCAAGGTACTTTCCTACAAGTACAAAAGTGATGATCATAACAACTGAGTCAAAATAGACTTCGCCTTTTTGGCTTAGCATGGCATAGATGGAGTAAATGTATGCAGAGAGTGCACCTGAGGCTACAAGCGTGTCCATGTTGACGATGTTGTTTTTGTACCCATAATAAGCACCTTTGAAAAAGATCCATCCAGAGTAAAAAAGCACAGGTGTAGCCAAGATGAATTCAGCAACATTGAGTATGTCTTTAAAAGATTGTTGTATCCCGCTAAAATACCCTGCATAATGGGCAATCGCCAACCACATAATGTTCATGGAACCAAATACAGCTACTAAAATACGTGTATAGTAGGTCTTACGTGTTGAGATGGCACGTTCTTCCTGTAGTTTAGGATCATAGGGGTAGGCATTGTAGCCAATCGAGCGGATCGTTTCTATAATTTGTGAGAGTTTAAGCACTTCAGGATCCCAAACTACTTTGGCTTTGTTGTTGGTGTAGTTGATACTTGTTTCTATGACACCATCTGTTTTGTGCAACACTTTTTCATTAAGCCAGACACAGGCAGAACAATGTATGCCTTCAATGATGAGGTTGATCTCACACAGCCTATCTTCATCTGTACGAATATATTTGTTTTTAAATCCTTCAAGGTCAAACTTTTCCAGATCTTCACTGTTTTGGTTTGCAGGGTGAAGTTTGGTATCTCCCAATTTATCATAAAAAGTATCTAAGCCCTCAGCATTTAAAAGATGGTAGACACCCTGGCAGCCTTTACAGCAAAAAGAGAGTTGCTTATCCTCTTGTTTTTCTGTGATCATCGTATCTTCAGAAAATGTAAGATTGCAATGGGTACATGCTAGTTGGGCCAAATGTTTTCCTTAACGGGGGTTTTGAGTGGGATTATTTTATCTAAATAAGAGTAAAATCCCCTATGGAAAATGTACTACTACTTACTATTATTCTTCTTTTGGCAGAACTTTTTGAAGCATACATACAGCGCTCCGAAACACTTTTTGGTGTTTTAGAGAAGCTTTATGTTTATTACCAAAAAAGTATTTTTCTCTTTTTCCTGATACAGCCAGGCTTTTATGTAATCTTGTTTATCGTACTGCTTACGGGAGTACTTAACGTGAGTATGGTATTTTTGTTAGCCATCAAGGTCTTTGACATCTTCTATAAGATCGAACTCATTAAAAAAGTATTTATACAAGGTGAAGTCTCTGGGGAGATCGCACAAATGTTAGCGTGGAAAATGCCTGCATATTTTTTTCTCGTGGGCGTGGCGATGTACCCACCATTACTCTTTTATGCCTTGACATAGGTATGGGGAAAAGGCCTTTAATTATAATTTCAGCCAAAAAGGATTATAATGACATCACTACACGTAGCATAATGTATGGCTAACGTACAATCTCCATCATGCATATTCAAAACAAGAGGACATATGAGCGATAATAAAAAATCTTCTAATGGCAATAATGCCAACAGAAAGAACAGAACACACGTACCAGTCGATGGCTACAAGATAGAAAACCTCCAACAACTTCCACAAACAGAACTTGTGACCATAGCAAAAGAAGTAAAAGTTGAAAATCCAAATGAATTTCAGCGTAAAGACCTTATTTTTGAAATTCTTAAATCACAGGTAAGCCAGGGAGGGTTCATCCTTTATACGGGTATCCTTGAAATTATGAATGACGGGTATGGTTTTTTACGTTCGATAGACGGGAATTTTGCAAACTCGAGCAATGATACGTATGTATCTGGTACACAGGTAAAGCGTTTTGCACTGAGAAATGGTGATATCGTTACAGGTCAGGTGCGTTCACCTAAAGACCAGGAGAAGTATTATGCGCTTCTTAAAATTGAAGCGATCAACTATCTTGCACCTGAAAAATCAAAACAGAGACCTCTTTTTGAAAACTTAACACCATTATATGCCTCTGAACAACTTAAGCTTGAGTATAACCCTGTAAGAATGACAGGACGTGTACTGGATCTTTTTACGCCCATAGGTAAGGGACAAAGAGCATTGGTTGTTGCCCCACCAAGAACGGGTAAGACAGAACTTCTTAAAGAACTTGCTCATGGAATCACTCACAATAACCCGGATGCATCACTTATGGTACTGCTTGTTGATGAGAGACCTGAAGAAGTAACAGACATGCAGCGTTCTGTTAAAGGTGAAGTGTATGCTTCTACTTTCGACCTTCCTGCCCAAAATCATGTACGTACAGCAGAAATGGTAATAGAAAAAGCAAAAAGACGTGTAGAGATGGGTCTGGATGTTGTGATATTGCTCGATTCCATCACAAGACTTGCCCGTGCTTACAATACCGTAACACCTAGTTCAGGAAAAGTACTTTCCGGTGGTGTGGATGCAAATGCCTTACATAAACCAAAACGTTTTTTTGGTGCAGCAAGAAACATCGAACATGGTGGTTCATTGACCATTATCGCTACGGCACTTATCGAAACAGGTAGCCGTATGGATGAGGTTATTTTTGAAGAGTTTAAAGGGACAGGTAACTCGGAAGTGATACTTAGTCGTCATGTATCTGAAAGACGTATCTACCCTGCGATCGATGTGACGAAGTCCGGTACAAGAAAAGAAGAACTCATGGTGGATGCACCGACGCTTCAAAAAGTGTGGGCGCTTAGAAATGCCATGCAGAACATGGAAGAGGTGGAAGGTCTTAAATTCCTTTTCTCTAAAATGATGAAAACAAAATCCAATGAAGAGTTTCTTTCTATTATGAATGAAGGCGCATAAGGATTTTCAATGAAAATTGGCGTTTTTGATTCAGGTCTGGGTGGGTTGACAGTTGTTCAAGCCATGACCAAAGTCATCAAAGGTGCCGAGATCTTCTATGTTGCAGATACTCAGAATGCACCTTATGGTGAGAAAACACCAGAGCAGATCTTGGAATATTCCCTTAGTATCACTCAATATCTTATCGATACTTATCAAATAGAAGCACTGATCTTGGCCTGTAATACAGCTACCTCTTCCGCCATTAAACATTTACGTGACATGTACCCTTCTTTGATCATTATAGGAACAGAGCCTGGTATCAAGCCTGCCATTGAACAGACCGATACGGGGAAGATCGGTGTACTTGCCACACCTGCTACACTGCAAGGTACTAAATATCAGGAACTTGCAAATACACTTTCCAGTACCAAAGATGTTGTACTTTATGAACAGGCTTGTCCTGGACTGGTAGAGCAGATAGAAGAGGGAAAAATACATAGCTCGCAGACGAAAACCTTATTAGAGAACTGGTTGATCCCTATGAAAGAAAATAACGTAGATACTATTGTACTGGGATGTACGCATTATCCTTTAGTCAGTCATATGATCAAAGATATTATGCAGTCCAATGTGAAGCTTATCCATACGGGTCATGCAATTGCAAAACATCTTCTTCTTTTAGGAGAATCCAAAGGCCATAGCAATGCAGGGGACTTATCTGTAACTATTCATACAACAGGAGATATCCAGGAGCATCTTATAGATGATATTCTTGATACTTATGAAAATGTACACAAGATAGAAATACCTACAGCTTAGCTTATCTTCAGTATAAGCGTTACTTCACTTACTATTATAAAAAATTATTTTTAACTATTTTAGTGTAACAATAGAATAGTATAAAGTTTAACTATGCTAGAATAATTATATACGGTTATACGTATTGAAAAAGCCAAGTTTACTGTGAAGTGGATACGGAAAGTAATGGAGCTCTTGTGAGTTTGCAGGACTGCCAATGAATGTATAAGTTTTATTGTATTAATAATTCTTGAGTCTAAAAGAGTATGCACCCACACATTACATCATATATAAATTAAGGAGTTAGAAAATGAGATTATCTTATTTGGCCACTCTCGCACTTAGTACGCTTATAGCCAATGCTAACATTGCCGAGATAGTTGAAGGAATGCCATATGTTGAGGTTGAGGCCGATGGTAAAACCTATAAAATTGAAAGAGTACAGAAAGAAGATAGCTATCTGACAAATACATTTGCATTAACGTCTCGTCCCTCTCCACCATTTTTTATAGAACCATTTACTGTGAGTGATGGTGTTGAAACATATGGTGAGTTGGAAGTTTTAGACTTTATCTCGAAAAAAAAGGGACTATTTATTGATGCGAGATTGGCTAACTGGTTTGCTAAATCAGCTATACCATCTGCTGTAAATATCCCTTTTAAACTTTTCTTATCTGAAACACCTGAACGTGAAAAGGTACTGAAAGATCTAGGTGGAGAATATGCAAAGAGTGGAGACTGGGATTTTACGCATGCAAAAACGATACTTTTATACTGTAACGGTGCATGGTGTGGACAGTCACCTACGGCAATTAATGCACTCATTGATCTAGGGTATCCAAAATCAAAAATGAAATACTATCGTGGCGGGATGCAGTCATGGCAATTATTGGGATTGACAACCATCATCCCTAAGGAGACAAAATGAAAATTATAGCCTTTATATTAATGTTAGCAGTAGTTGCATCTGCAGGAAAGTATGATAAAGTGAAGATCACACCAGATATGCCATATATCTATGTGTACCATAAAGGAAAAGCTGTAAAAGTACATAGAATTCAAAATACTAAACATAAACTCTCTGGTGAATATGCAAAGATATACAGACCAGGGAAAGATATTCAGCCTATTAAAACGCATAAAGATATTCAAACTATCGGAGAGGTTGAAGTACTTCAATTTATGTCTAAAAAAGGAAATAAGAAAAAAGGGCTTCTTGTTGATCTTAGACCTAAAAAAGTGTATAAAAAAGAGTCTATTCCTTCTGCCGTGAATATTCCTTATGAAACGAAAGATAATAAAGTAAAAATAAAAAAGATACTTAAGATCTTGGGGGCAAAAAGAAAATCTGATGGTTCTTTAGATACAAGTAGAGCATTGGATATTGCTTTTTACTGTGATGGCTTATGGTCAGAAAAATCACCAGAGTTTATTAAAACATTTTTAGACCTTGGTTACCCGGCAGAAAAGATACTGTATTACCGTGGTGGTATGCAAATGTGGAAAATTCTAGGGTTTACCACCGTAACTAACAAATAAGGATAAGTAAAATGAAAAATCTATTGGAAAGTTTTGCTATATTGCTTGTTGGACTTTTATCTTTACTTATTGTTTATCTGATCGTACAATATAATATGATCGAAGACCAGATGATCGAAGATATAGAATATACAGTATCAAAGACGGAGAAAGAGACTAAAAAAGAGAAAACAAAAAGTTACCTTGATGATCTTGAAGGGTATGGAGAAGATGTTGATGTTGAAGTTGATGCGAGGAAAGAAAGTACTGCAAACACGGTTAATATTAAGTCTGAAGAGAAAAATAATGATCTAGGTGATATTGTAGAAGATAAGTCAAAATCAAGTTATACTGAAAGTCTTGAAGGGTACGGAGAAGATGTAGATGTTGAGGTTGATGCGACAAAAGACAATACTGAAAATACGGTTGTTGTTGAGTCTGAAGATGGAGATGATGCTTTGGCCAATGTTGTAGATGATAAATCAAAATCAACGTATACTGAAAACCTTAAAAACTATGATAAAAAAGCAAAAGAAGAAAAGTTAGATGAAGCTAAGCCTGTTGCTGATGCTGAAGGCGAACCTGAGAGATTGGATCAGGAAGAGGTTGAAGATACGTTCGGTTTGGCTATTGATGCTGCACTGGATGACCTATAGGAGAACCTTTACGGTAATCCTATAGCTTCTTTGACTTTAGTCATTTTAGCCTGTGCTATGGCTTTAGCTTTCTTGGCCCCTTGTGCCAAGATATCGTTTACCTCATCCATATGGTTGAGGTAATACTCACGTTTTTCTCTTGCTTCACTCAACTCCTCCCAAATAAGTTCTTTGAGATATTTTTTGAAATGACCATATCCTTCTTTTCCACTTTTATAACGTGTCTGCAATTCAAGCTTTTCTGATTCATTTAAAAAGAGTGATGCCAGTGCATAGATATTGTCTCCTTCATATTCTAATGGTTCACCTAGAGGTGTGGAAGAAGAGATGATCTTGTTACATCTTTTTTGTAAGGGTTTTTCATTCATAAAGAGGTCAATAGCATTGTCGTAACTTTTAGACATTTTTTGACCATCTATACCAGGAATGGTAGCAACATCTTCTTGGACAATATGTTCTGGAAGTGTAAATATCTCTCCATATTCATTGTTGAATTTTATAGCGATATCCCGTGTCATTTCTACATGCTGTATCTGGTCTTTGCCTACAGGTACTTTTTGTGTGTCTAGCATCAGTATATCTGCAGCCATCAGTACAGGGTAGGAAAACAGTGCATGATTTGCAGAGATCCCTTTAGCGACCTTATCTTTGTAACTGTGGGCACGTTCGAGTAAGCCCATAGGGGTAAACTTTGAGAGTATCCAGTAGAGTTCAAGCACTTCAGGCATATCACTCTGTACCCAAAATGTTGTTTTTTCAGGATCAAGCCCAAGTGAAAGGTAGTCAACAGCAGCATCGATCGTGTATTGTTTTAGCGTGGCTGCATCTTTTGATGTTGTCAGTGAGTGGTAGTTGGCAATAAAAGTAAAAAGCTCATGTTCTTCTTGAAGTTCAATCATCGGCTTCATGGCACCAAAATAGTTTCCTATATGCAGTTTCCCTGAAGCTTGTATTCCTGTAAGTACACGCATGTTGTATCCTAAAATAATTTTAGGAGATTATAGCAGGAGAATTAGTAATTAGTAATTAGTAGTGAGTAATTAAGGTATGCTTTTTCAAAAAGCTTCTTTTAAAACTATTTCCGGTTGCTCGTTACTCACTCCTCATCGTCGTATCGTTCACCGCGTTTTCGTGCAACTATATCCAAAGGCACCCCTTCAAAGTCAAACTTCTCTCTGAAAAAATTTGCCAGATAACGTATGTATGAGAAGTGTAAAAATGCCGGTTTGTTGGTAATGAGTGCGATTTTTGGCGGTTTGGTTTCATATTGTGTTGCAAATTTAATGTTGACCACTGCGCCATGGTGTGAAGGTACATGGTGTCTTCTGATCGCTGCACGTAAGGTATCGTTAAGATCAGAGGTAGAGATACGTCTTTTATAACGACCGTAGATATCGACGATCTGGTCTAAGATCTTATTGACACGCAGGCCTGTTTTAGCCGAGATAGTAATAAAAGGTGCATAGTGCAGGAATTTAAGTTCATCACGAATATCGTCCACTACTTCTTCATAGCTTCTATCTTCTTTAATGTCCCATTTATTGAGTACAATAAGGCATGCTAATTTGTGTTCTTCTATAAGACCGGCTACTCTTTCGTCTAGCTCTGATACTTGTACCGTTGAATCAAGTATAAGCAATACGAGGTTTGCTTCTTTCAGCATTTCAGTGGTTCTTGCCAATGCAAATTTTTCGATGCCTACGATCTTGGAGCGTTTTCTAATGCCCGCAGTATCTATAAATGTGACTTCATGTCCGGCATGTTCTATCATCTCATCGATAGGGTCTATGGTAGTTCCTGCCACATCTGATACCACAGAGCGTTCTTCACCAAGCAATGCGTTAAGCAGTGATGATTTTCCTGTATTGACACGACCAATGATCGCTACACGTATTTTATTGTCATTTTCATCTTCTTTAACACGGTTGATATCACGGACGATCTGATCAAAAGGATCGATCTCTGCATCTTCTTCAAGTACAAGACCTTCTTCCTCTTTTGGGGCAGGGACATGTTCTTCCAACCAAGCATAAAAATCATTAAAATAGCGGTTATGACTGACTGACATAGGGAAGGTAGCATCTGCACCAAATTCTAAAAATTCCCAGTAACGCTCTTCTTCTTTTTCATTGTCTATTTTATTAACGATGAGAGCCAAAGGTTTTCCTTGGGCTTGTAATTGGTAGAAGAGTTCTCTGTCTTCCTCGCTTGGCAGTGTTTTTCCGTCAACCATATAGATGATAATATCTGCCTCCCCAGCAGCTCTTAGTGAAAACTCTGCCACTTTGGCAAAGAGTTCGGAAGAATAGTCTATCCCTCCGGTATCGAGGATTTCAAATTCACGATTTTCAGAAATGGTGACAATACGTTTTTTGACATCTCTTGTAGTACCGGACATATCTGAAGTGATGGCATCTCTTTGTCTTGCTAAACGGTTAAAGAGAGAGCTTTTCCCTACATTCGGTCGTCCGACTATGGCTATTTTTTTAAGTTCTTGCATAAATATATTCTTTCTTGATAATTGTCGCAATTATAGCGTAATATTAGTGTTAAGTGGGTAGGGGGTTAGCAGGTAGGGGGAAAAGAAAAAAATAGACTTGACAAATGCTAGAAAGTATGTCAAGTTTACGCACTACGCACTACGCACTACGCACTACGCACTA
>Ga0164313_10006859_pt1 | contig 10017 bp, 6 predicted proteins | sample GuaBasSedimGuay4_FD_113735 | JGI IMG/M metagenome (GOLD analysis project Ga0164313, IMG submission 113735) | Subseafloor sediment microbial communities from Guaymas Basin, Gulf of California, Mexico - Guay4, Core 4569-4, 0-3 cm | ecosystem: Environmental > Aquatic > Marine > Hydrothermal vents >...
CGTTCGGAGCGGGCTTACATGATAGAGCAGGGGGACTCCGGTGATGGTTCACCTCTCAGCCTGGTGCTGGAAGCTTCGGCTGATTCTCCCCTGGTCAATCCGGCCATCATCATCAAAAACTGGGGCAGTTGGCCTGCCACCTGCTTCCTCAACGATAAAAATCTGGCTGAGGGTGAAGATTTCAGGCAGGGTATCAGGCGAAGCCTGGAGGGAGAAGACCTGATCCTGTGGTTTTCCATTGAAGAAGATAAACCGGTAAAAATTGTTCTAAGAAAATGAAGCACTACCCCTTATTCCTATTGCACCTGTGCCTCGGTCTGTTTTTTGTGATCCTGTCTGGATCATGCGGACACACAGGGGAGCACGAAAAACCCAATATCGTATTTATTATGATGGATGACCTGGGTTGGACGGATGTGTCCTACATGGGATCAGCTTATTATGAAACCCCCCACATAAACCGGCTCGCGGGGCAGGGGATGGTATTTACCAATGCCTATGCCAATGCAGCAAATTGTGCACCCACCCGTGCCTGTTTCCTGAGTGGTCAGTACAGTCCGCGCCATGGTGTTTACACCGTTGTAAATCCCGCCAGGGGAAGGAGTGAGGATCGCAGGCTGATACCCCACCCCAATTCCCAGGAGATTTCCCTGGACAAGATTACCATCGCCGAGGCCATTCAGACGGAAGGCTATGTATCTGCCGCCATCGGAAAATGGCACGTGGGCCATGATCCCGCGCAGCAGGGATTCTCCACCAGCATAGATAGGGAAAAGATGGGGTATAAGGGGCATTTTAATGAAGCCGGAAAATATTTGACCGACAGACTTACCGATGAAGCTATCCGGTTTATAAGCCAGAACAAAGACAGGCCATTCTTCCTCTACCTGGCTCATCACGCGGTCCACACACCCATCCAGGCAAAGCAGGAGATGATTGAGAAATATGGAAAGAAGGAGAAGGATGGGTGCCACAGGCATGCCACTTATGCTGCAATGATCGAGAGCATGGATGAAAGTGTGGGTAGAATCGAGTCTACCCTGAGAGAATTGGGCCTGAGTGAAAATACCCTCCTGATCTTTTTCTCCGACAACGGGGGCCATGGCACCTATACCTGCCAGGACCCGCTTCGCGGGGGAAAGGGCATGTTTTACGAAGGAGGGATCCGGGTGCCAATGTTTGTAAACTGGCCGGGAAGGATTCAGGCTGGTACCACCTGTGACCTGCCGGTGATCAGTACCGATTTTTATCCCACCTTTCTTGAGCTGGCAGGGGCAATGCCTCCCCCGGACTACCCCCTGGACGGAAAGAGCCTGGTTCCCCTGCTGGAAGGGGCGGATAAACTGGACAGGGAAGCCATCTTCTGGCATTTCCCTGCCTACTTGCAATCCTACAGGGGAATGCAGGATGATTCCCGGGACAGCATTTTCAGAACCCGCCCGGTAAGCGTGATCCGTAAGGGAGACTGGAAACTTTTGCTCTTTTTTGAAGAATGGGTGCTGGATGGAGGGAGAGAACATATCGCCGCCAACAGCTCAGTCGAATTGTATAACTTAAGGAAGGATTCCGGTGAGGAAAGGGACCTTTCAATGCAGGAAATCCAAAAACGAAATGAACTCCTGGATGATCTGCTGGAGTGGCAGCAATCTGTGAATGCTCCAATCCCGGAGGAGCCTAATCCTGATTATATTTTGAAACCATGAGAAAAGTATGGATAAGCCTTGCAGCCATGTTATTGATCGGATTATTTTACGGCTGCAAAAACAGGAGTACCACCGGGAGAGATCAAAAACCACTTTTGGAGAAACCTAATGTGATTTATGTGCTGGCTGATCAGTGGAGGGCCCAGGCCACGTCTTATAACGGCGATCCGAACCTGGTCGGGAAAACACCCAATCTGGATGCCATGGCCAGGCAGGGCATCAATTTCAGCAATGCAGTCTCAGTTTGCCCGGTCTGCACTCCTTACAGGGCATCATTGTTAACCGGGCAGTACCCCACCACCACCGGAATGTTTTTCAACGATCTTCAGCTACCTGCGAAGTCGGTGACCATGGCTGAGCTTTTTAAAGAGTCCGGATACCTTAGCTCTTATATCGGCAAATGGCACCTGGATGGCATGGGCCGTGGTGATTTTACTCCTCCTGAACGCCGGCAGGGATTTGACTACTGGAAGGCCCTGGAGTGTTCCCATGAATACCAGCATTTGATCTATTACGAAGGAGACAGTAAGGAGCAAAAAGTGTGGGAGGGATATGGTCCCTATGCTGAAACAGAGGATGCCATCTCCTATATCCGGAAATATGCCCCCGGGGGCAAACCTTTCCTGATGGTCCTTGCCTGGGGTGCCCCGCATTTTCCTCACCACACCGCCCCTGCAAATTTGATGAGGCGCTTCACTCCTGAAGATATTGTATTGCGTGATAATGTGAGTAAGGACATGGAGGAAAGTGCAAGGAAGGAATCGGTGGGTTATTATGCACATATCCTGGCCCTGGACTCCTGCATGGGCCTTTTACAAAAGGCCATGGATGAAGCAGGAATAAGCCAGAATACCATCCTGGTATTTACCTCCGACCATGGTGAGATGATGGGCTCCCAGGGTGTGCGCCCCAGGCAAAAACAGGTTCCCTGGGCCGAATCCGTAAGGGTTCCCTTCCTTCTCAGTTATCCGGCCTTATATGGAAAAAAAAGCATCATCGTGGATGCGCCCATCAATACCCCGGACATTCTGCCCACCTTGCTTGACATGGCCGGTTTGCCGGTGCCCGGGTTTATTGAAGGGGAAAGTTTGGTCCCCTTTATTGGCCAAGAAGGAGCCGGGGAAGACCGGGCTGCGCTGATTATGAATGTCTCCCACTTTGCAGGCAAGGGTAAGGAGTACAGGGGCATTTATACCAATCGTTATGCCTATGTGAAATCCCTTGAGGGACCATGGTTTTTGTATGACCATCAAATAGACCCACTTCAGATGGATAACCTGGCCGGCAAGCCCGGGTATGAAAACTTGCAGGAAAAAATGGAAGGCCTTTTGCAAAAGGAAATGGAAAAGGCTGGCGATGTTTTTATGCCGAGGCAGCACTATATTGATAAATGGGGCTACAAACTGGGGGAATACGGAAATATACCCTATTACTTTCATAAGGCGAGTACATCAGGGGCTGACCAGGAAATCATATTCCAGGGTCCTGAATTGAATAAAAAATACAGGAAGTAATGAAGAACGGGCGTTTTTTACAATGGAGAAGTATGGCCATGGCCGCCCTGCTGCTGGGATTACAGGCCTGCGCAAACAAGACGGTGCCAGAAACAGAACCCTTGCCAAACATCATTTTTATTCTTACTGATGACCAGCGCTGGGATGCACTGGCTTATGCCGGAAATCCCATCATCCATACACCCCAGATGGACCGGCTGGCCGCATCAGGCCTCTATTTTCCCAATGCATTTGTAACAACCCCCATATGTGCCGCCAGCCGGGCATCCCTGTTCACTGGACTTTACGAACGCACGCATGACTATACCTTTGGCAAGCCAGCACTGGAAAACAGGCATATGGAGCAGAGTTATCCCTTCCTCCTTAAAAAGGCAGGCTATCACACCGGATTTGTGGGTAAATTCGGGGTAAAGGTGAATGAAGGGATCACCGATTCCCTCTTCCATACATTTGAACCAACATGGTATCCTTATTTTGTGGAGCGCGAAGGGGAGCAGGTTCACCTGGCCGATGTCCACGGCGACCTGGCCATCGACTATATCCGATCCAACAAGGAAAAGCCATTTTGCCTTTCACTGTCCTTCTGGTCGCCCCATGCCAATGATGACGAAGAGCAGCAGTATTTCTGGCCCGAGTACTGCGATTCCCTTTATATGGATGTGGAGATACCTACACCCGAAACAGCAGATCCTGCTTTTTTTGAAGCCTTGCCCGATTTCCTGAAAACAACCATGAACCGGAAAAGGTGGTACTGGAGGTACGATACGCCTGAGAAGCACCAGGAGATGGTCAAGGGTTATTACCGCATGATCAGTGGGGTGGACAGTGTTATCGGCAGGATAAGGGCCACCCTGAAGGAGGAGGGCCTGGCAGAAAATACGGTGATCATTCTTATGGGCGATAATGGTTATTTCCTGGGGGAAAGGGGATATGCCGGCAAATGGCTTATGCATGAACCCTCCCTGAGGGTGCCACTGATCATTTATGATCCCCGGCAGCCAGACTCCAGGAGGGGACTATCGCCGGAAGCCATGGCTTTAAACGTGGATGTAACACCCACCATCCTGTCACTTGCCGGTGTGGACATACCCGGGGGATATCATGGAGAAAGCCTGACTGTATTTGCAGAAGGCGATCCGGAGGGATGGCGAACTGGCTTTTTCTGCGAGCACCGGCTGGAAAATAATGAACTCCTGCCTAAAACCGAGGCTTACCGCGACGAACAATGGAAATTCATTCGCTACGAGAACCAGCCTGATCTGGAGGAACTTTACCATTACAAGGAGGATATTCATGAAATCCTGAACCTTGCAGGAGATGAGAATTATTCCGACCTGCTTGCCCATTACAGGCGCAAATGCGATTCGGTGGCTCACATCCTGGAAGCGGAAAGCTTAAGATAAAGCATATGATGAAAAAATTACAAGAGTACAGGGCCCTGCTTCTTCTCTGCTTGCTGGTTCCCTTTATGCACTCATGCAGTGTCAGGCCCGGAGCTCAAAAACTTATTGCTCCCAATATCCTGTTTATCATGAGCGACGACCATGGATACCAGGCCATCAGCTGCTATAATGGCAGCCTGAACCAAACTCCAAATATCGACCGCATTGCAAAGGAAGGAATCCGCTTTGACCAGAGTTTTGTCACCAACTCCATATGTTCGCCCAGCAGGGCGGTTATGCTTACAGGTAAATTCTCACACATCAACGGGCAGCGGAACAACGGAGAAGTATTCGATGGCGCTCAGCTCACCTTTCCAAAGCTCCTGCAGGAAGCTGGCTACCAGACCGCCATGATCGGTAAGTGGCACCTGGGCAGTGATCCAACAGGCTTTGACTACTGGAGTATTCTGCCAGGCCAGGGGCATTATTATAATCCTGATTTTATTGAGATGGGGGAAGAGATAAGGGTGGAAGGTTATGTCACCAACCTGATTACGGACGCGGGGCTCAGGTGGCTGGAAACTCGTGACAGGGCCAAACCCTTTTGCCTCCTGCTGCACCATAAGGCTCCCCACCGTTGTTGGATGCCCGACACTGCGACCCTGAATCTGTACAATGATGTGAATTTTACCCTTCCTGACAATTTTTATGATCAATACGAAGGTAGGGAGGCAGCAGCCATGCAAGAGATGCACATGAAGGACTTCTGTCCGGTCTATGACCTGAAGATGCTGGACAGGGAAGGAGAGATCCAGGGGCCGCTCAAGGAATACTTTGAGTACCGCATGGATCGGATGAACAGTGCTCAGCGGGAAGCCTGGGAACAGGCCTATGGCGTGGAGATAGATTTTTACAAGCAAGCTTCACTGGAAGGGAAGGCTTTGCTGGAGTGGAGCTATCAGCGCTACCTGGAGGATTACCTGCGTTGCATTGCCTCGGTGGATGAAAACATCGGACGTGTGCTGGACTACCTGGAAAAAAAGGGGCTGGCTGAAAATACCCTGGTGGTTTATACCTCCGACCAGGGCTTTTACCTGGGAGAGCACGGCTGGTTCGACAAGCGCTTTATGTATGAGGAATCCTTTCGTACCCCGCTGGTGATGAGGCTGCCTTCCAGAATTAAAAAGGGCACAAGGGACGAACTGGTGCAGAATATCGATTACGCGCCCACCATCCTTGAACTTGCTGGTGTTGACATCCCGGAAGAGATGCAGGGGGAATCACTCTTGCCCATCCTGGAGGGCCGGGAAAAGGGTGAATGGAGAGATGCAGTCTATTATCACTACTATGAATATCCGGGTCCTCATTCGGTAAAAAGGCATTATGGAATAAGGACCGAACGCTTCAAGTTGATCCATTTCTACCACGATATCGACCAGTGGGAATTGTATGATTTACATAGCGATCCCACAGAAATGAATAATCTGTTCGGCAAAGAAACCTATGAAAATATCACAGATACTCTGTACAAACGCCTGATTGACTTACAAAACCAATACAATGACACAACGATTTCAAATATTTAGATACAGCTCCGCTGTTTGTTGCGCTCTTTTGCTGTTGTTTGGAACACTGGCGAATGGCCAGGTCAGTATCCCGCCTTCAGATCCGGGGATTCGTTATACGGGTCGATGGAATTTTGATAATCCCCGGGAGCCCTGGGTGGGATGGCAGGGTTCTTCGATTTTGGTAAACTTTAAGGGAAAAGGTCTCAGTGTGGAATTAGGGGGTGAAAAAACAGAGCAGTTTCGCATCATTTTAGATGGCGTTCCGGGAGAAGAAAGGCTGTTCGTGTCTCCTGAAAGGGCCAGCTATGTTCTTGCGGAGAACCTGGATGACGGCATCCATCGCCTGGAGATATTCAAAGAAACTTTTAAGGGAAGAAGCTTTTTCCATGGTTTGAAGGTGGAAGGTCTGGGACTCGTTCCGCTTCAGGAGCGACCTGATCTGCGTATAGTCTACTTTGGCGATTCGAACATGAACGGATCCTCCAGTTACAGCGAGAAAAACAAGGGCGACATGGGCACTTATTACGCTTTCCCGGCCATGGCCACCCGAATGCTCGGTGCAGAAATGAACAACCAGTCGGTAGGGGGTGCAAAGCTCCATGGAACGGGTGATAACTGTGTTGGATCCTTCATCTTCTCCACTGATTTTTCTACCCAGGACCCTGACTACCGGAGTGGATTTGATCCACACATTATTGTTGTCAATGCAGGGGCCAACGACATATGGGAAAGCAGCAAGGTTCAGATCAAACAAAAATTCAAAAATGTGGTTTCCGATTTGCGTGCTGTCTATGGAACAGGGCCCCATATTATCCTGATGAATGGCTATGGATGGGACCCCCTGGAACCGGCCATTTACAACTATGAAGTGCGTGACGAGTTGGATGATCCCAGGCTTTCGGTCTGCCTCTTTCCCTGGTTGTGGGAGCAGTGGCATGGATCTCAATGGGACCATAGCGGGCAGGCGCATATCCTGGTGGATCATATTGCCGGTCTGAATCCGGAATGGAGCCAGGTGCAGCCCTGCGAAATCATTGATGGCTTCGGAAAAAACGGGGGCCTGTCCAATGGGAGTTTTGAGCATGGGGCACCATATGGAGGCTTTGGCTGGCGCTACTTTGAAGACGGGGTGGAAAGGATTTTTGATGCAAGTGAGGCTGACGATGGTTCCTGGTACATTCACCTGGAAGAGGGTGAGGAGGTTCACCAGCCGCTGGATGCCACCGGGGATTTTCAGCCGGGGGCCACAGAAGGCGGTGAACGCTATTTTATCAGTGCCCGTATACGTGGGGCCAGCCCGGGAGCACAGGCGCAGATTGCGGTCGATTTCCAGGGCCAGAAAATCTGGACCAGGGGCGATCCACAGATCACCACTTTCGAACCTGGCAGGGAGTGGGCAAGCTATACTGCTTCCTGCACTGCACCAAAGGGCATGTGGACCATGTTCACCACCCTCAGGTCTGCTGGGGGGGTGGTTGAATTTGATGACGTAAGCATCAGCAGAATGGACTGACTTATTGTTGAAGCCAGCTCATATCCCTTGCCGGTACCGGCATCCATTCTGAGCCAGGTTCGAAATCTATGCCCTTGTCGCTGGGCTCGCTTTCTGCAAAGGGGCTGAATTTTTCCCAGTAGTCCGTATTCTCCTGGGTATTGTACATCACAAATGACCCCTGTGGCCCCATGATGTGATAGATCATGGGCAGTCCGCTATCCGGATGCTTTGCCCTTCGCATCTCGTCCCAGCGTTTAAATTCCATGGCCAGTTCCATGCGGCGTTCCCGGTAAATGTCCAGCAAAAGCTGGTTACCCGTTGAACTGATGTCCGGCAGTCCCACCCGGGCCCTGATGTCATGGATATCCCCACTGACAATATCACCTTCCGAAAATGTGGCACCGCCCACCGTATGGATCATTTGCCACATGGCCTCGGCACGGATCAGTTTTAACTCCGCCAAACGCATCAGTATATGGTTCTTGGGGATTTTCCGCCTGTTCTGGGTCCCATATTTATCATTCCTGTCATCGGGCAGGATGTAAAACTTCCGGTTCACCCGCATGGATTTGGACTCGTCCAGGTCAGAGATGCCCTGAGCTGCTACCGCGATACTGATCCCATCTGTATCGTATACCGGACCAATGGCTTTGTTATCTGTCTCTGCGGTGGCTTCATTGGTCGCCTTGATGATGGTTGCCCGCAGCCTGATGGTATCATCCTGGGCCAGGAATTCATTTTCAAGGTGACTGCTGGGGTTGGTATAATACCATCCGCCATCGTCCAGTGACGCGCCGGTGAGAATGGGGAAGGAGTTACCTGTATCAAAATTGGGATCATAATTGGTTTGGAATTCAAAGATGGATTCCATGCCGTTGGGATTTTTGACATCCCAGATGTCACCAAAGCGGGGCTCTAATTTGTAGGTCCCGCTCTCAATGACATCATTTGAGAGCTCATACGCATTTTCCCATTGTTCAGCGTACATGTATGCTTTGGCCAGATAAGCCTGGACGGTCCATCGGGTGATCCTTCCCCTGTTATCTGCATCCACAGATTCGGGTAAAACAGCTGCAGCATCAAGCAAATCCTTGATAATCTGCTCATATACCTGTGCCTGGGTGGAGAGTTCCACTGAGATTAATTCTTCAGGGCTGAATACATGATCCATGATGGGTAAATTTTCCCAGTTCTTAGCCAGCTCGAAATGAGCATAGGCCCTTAGAAACCTGGCCTCGGCACTCAGTCTTGCGATCAATTCGGGATTTGATTCCTTTACCGGCGATCGATCCAGGCCCTCAAGGGCCAGGTTACTCTGGTAGATGGATTTGTACATATATTCCCAGAAGGGATACAGCCAGGTGTTGTGGGAATTTACCACGATGCGGGAAAAATCTTTGTAGTGGGTATCAGATTCTACGGGTTGACCCAGCCATGAGTCATCAGTAGCCGACTCGGTCAGCACATAGTACCAGTTGATGTACCAGTATTGTTCTCCCTGCAGGATGGACTGGTAACAGCCAAAGATGTATTTTTCACATTCCGTTTCATTCTGAAAATAATTGTTCACCTCCTGTGTACCCCGGATGGGTTCATCCAGGAAATCCTGGCAGGAATGCAGAACAAGCAGTCCGGTGAGTAAAAGCGTAGGATATAGTGTATATTTCATGTTTTCTGATTTAAAAGGTGGCAGTGACTCCAAAGGAGTAGATTGTGGGATTGGGGTAGTTGCCACCCCAGTCAATGTTTTGCTCGGTAACGGACCCATATAACTCGGGTTCAAAACCCCTGTATCTGGTATATACGAAGGCATTGTCCACGCTGGTATAAATGCGAAGTTTTTTAATGCCCTTCTTCAGCGGGAGGGTATATCCAAGCTGAATGTTTCGGATCTTCATAAAGGTTCCATTGTCCATGTACAAGTCTGAAATCATCCAGTAGTTCCTGTTGCGATCATTCAGGTTCAGGATGGGGATCTTATTATGTGTTCCTTCTCCGTGCCAGCTGTCTTCCATGATCCCGGAAAAGGTGTTGGAGTTGTCTGCTCCCCAATGCCATTCCCAGAGGGTGGCATTAAAGATGTCAGCCCCAACCGAGGCGTACAGATCTATGGAGAAGTCAAATCCCTTGTATGCGGCCCTGATATTCATACCGGCCGTAAAATCGGGCTGACCGCTGCCGATGAAGGTCTGGTCCTCCTCTTCAATTTCATGGTTTCCATTGCGGTCCAGGAATATCACATCACCCGGAACAGCACTGTTCTGAAGCAGGTCCCGGTTATTTGTGGGTTTTCCATTCTCATCAAAGACAAGCTCCCCGTCAATGTTACCATTATTATCCAGGGGATTTCCGGCC
>Ga0164313_10006860_pt1 | contig 10017 bp, 13 predicted proteins | sample GuaBasSedimGuay4_FD_113735 | JGI IMG/M metagenome (GOLD analysis project Ga0164313, IMG submission 113735) | Subseafloor sediment microbial communities from Guaymas Basin, Gulf of California, Mexico - Guay4, Core 4569-4, 0-3 cm | ecosystem: Environmental > Aquatic > Marine > Hydrothermal vents...
ACCTGACTACTCTAGGCGGTTAACGATGGCATGTAATAATGAAATACATCAAGATGATCTAGGGACTGAATTCCTAGTTACTATTACGGAATGTCTTAGTGGAGTAGATACTCCTTTGGATATATCTTCCGCTACTGGGAAAGAAATTATATTCACTCAGCCTGATGGTACAAGACTGGTTAAATCTGCCGTCTTTACGCCCGTTACTTCTGGGGGTACTGGGGATGGCACTGATGGAAAACTTAGCTATTTCACTGTGGTTGGAGATTTAGATCAGGTAGGAACTTACAAAATGCAGGGAGTAGTAACAACTGCTGCTGGGAAATGGTCAAGTACAATTGAGAAGTTTAAAGTGAAAGCAAATCTATAATCCATTGAGCTACTTCATCACGAGTTAGCGCTTCTTCTACAAACTGCTCTCTCTGTATTGGGAGAGTTAGTTGCATCGGTGTGTAAACACGACCGCCCTGGGGGGAGCCACAGATGACATAAGCATTTTTGTTATTTTCCCAAGCTCTGTCTAACCAACGTTTTTGTAGAACAGAGACTTTAACGCTTTTCTTTTGATCTAATAGGTCTATAGTTGGAGGGAGTTTTTGGTAATATTTCCACTCTATCCATATAGCTTTTCTTTTAGCTTCATAATATACGTCAGGTACACCAGCCACATATGCCCCACCGACTGATGCTTTATATATTGTTGTGGGTAGTTTCTTATGTATTGAGTTTCTATATGTTGCTTCTGGTTTTTTAGCCATTCATTACTCCAAAAAAAGCCCCCACCACGTATTTAGCGTAGTGAGGGGTAAACATATAGTAGTTACATAGTACCGGACTACTACCAGCCAACAAGGATGCTATGCTCAACGCTGTTTAAGGGCAGCACCCACGGAGAATCTTAGTCTGTAGTATACCTCGCTTTTAGAGCTTTTTCAGCCTCTTCTACTCTAGCACCGAAAGCTTCAAATGCATCATTTGGTTCAGGGCTAGCGAATTGCAGTTTTGGATAGGTTTCGTTTTCGTCGAAACTAATCTCTGTAGATACTGCAAAAGGAGGGATACCATGAACTACGCTTAACGTTCGGATATAAGCATCGAAATTCTTCGTCGCTGTAGGCGATACGTTAAGTGTCATTATGTCAGCAGTTGGGTCGTCAGCAGGCAATAGTGCTAACACTCTGATGTTTTTACAGGCTTTCCCATTACCTTGTGCGGCACTTCCCCATTCATTTTGCGGACATTCGTCACAAGCTGCGCCTTGAATGCGTGTCGATGCAGCTGAAGGGATGAGCCCGTCTGGTGTGGGTCCTTCTGCCCAACATGCCGGGCTTTCCATTTGTTTTGCGTTATATGCACCTTCGTAATATGTATTACGGGAGACAAAATCTACGATTACAGCGCGGATAGGTCCGGGAGACGCATCTCGCATTTCTTGCCCGGGTAATCGAAATTGTTTACCTTTAACGCTAATTGCAGAGCCTGCTGGTGCGGATAGCTTATCTTTAATTTGCGTTGCAACATCGCCGTATTTCTTCTGTACTGCGGCTTGAAGATCTTGCATTGATTTTACAACTACTACATTTTTACTCATGATATTACTCCTTCTTTCTCATTGAAATTCCCACACGTTCATACGATGATACGCCGGGTATTGCTTCGCCATCTGTAGCTTCTAATAAATCTCTATAAGCTACGCTAGCAGGTCTTCGTTCTAGTAAATAGAACGCATCGTTCTTTCTTATGTATGCATAGAATTCGTCCCATTCAGTAACTAATGGGACAATAACACGTGTGATAGAGACGCTCGCTCCTGAGTAACTAGCGGTGTCCGTGCCTTGAGCCTCCATACTTTCTAATAGTCTGGATTCTAAGTCAGTTTTCACTTCCTTCGCTTTGGATAAGTCAGAATTTATACCTCGTATTATATCACGTGCGGCATTTAGCTGTTCTATCAACGAGCCTATAGATTTATTTTTCATATGTACCTCAAATCGATTAAATTGATTCCTGCAGCTGCAAAGGTTTCTTGCATTTCTTTCCTTAAAGCGAAAACATTTTGTTCCGCCTCAGTCACTTGTAGTTTTAATGCATCTAGTTTGGTAATAGCTGCTTTAAATGCTGTGGCGGTAGTTAATAGATCGTCATTTTGCATAATATTTCTCCGTTTTTACCTCTGCGTCTAGTGGGATGTCTTTTGCCCATGTTGGGGGGCGTCTAAAAATCTGTAGTCCTAGTGCTTCTGCTTCTGCTATTTCCGACTCAGGGACTAGGAATACGCCTTCATCGTGTACCATCATAATCACTGTATAGTGCTTTGATAGCGTCAACACTTGCTCTGCGAGAATTAATCGAGCGATCGATTGGATTAGATTCTCTGCCATTTTCCCGCCGTATAAATTTACTCGGCTATTTTTACCTCGATATGAAAAATTAGAATACGCGCCATAATCTGGGTTGTATATTCCTTGCAGTTCTGGGTAGTGCACACTTAAGCTATTAGGCATTTCGACTCGGTCGGGATGAAAGATTAATCCGTACTGATGTATAGTCTTCCCCTGTAACATGCTTACCAGTAATGCTTCTAGTTCTTGCCAGAACTGAACTATTTTGGGGTTTTTCTTGCGGTATAAATGTTTTACTGCTTCAGCTTCGGGCAAGGACATTTTTACTGTCATGCCCATAGCCCCGGATTCTAAAGTGCTTTGGAATTTAGGACCTCCCATACCATAACCTAATCCTAATACGGCGATCTTACCTACGAAACGTTCTTTTATATCTTTCTTTGTTATCTTCCGCCCATACATATCAGAAGCCATATCACAATATGGGTCTTTGTTTGGGTCAGCGAATAATTCTAAAAGGTCTTGTTGTCCTGCAATATATGCAAGAGTACGACATTCAATTTGGGCCGAATCGATAGCCATAACCATATAACCCGGTGGGGCAATAATAGCTTTACGGAGACGTCCCCCCCGCTTAAAATTTTGTGGGTTGAACTTGTCACCGCCGCTCCATCGTTGTGTATGTGCGCCATACATTTTTAGGTATATTGGGATGTTTCCTGTTTCAGCATAATGTATAAAGCGTATTGCTCTAGTTTCTACGCTTGTAGATTTTATAGCCAATCGTGCTTGACACAAAGTTTGGATATTTGCGTGTTTGCTTTTTTGTAGCGCTAAGAATCCTTCGTCGGTTTTAGCTAATGCAGGGACTTGCTTCTCTTGAGCTATACTCCATTTTGTTGGGCATTTGGCTAACCCCGTATCATCAATTAAATTTTGGAATTTTAAGTTAGAGCTTAGTCTTTTGCGTATATCTGCTCCCGGAGCTATTTTCTCTGCTTGGGCTAGAAGATCAGCTTTATGCTCTTGCTGTTCCTGCAGATCTAATTTAGCCATAGCCATATCGCCGTGAGCTTTAGGATCCGCGTACATGCGTACGGTCATATCAATTAAATCCAATTCTCCTTTAGGAAATATTGGCAATAGAATTTCTAAAGCTTTCCACATTATGTTTACATCTTGCTTACAATACTCTCCTAATGCTGCTAATTGTTGGGAGGTAGGTTCTTTCACTCCTTTCATATCTTCTAAAACATTTTCTATTTTATTCCCCAGAGAAAGAACGCTTCCTAAATTATCTAGAGCTACGGATACGTGGTGTGGAAATACGCCACGGGCCATAGCCATAGTATCGAGATAATATTTAGGGACTATGCCATAATGTCGCTGCATAATAGCCCCATCGAAATGAGTATGATGGGCTAATAGAGCCGTGGTGTTCCAATCGAATTGTTGTAGGTACGGGCCTACATCTTTGTAGGTAATCCATTTTATGTCAGGACTCGAAAGTGTCCTTATCCCGACTCCTTGCGTTTCGAATCTTTCGTCTCTTATGTATTCTGTTGTTGATAGCTTTCTCAGACTGTATTTCTGGTCGTAGTATGTCTCGAAATCTAGACCTACTATTTCTGTTATCCCGAGCGTTTGTAGATGGGGTGTGAGACATAATGACATAGGCCGCTTCCAGTAAAGTTATAGCTATAGCTAATTGTGTTTTTGTTATTTTCATCGTATTGCTCCAGCTAAGAGTATTATTGCCGCTATTGCGGATAAAATTATTAGCCCCCATACAGCGAAGTTCAACAGGCCGTATCCTAGTATTAATGTAGCAACTAATACAATCAGTGCTATGGAGATGACATGCATGAGAACCTCCGAACAATAGCTAATAGCCTGTAGACTAATATCTTTTGTATCCAAGAATTAAATACTGCTAATGCAAGTGCTGTATACAAAGCAGTAGTGAAATAAATTGTATCTGCGAAAAGTAGAGGGATTAGTAGCAGCATAAGCCCGTAAAATAAAAAACCTATCATTCTAGTAACTCCAAAAGTGAATCCATGCTGGTTTTTCCGTCGAACAGCATTTGATATACTTTGCTTTCTACGGTATCAACAGCTTCGATAAATATAGTTTCTGTTTTCTTTGTTTGCCCCCCTCTATAAATACGATGCATGGCTTGTTTAAGTACATCGGGTTCATATATTGGAGAAGCAAAAATTGTAGCGGTACCTTTTGTTAAAGTTAAGCCATGCGCACCTGTACGAGGGTGTAAAAATAATACTTGAAATGCTCCGGCTTGATAAAAGCTAACGATCTCTGCTCGCTTGTTTTTAGGCACGCTACCATCTATGCAAGCATATTTAATTTTTCGTTTCTCCATCTCATTTATTAATTGTTGTTTCTGGTGCCTCCAATTGAAAAATACGATAGAGTGTTTACGTTGCTCAACTAAGTCGGCTACAAGTTCTGCCCTTCCTGTGTCGAGAATGGTGCTTCCTTCTTCTGTATATATGCACCCTGCGGCGATCTGTAATAATTTTGTGCGCATCACAGCTTGGTTTACCGCTGTAACATCTCCTTCTTTTAATATAAGGAGCGCCTCTTCTCGCATTGTCTCGTATTGTTTCATATTTCTACGAGTTAAAGTGTATGGGATTGTATACATGTGGTTTTTTGGGATATCCATACAAGCTTCAAACTTATGCCGCATAGTGATATCTCCAATAAGCTCGGCGATTACTGAGTTAATGCCGGGCTTATCCACCCATTTAACCATACGTGGTGATGGCCCCACCTGTTTCGGAGTACAAGTTACAGTTTGGAATCGATGGTAGTTTTGTCCAAGGCGTTCCCCACCATCTAAAATCATTAATTGGTGCCAGATGTCGGTTATATTTCTAGCTTTTGGTGTGCCAGTCATGCCATGTATGTATTTAAACATGGGACGAATGCTCTTTACAGCTTTAGAGCGGGCGCTTGTCCTATGTTTATAATATGATAATTCATCTATACATAGAGTGTCGAATTCTTTGAAGAACGCTGGTTTTTGTTTAGCTAACCATTTTGATGCATCTGTGTTTGTTATGTAAACATCTGCGTCTGCAGCAAAACCTTTTTCTCGATCCGGAGCTGTAGATACTGACATTCTTAAGCTTGGATAGAATTTATGGGCATCTACCACCCATACAGATTCGAGTAAGGTTTTGGGAGCTAAAATAAGCATTTTCCCTCCACCTTTACTTCGGCGTTTAGCAAATAAAGTTAAAGCTACGAAAGTTTTTCCTGTGCCAGGATCTGAAGCATCCAGTGTTTTTTCTAAAGCTTGGAAAAAGTTTATAGACTTTTGCTGATGCGTCCAAGGTTTCATGTCTTACTCATGAATGCGTTTTTGTTTAAAATTTGTTGAAATTTAGCTGCATCTTCTTCTGTACCTGTGAAATTATCAGGTACTGTCTTCATTCCTTTTTTATTGGCTCTAGCAGCTTTGCGTGTGCGTTCGCGCAGAATTTCGCTTTGTACAGCGTTATCAATAAACTCATTTGTATTAGCGGCAATAGAAGGAAAAGTATCTTTTAATTGCTTGTAGGTATTACATGATTCTAAAGCTGATTTAGCAAATTTGCATAATGCTAAAATGTCTTTTTCGTGTGTGTCGCTAGCAGTTTTCAAGGTTAGATATTCTGCATATTGTGTGTCACTTAAGACAAAAGTTGCTGTTGGAGTCCAACGATCTTGGTTAGTACGAATTACATATCCTCTTTTATTATCGCGAATTTCGTTTCTTTTTATAGCGCGCGGCATACAAAACGTGCTTCCGCTATAATCTGTCTGTGGCGGTAGGTCGAAAGAAGTAGCTGCATCTAAGGTATGTTCGTCGTATTTCAAACATACGCATAATTTATCTAGTGCATATAGGTAAGGGAATACAGCTGTACCTTCATATTTTTTAACTGTGCTGTTGTACCATTCCATATACACAGAATTTAAAAAAGCATGAAGCTTGGTTGTACGGGCGTCTTCTTTAGCAAGAGCGGTTACTACAATAGTACGAAAAAAATGCCCACGTAATTCTTTAGTTAGTCTCATATCTTCATCTCCACTACAGTTCCAAAAGGCGGTGTGCTTGGGTTGTTTCCGTAGCAACACCATAAAGTAGGAATATCTGTCTCGCCAAAGTCAGATACTTCTAAATCAGTTAAGTATATTATTAATGATGGCAGTTCAGCACTTTCGTTTATTTTTGCGAACGTGTCGGAAAAAGCTGTGCCTCCCCCGCCTATTAAATTAGGCACAAAAGGTTCGAATTTTTCGAAAGTATCTTGATGTTTTACTGTAGTATCTGCGTAAAATACATCGACGCGTTCTGGAGAACAGTCTTCGATGATACCGTTAATTTCTCCAGCGAATTGATCTACTATTTTTTGGTTGTGGTAGATACTTCCTGATGTATCGAACGCAATAGCTATAGGAGGTATGCCTTCTCCTATAGCTGAAGGTAGATACATATCATGTGCTAAAGTACGCCGTTTGGGTCTACGAAAAGATTGATCTGTTTTAATAGATCCTTGTATAAAAGTGCGTAATATTTTTCTCCAATCAACCACTGGGGCAAGTGTTTCTTTAACTAATTTAGCAATTGCGCTAGGTAAGTTCCCAGCTGTTTTAGCAATTTGCGCTGCTTGAGCTAATTGTGTTTTTACTTCTGCCGCAAGTTTCTTTTTGTCCGCTGGGGACATTTTACTTATTTCATTAGCGAAATGTTCTTCTGCCCCTGTTGGTACATCCTCTGGGTTGTTTATTAATTGTCTATATATATCATCCGCAGACATATCTCTATATTTTTCGTCTAACAGCCCTCCTTCTGGTAATAAAAGTTTAGAGTCTTTGATGATAATATTAATTGCGAAATCAGTAGCGCAATTCCAGATGTAACGATCTTTTTCTCCTAGTCGTAGGACGTGTAAAAAAGCTTTATGTAAAACTTCATGGGCTAATAATCCAGTTACTTCTTCAACTGTAAGTTTAGATATAAATTTTTTATTGTATAGAATATCCCTACCATCTGTTGCGGCAGTAGGTATTTCTTCCGTTTCTATCATGCGGCAATTTAGAACTAAACACCCGAAAAATGGGAATTTTAAAACTAATTTAGCTCTAGCTTTCATGATGTTCTCGTTCATATTAGAACCTCTACATTATCTTTAAGGAAAGTATTGAATTCTTCAGTCTCTGCTATGTCGTCATTGATACGGATTGCATCTTTCACAAACGAGATTGTAAACTCAGGTTCCATGCGCGTCATATAAGTTAGAAAAGCGGCGAAGTTTTCTGTAGTAACATTAGCAGAGAGCATTGTAGATACTCCATATTTAACGCCGGGAGAGTCAGATATTTTGACTGTCGTTGGGGTTTCTTTAATTAGTTCGATATCGGGGATTTCTGCCCAATACTCTAAGTATCCAAGTAGTTCCGCAGCAGGGCCTTCTCCTATAGTCCCTTCAATTAATGCATAACGGATATCATAAGGAGCATCGATGAAGTTAGATGCCTGCACTAAAGATCTTGGAGTGCAGTTAATGTCTAGCTTAGGATCAAATGAAGTAACAATTTTAGGGTTAAATTTAACGAAAGCTCTAATGATCGTGTTAATTTTATGCGCGTGGCAGAAATTGTCAAAATCATTAAGATCGAAATCGATGTCTATGAAAGTCATTCTGTCGTTAATATGACTTGGCATTTTGTGAGTAGCTGCACGATCGCTCATACGGTTCCCCGCTACGGCTATGTTCCAGCCTTCAGGTAAAGTATAGCTGCCTATTTTTCTGTCAAGGATGAATTGAGATAAAGCTGCCATCATTGTTGGGGTGGCTTGAGGTAGTTCTTCAATACAGAAGATACCTTTTCCCTCCGTTGGTAACCAGTCTGGTGTAGCGAATGAGCTAGTTTTCTTGTCATCTGAAAAATTAGGCAACCCAATTAGATCTTCGATACTGTGTAAGGCAGGTCTGAAGTCTAAAAATTCAATTCCTTGGTCATCTGCTACTTGTTTTAGGATAGATGATTTTCCTATGCCAGGCTGACCTAATAACATAGGGACTAACCCTTTTAGGTGGCAAAATTTAACTGCTTTTACTATTTCCGACGGTTTCATATCTCTTCTCCATTAAGTTGTTTTGCTACTAAAGTTATATATCCTGAAATATCGATCCAACTATCATCATAAGTTGGATCACCATTTAGGATGCGCCCTATTTTATGGGCTGTCATTTCTAATGCTTCTTTCATGTTTGGGGGTAATTGACTCCAATTAGGCGTATCTCGCATTGTCGCTTTAAGATTTTGTGTAATACGTGCGTGTTCTATAAATGCGCCATATTTATTTCCGCGTTCTTCTAAGATTTCGTCTATTTTAGGCATAATTCTTTTCTCCAATCTGATAAAACATTGTCTGCTCTCCGTTTAGCGCCTGTAGTTGTCCACTTTATGACGCTATATGATTTTTTGCGTTGTTTTCTTGTGGCTCTATCCCATATTGCTGCAGTATAGCTATGGTACTCTGTGCCTTTTTTGATTTGGCGTGTAAGAAATACATTACCTCGTACTTGTCTATGCATTGGGCCTTGTAATGGAAAATCTAGAATGGTACATATATGATCGCGATGTTGGCGCGCTGTAGTTAAAGCCGATGTTTCCCCGCCATAGCAAGAATCGGAAAAAAACTTTGCGTGTTGTTGTACTCGTACATACCAGCCTTTAGCTGATTTATAAGCACAACGTGTTATGTAGCGTTCTGATTGCATATTTTTATTAGATGGTTTGCTTGTTTAATTGCGTCGTCTAATGCATTGTGAGCTGTCCCAAATTCTTCCTGCTTTATATTAGGATGTAGGTTTTTAATTGTCCTATAACAGGCGTCTTTCCAGAACGGCCATGTTGGTTCGATGTCTGTTGCGGCATACGCACTACGTAAGATAACGTTATCAAAAGTGGCTCCGTTGCCCCATATAGTAGCGTCTTTAGGTAGCCAATGGTTGAACATTAATAGCGCTTCTGTGAGGGTAACCCCGTTGTTTAGTAGTATGGATCGAGCGTCATCAGATTGTTTCATCCACCATAGTACTGTATCTGCATTTATCTGTAGCCCCGCATCAGTGGAAGACTTAAGTAATACAGTTGTGTAGAACTGTTTAGGTGATACTTCATGCTCATTAAATTGTACAGCCCCTATCGAAATAATAGCTGCGTTGTTAGCGGTAGACATAGTTTCTAAATCTACCATCACATTGTGTTTAGCTAAATACATTAGTTCTCCAATAAAAAATATAAAATTACTATGATTAATATATAGCGGTTAGTTTGTATAGGTAGTTAATCATCTAAAGGCTGATATATAGTTACACCACAACATTTATTACGCCATACTTTTTTGAGCCATATCCAGTGTCCGGTTCCTAATGCTCCGCAGCGTATAGGAAACCAAGCAAACCACACATCACTTCTACTGGGATAGTAATCACTCATTTCAATTCTCCACATGGCTGCCAAGATTTACAATTATCAAGCGACATTTCAAGAGATTCAGCCAGTCGCGCATAAGTATGTGAGCCAGAACTTGTGGCGACAGTGTTTTGCCTGATCCCAAGCACTAGGTTTTCTGCTTCAATTAACACGG
>Ga0164313_10006861_pt1 | contig 10015 bp, 10 predicted proteins | sample GuaBasSedimGuay4_FD_113735 | JGI IMG/M metagenome (GOLD analysis project Ga0164313, IMG submission 113735) | Subseafloor sediment microbial communities from Guaymas Basin, Gulf of California, Mexico - Guay4, Core 4569-4, 0-3 cm | ecosystem: Environmental > Aquatic > Marine > Hydrothermal vents...
GCCTTTTTGGGCAGAATTTAGTAGTACTCCTAGCAATGAAGTTTCATTAATGTCTGATTGGGAAACCAAAATGCAGGCAATTGTTGATGAAACTGTTAATGAAAATGTTACAAGCCTTTTAGGGGTTCCCTCTTGGGTTTTGGTCTTGCTTAATAATGTAATTGAAACCACCCAAAAGAAAAATTTATTTGAAGTCTGGCCAAATCTGGAAGTCTATTTTCATGGTGGCGTAAGTTTTGATCCCTACGTAGAACAATATAAAAAACTGTTGCCAAAAAGTGGTTTTAGATATTACGAATCTTATAATGCTTCGGAAGGGTTTTTTGCCATCCAAGACAGAAATAACAGTAAAGAATTATTGTTAATGTTGGATTATGGTATTTTCTATGAATTCATTCCAATGGACACCTATGGGAATTCCGAAGAGAAAGTCATTCCCCTAAGTGAAGTAGCATTAGGAAAAAACTATGCCATCGTAATTACTACTAATGCAGGATTATGGCGGTATAAAATTGGGGATACTGTAAGGTTTACCTCTATTTATCCTTATCGAATAAAAGTAACAGGACGCACCAAACACCACATCAATGTATTTGGAGAAGAGTTAATTATTGAAAACGCTGAAGCGGCTTTACGAAAAGCTTCTAAATTAACCCATTCTGAAATTGTGGATTATACCGCTGGTCCTATTTTTATGGAAGGAAAAGAAAAAGGGGCTCACGAATGGATTATAGAGTTTAAAAAACTCCCAGACAATATTGAAACATTTAATCAACTTCTAGATGCTTTGTTACAAGAAGTAAATAGTGATTATGAAGCTAAACGCTATAACAATACAACCTTAAACTTTCCAACGATACATATTGCAAGAAAAAATCTATTTAACGATTGGCTTAAGAAAAATGATAAATTAGGAGGGCAACATAAGGTACCAAGGCTTTCTAATACGAGAGATTTTTTAGAAGAATTGTTATTAATAAATCACCTTTAAAAAACATTATTTTCTATTTGTAGTATTATTCCTACGTTTATAATTATATTTTACATTTTTAAGTACTTAAACGAGTATATTTTGATTACAACAAATAATTTTGGTAGTACTTTTCTTACTATCTACATTTGTACTGTTGTAATGAATAAACAACCTCACAATGAAAAAATTCGTTTACATAGCAATTACTGTATTCTTTGCAGCATCACTCACTTCTTGTGGAGCGGGAGCTTCTGTTAAAGCAGATGCAAATAATGAAGTTGTTGCATATACATTGAAGAATAAAAAAGAAATTATGGAGCAAAAGATACTTCATAAAAAAAATAAAACGATTGTTGTATTACCATAACCAAAATTTACATTTTGGTTTATAAAAAAAGGGCTCTAATTTTTTAAAATTAGAGCCCTTTTTCTTTTTGGTTTTTTCCTTTTAAGAAACCGCTTTCAACTTCTTAATTGTAGATTTACTAAGTTTTGATTCTACATATTCTTTATTAACTTCCAATATTTTTTCTTCGCCATCTGGCATTTCAAACATAGCATCTGTCAATACTGCTTCACAAAGAGAACGTAATCCACGTGCTCCTAATCTGTATTCTACTGCTTTTTCTACAATATAATTTAAACCTTCTTCATTTATGGAAAAATCAATTCCGTCCATTTCAAACAATTTTTCATATTGCTTGATGATGGCATTTTTAGGTTCTGTTAAAATAGCACGTAATGTTTTTGCATCTAAAGGATTCATATAAGTCAACACGGGAAGTCGTCCAATAATTTCAGGGATTAATCCGAAGTCTTTTAAATCTTTAGGGATAATATATTTCAATAAGTTATCGCGATCTACTACGTCTTCCTTCATTGAGGCACTAAAACCAACTGCTTGTAGATTTAAGCGTTTTGATATTTTACGTTCAATACCACTAAAAGCTCCTCCGGCTATAAACAGAATGTTTTCGGTATTTACTTCAATAAATTTTTGGTCAGGATGCTTTCGTCCACCTTTTGGTGGCACATTTACAACGGTTCCTTCTAAAAGTTTTAGTAATGCTTGTTGTACTCCTTCTCCACTTACATCACGAGTAATTGACGGATTATCTCCTTTACGAGCAATCTTATCTATTTCATCTATAAAAACAATTCCGTGTTGGGCTTTTTCTAAATTATAATCTGCTGCTTGTAACAAACGAGTTAAGATACTTTCAACATCTTCTCCTACATATCCTGCTTCGGTAAGTACCGTTGCGTCAACAATTGCTAAAGGAACGTCCAACATTCTGGCAATGGTTTTTGCTAAAAGGGTTTTTCCAGTTCCGGTTTCTCCTACTATTATGATGTTACTTTTTTCTATTTCAACATCATCATCTGTTTTTTTCTGAAGTAACCTTTTGTAGTGATTATATACAGCAACCGACATTATTTTTTTGGAGTAATCCTGCCCAATAATATATTCGTCCAAGAATTTTTTTATTGTTCTTGGTTTCTTCAGCATTAATTCATCCGAAAGATCACTATTAGTTGAATGCAAAGCCTCTTCGGCAACAATACCGTGAGCTTGCTCAATACAACGATCACAAATATGCGCATCTAATCCAGCAATTAATAAGTTGGTTTCTGGTTTTTTACGACCACAAAACGAACATTCTAATTCTTCTTTTGCCATAATCCTCTTCTTTTAATCACTTAGTAAACAGTAATCTTTTTAAACTACTGAAATCATTTTCAGTATTATTTTCTTGCTAATATTTCATCTATCATTCCGTATTCTAACGCTTTATCAGCTTTCATCCAATAGTCACGATCTGAATCTTCATATACTTTGTCGTATTTCTGTCCCGAATGTTTCGCAATAATTTTATATAATTCTTCTTTTAAGATTAAAATCTCTCTAGCGGTAATTTCTATGTCACTCGCTTGCCCTTGCGCTCCTCCTAATGGTTGGTGAATCATTACGCGAGAATGTGTTAAAGCGCTTCGTTTTCCTTTTGCTCCTGCACATAATAAAACTGCTCCCATAGAAGCTGCCATTCCTGTACAAATCGTTGCTACATCTGGTTTTATAAATTGCATCGTGTCGTAAATTCCCAATCCGGCATACACACCTCCTCCTGGAGAATTGATATAAATTTGAATATCTTTAGAAGCATCTGTACTTTCTAAAAACAATAATTGTGCTTGAACGATATTGGCTATCTGATCGCTAATTCCCGTACCTAAAAAGATGATTCGGTCCATCATTAAACGTGAGAAAACATCCATTGCCACTACATTCATTTGGCGTTCTTCAATAATATTTGGTGTAAATCCCATAGGATTCATACTACTTACTATGGAATCATAATACATACTGTTGATTCCTTGATCTTTAATTGCGAATTTTTTAAACTCTTTTTCGTAGTTCATAAATATTGTTTTGTTTTATTAAAAAGGCGTTGAATACTGTCTATTCAACGCCCTAAAGATAAGTATTTTTTACATCTTTGGATTCCAAATCAAGTTTGGAATGACAAAATAATACGATTTTAAATATATTCCCAGAGCGGTTATTTACTATACGCTTCCTTAATAAACTTGTCGTAGGTAATCTCTTTTGTTTTTAATTTTGCATTTTCCTTAAAGAACGTTAATAATTTCTGACTGTTTAATTGCTCAGAAAGACGTTTTACTTCTTCTTCGTTAGACATAATACGAGCCGTGATAGAATCTAACTCTTCTTCTGAAGGATCCATTTGCCCATATTGAGCCATTTGCGCTTTTATCATGTTTTTTGAATGGTCTTTTAACTCGTCAAAACTCACCTGAAGATTGTGCTCTTTTCTTATTTTACCTTCAATTAATTGATATCTTAATCCTTTCTCACTTCTTTCGTATTCTGCTTTTGCTTCTTCTTCAGTCATAGGTTTTTCACCAGAAAACTGAATCCAACGGGTTAAGAAATCACCTGGTAAGTCGAATTTTGTATTGGCTATTAATGCTTCAACCACCTCGTCCATCAATTTTTGATCACTTTGTTGAACAAATTGCTTTTCCGCATCTTCTTTGATTTTTACCTTTAATTCCTCTTCAGATTTAACTACATCTTTTCCGAAGATCTTATCAAAGAAATCTTGGTCTAATGCTGCCATTTCTCTTTTGTTCACCTCTTTAATTTCGAAGTTTACTTCAATTTCTAATCCGTGAGCATCATCGTGAGAAACGTCTAAATAAGTCTGATTTTGGTGATCGTCTGCAAAAAGACCTTTCGTTTTCAACACTACTGTATCACCAACTTTAGCACCTGTTAATTTTTTTATTTGAGTTTTTCCTTTGATTACATCTAAAGAAAATGAAGTGTTTTTGTCGATTCCTTTTTCTTCATTAGTAAAGATTCCGGTAATCTCATCTCCTTTTTCAATTTCGTTTTTAGAAATTAATTTTCCGTATTGGTTACGGATAGATTTTACTTGATCATTCACCATTTTATCATCTGCAACAATCTTATAATGATTGATTGCTTTCTTACCTTTTACGTCTACTTCAAATTTTGGAGATAATCCTAAATCGAAATCGAATGAAAAATCTGGAGCAGTCCAATCTATTTCTAAATTGTTTTTAGGAAGTGGATTTCCAAGAACATCTAACTTTTCTTCTGTTAAATATTTGTGTAAAGAATCTTGAAGGATTTTGTTAACCTCTTCAACTAAAACAGCTTTACCATATTGCTTTTGGACCATTCCCATAGGCACATGCCCTTTTCTAAAACCAGGGATATTGGCAGTTTTACGGTAATTATTAAGTACTGATTTTACTTTTTCTGAATAATCTGCTTCTTTAACTTCTACTGTAACAACAGCATTTAGGCTATCTATGTCTTTTTTTGTAATCTCCATTTTCTAAAATAATTTAACCCCTATTTTTTGGGAGTGCAAAAATACAAAATGAAAACCCTCAATACAAGTAAATTAAGAATAGATTAAGACCGTTTCTCTTCTTCTCCAAGTACCGAATGTAAAATTGGCTGAAGAATAGACAATAGAATACTAAACAATAGTGCCCACCAAAAGGAAGCAACGGTAAAAGAGTCTAGGAAATAACCCGCTAATTGAATCATTGCTGCATTGATAACAAATAAGAACAATCCAAAGGTTATTAAAGTAGCTGGGAGTGTTAAGAAAATTAATAATGGTCTTATAAAACTGTTTAAAATACCAATTACTAATGCTACCCAAATGGCATCAATATAATTATCTACCGTTATACCTGGTAAGATTTTCTGTAAAACAAATACTGCAACTGCAGTCAATAATAATTTTAAAATGAATTTCATGTTTTTTTTAATTTTTATAAAGATATAAAATTTAGTGCTTCATTATAAAAATCCACAGGGTTTTCGGCATGCAACCAATGTCCAGCTCTTGAAATGGTAATAATGTTAGCCTTTGGAAAATGTTTGTGGATTAACACTTTATCTGATTCTTCTATATAATTTGACTTTTCACCACTCAAGAACAAAGTATCTCCTTCATATTTACAATTTTCACCCAAAGCTTTGCCTACTTCTTCTATATTTTCAATTAAAACAGGAAGGTTAATTCTAAGCGCCAATTCATCTTGAAATTTCCAATAAAGATTTTTAGCTAAAAACTGTCTTATTCCGGTATTCTGAATATATTTTGAAAGTACATCATCTGCTACTTTCCTAGTTTTAACCATTGAAAAATCTAAGGCAGATAAAGCTTTTAAAATTTCTTGATGATGTAATGGATAGAATTTTGGAGAAATATCTGCCACTATTAATTTAGAAACCATTTCTGGATATACTGCTGCAAATTGCATGGCAGTTTTTCCTCCCATTGAATGACCTAATAATACAATATCATCTAATTTATAATTGTCACAATACTTTTTTAAATCTTCAACCATCACCTCATAGCTAAAAGAATCACAATGAAAACTTCGCCCATGGTTTCGTTGGTCTACTAGATGTACTTGATATCCTTGTTCAGAAAAACGTTTGGCTAATGTTTTCCAATTATCACCCATTCCTAAAAAGCCGTGGAGAATAATAAAGGGGTTTCCTTCGCCAATAATGTTGGAATGTAAAAGCATATATTTTAATTCGGTTAATCGATACTATTTTGCTAAAGCAAAATCACTCAGCAACCTTTGATTGTTGTTTCAATTTATCTTTAAAAGTACTCTGAGTGATTTTTCTCCTTCTGAAAAATCATATCGAAGAGTACAATACAACTAGCTTCTTAGCAAAATCACTCAGCAACCTTTGTTCATTCTTTACTGTCAAAAACCCGTACTCTGAGTGATTTTTCTCTTTCTAAAAAATCGTATCGAAGAGTGAAAATCTTATTTCATCTTTTCCAAATATCTCTTAATCACATGTTCCATTCCCAAATAAAGAGATTCACAAATAAGTGCGTGACCTATAGAAACTTCTAATAAATTAGGAATATTTTCTTTAAAAAAACGAATGTTATCTAGTGACAAATCGTGCCCTGCATTGATTCCCAATCCTAATTCGTTAGCTCTTATAGCACAGTTGGTATAAGGTTCTATTGCTTTTTTATTTCCTAAGTCATATTGTGCTGCAAATTCTTCGGTGTATAATTCTATTCTGTCCGTTCCTGTTTCGGCAGCTCCTTCAACCATTGCAATTGTTGGATCTACAAAAATGGAAGTCCGAATGTTATTTCGTTTGCATTCAGTAATGATTTCAGATAAAAAACTTTTGTGGGTAACGGTGTCCCAACCCGCATTTGAGGTAATTGCATCTACCGCATCTGGAACTAAGGTTACTTGGGTTGGTTTAATATCAAAAACCATTTTTAAAAAGGAATCTATTGGATTTCCTTCAATATTGAATTCTGTTGTGATGATTGGCTTTATATCATAAGCATCCTGATAACGTATATGTCGCTCGTCTGGGCGTGGATGTATGGTTACCCCTTCTGCGCCAAATTTCTGAACATCGATTGCAGCTTGTAAAACACTTGGAGTATTTCCTCCTCTGGCATTTCGTAAAGTGGCTATTTTATTTATATTGACACTTAGTTTTGTCATGATTTAAATTTAGAATTTCAAAAATACAATTCCAACTATGGATTTACACTTTTATTTTAAGTAATTTGCAAAAAATAAGCATTGTGAATACACATCAATATATTATTAACGATATAAAACCATTTAATGTTACCGCTAACATTTTAGAGGTTCAGAATACGTTTAACCAACTTACATATTCCCACATACCTGTGAAAAAAGATGGGATTTATATTGGTTGTATTTCTGAAAACGATGCTCATTGTTTTGAAAGCACGAAACAGTTAAGTGATTATTTATACTCTCTTGAAACTTTTTTTGTTAGAGAAAACACGAATTGGTTAGATATTTTAGAAGCTTTTGCTATTTATAATTGCAATATTATTCCGGTATTAGCTAATGACAATTCTTATATGGGTTATTATGAATTAAGTGATATAATGTCTCTCTTTAACAACACTCCTTTTCTTAATGAAAGCGGAGGAATCATTGTAGTAGAGAAAGGAAAACGCGATTATTCTTTTAGTCAAATCTGCCAAATAGTAGAATCTAACGATGCTAAAGTATTAGGTGCTTTTATTTCTAAAATGGACAATGACATTGTTCAAGCTACTATAAAAATTGGTCATACCGGAATGAACGCTATTGTTCAAACTTTTAGAAGGTATGGTTACCATATTACTTCTAGTCACGAGGAAGATAAGTTTTTAGAAGATTTAAAAGACCGTTCTAATTATTTGGATAAGTATCTTAATATATAATTATGAAAATAGGCATATTTGGACAATTTTATCATGAGGACTCTGAAGTTTACATACAACGGATATTAGATGTTCTTCAAAAAAAAGATGTTGAAATTGTAGTTGAAGAGAAATTTCTAAAAAGCATTAATAAGCATAAAGATATTTCGAAAAGTTATTCGAAAGTTTCTTCATTTAAAAATATCGATTCCAGTTATGATTTCTTTCTTAGTATTGGCGGAGATGGCACTTTGTTAAAGTCTGTAACCTATGTTCAGGATTTAGGAATTCCAATTATTGGTATTAACACAGGGCGCTTAGGTTTTTTGGCCACCATTCAGAAAGAAAAAATTACCGATAGTTTACAACAAATACTGAATGGTGATTATAGTATTTCGGAAAGAAGTTTGTTGTCAATTACTACAAACCCTACAAACGAAAAAATTACTGAACTTAATTTTGCCTTAAACGAAATTGCTATTAATAGAAAGAATACCACTTCGATGATTAAGGTAGAAACAGAAGTTAATTATAAGCCCCTTACCTCTTATTGGTCTGATGGATTGATTATTTCTACACCAACGGGTTCTACTGGTTATTCATTAAGTTGTGGAGGTCCTATTATTGACCCTAAAACCAACAGTATTGTCTTAACCCCTATTGCTCCACACAATTTAACTGCTCGTCCGTTGGTAATTCCAGATAGCAGTACGATTACTTTAAAAGTTTCAGGGAGGGAAAAATCGTATTTAATTTCACTAGACTCCAGAATCGCTACTTTAAAAGACGGGACTTTAATTACCATTAAAAAAGCTTCTTTTTGTATTAAATTAGTTCAATTAAAAGAAGATAGCTTTATTAAAACCCTTAGGGAAAAATTACTTTGGGGAGAAGACAAGCGTAATTAAGGTATCACCTTACAATAAATACTTCTAAATTTTGTTAATCAACAGATACTATCAAACTTATAGTTTATAGAAGCAAAGATTATTATTATATTTGCAAACTTTTACAGGAGATGAGGTTTATTACAAGCATATTTTTATTTCTATTATTACCGCTAATTGCGCATTCCCAAACCTATGAAGTTGGTGGGTTTCTTGGAGGTGCAAATTATATTGGAGATGTTGGCAAAGCCACCTATATCGCACCAAACACACCAGTTTTTGGAGCGATCTTTAAGTGGAATAGAAGTGAACGTCATTCTTTTAGAGGTTCTATTTCTTTTGCAAAAATTCAAGGAGACGACAAAGACTCAAAAGAAAGTAGAAGACAAGAAAGGGGCTATAGCTTTGAAAATAATATTATGGAAATTTCTGCAGGTATAGAATTTACCTTTTGGGAATTTAGCATGTACAGTGGGAAACCTACCTCTGCTCCTTATTTATATACAGGGCTTACCTATTTTTGGTATGAAGCATTGTACAAGCCTGCAAACGGAGATATTACAGATTACGATGGAGCTGCGGCTGTAGCAATACCTATGGTACTTGGATACAAAGCAACCGTTGGAGCAAAATTAGTTTTTGCTGCTGAAATAGGAGCAAGATATACTTTCACAGATGACCTTGACGGAAGTAATCCAGTTAAAGGTTTAGAGGACAATGAAAGCTTAAAGTTTGGAAATTTTAATAATAATGACTGGTATGTCTTTACTGGTATTACTATTTCTTATACTTTTGGAAGAAAACCCTGTTATTGTAATTTTTAACAACAATGTCATTACTAGATCAAATAGACAACACTAAGCTTCCTAATCATATTGCCATAATAATGGATGGCAATGGTCGTTGGGCAAAAAAAAGAGGGCTACTTAGAAACCTTGGTCATAAAAGTGGTTCAAAAACTGTAAAACAAGTTGTTGAAGCTTGTGCAGAAATCAATGTTAAATTTTTAACGCTTTATGCCTTTTCTACAGAAAACTGGAATCGTCCAAAATTAGAAGTAGAATTGTTAATGAAGCTTTTAATTTCTTCCTTAAAAAAGGAATTAAAAACACTTCAAAAAAACGACATAAAACTAACTACAATTGGCAATATAGATTTATTACCAACGTCTGTCCGCAATGAGCTTACAGATGTTATTGAAAAAACTAAAGACAACACTAGGCTTACTCTTTCTCTTGCTTTAAGTTATGGATCTAGGGAAGAATTAATAAAAACTATAAAAGAGATTAGTCTTAAAGTTAAAAATAACCTAATTTCGCCCGAAAATATTGACAAATCGGTAATTAATAATCATCTTTACACAC
>Ga0164313_10006862_pt1 | contig 10014 bp, 25 predicted proteins | sample GuaBasSedimGuay4_FD_113735 | JGI IMG/M metagenome (GOLD analysis project Ga0164313, IMG submission 113735) | Subseafloor sediment microbial communities from Guaymas Basin, Gulf of California, Mexico - Guay4, Core 4569-4, 0-3 cm | ecosystem: Environmental > Aquatic > Marine > Hydrothermal vents...
ATTGTTAGCGTTAGAGGCAGGTGGAGTCGATAACTGGGAATGGTACTCAGAAGCACTCAAAGACTTTAATCGTGAAGAAGAAATTGACGAACGCATTGACGCATTGATCGATGAACTTCAAATAATTTTTGGTGAGTGTGCGTTTGAGCCTTCGGAGAGAGGGGCAGGCATTGCATTTGAAGAAGATGCTTACAAACAAGTGATAAAACTTTTTAATGATCATCATATCACATTTACGGATTTGGATTGTGATGACTGAGTATATGTATGACGTGCAAGAGGTGGGCGGTTGTGAGGTTATCTTTCATGGTACTGTAAGCCTTTCCGCTCCAGTGCAACGTGGCGATAAAATTATACTTAAAAACGGCACTGCGATAGTTCTTGCAGTGACTCACGAATCTTATGCTATACCTATTTTAAGGGTACAAAATGAAACCTATAGCAGAATTTCAGGCACTTAGCAATGACGTAGATCGTTGGAAGTGGGTTATCAATAATCAAGATACAGGGGTTATTGTTAATTTAGATAATGATGAAACTTTCATAACTTTTAAAGATGAAAATGAAGAAGATTATGAAACTTTTTGTCATTATATTGGTTGGTCGGATGGGGTCACAGAACTCTTAGAGGCTATAGGGGTTCGTTGTGAATTTGTTTAATTTTTTGGGGGGATAAATACTCATTTACAAGGAGTGAATTACAAATGAGTCCCTGTTTTAATATCGAAGCGTTTATAAAGTTCTTGAAGAAACGAGAACGAACGCCACAAAATGTAGTACAAATAAATGAAGCCGAATGTCGGCTAATAGGATGTTTACGTGAGCATAAATTACTCAAAGGAAACACTTTACCACTTTCTATGCAATCATTGTAAGAAGTGGTTTACTATAGCTGACAGGTTGCCACATATTGTAACCTGCCCTTCATGTGCTCATACTTCCCCCCCTAGAGAAATTATAACTGATGAAAAAGAGAGAGTAGAAAATAATGTTTAGAGATGGCACTAACGTCAAACTTGAAGAAGAAAACTTTTCCGTTGGTTCGATTATGAATTTAATGGGGGACATGTTTTTAGTAGTGGGTAATGGCGACAATGGCGTTGCGTTATTGAGTTTGAGTACGTTTCAATTAGAAGACAGTTTGGTTAATGTAGAAGACTGCAATCATTTAACGTGTGATGACGCTAGAGCGAGTATGGATCACATGCACGTTACCTTTTCAGACTTTAGCCCAAACGCAAAAGGTTTAAAAGGGTTTGATTATGAAAAAGAATTAGGGGTAAAATATTAATGAAGTGTGCAAGATGTTTAAAGGATTTAGATGAACAAAATTTTATTAAGTCTTCTGACAAGTGCTTTGATTGTCGGAATGAAATAAAAAAGAATCTGGATGAAGATAAAGTTTATAGCCCAGTGTTTAAAAAATTCTTTGGACGCTATGAAAATTTATTTGCCAATGGTATAATTAGTGCAAATCAATTAGAATATCAAAGAAAATATTGGTTAACTAACGCATAGGAAAAATTATGTCAGAACATATAGAAAGAATGAAAAAAGAACGTGCAGAACTCAAAGTAAAATTTGATGCTTTATGGGCATTTATTGACGGGGATGCTTCACAACACATTCACAAACACCAAAAGCAGTTATTAGTCTTACAGTATAATGCAATGATGAGTTATCTTAACGTTCTTGATATGCGAATTGAGAATGATAGCCTAGTGTAAGTTTTTGTTAGTTTCGTTATTAGTTTTCTGTTTAGCTTTTTCTTGACCGTGCTTCATTAAAAGATCGTTATAATATTCTACCGTTTCGTTATGTGGAGTGGCTATCGTAAGTATCTTTTCGGCAGGTAAAGAATAATATTGGTCTGGACTTTCTGGCATAAATTCATACATCCATTTTTGCCCATTTTGTCCAGTGACCAGTTGCATAGGCTCATATACATAAATAAAACGGTCTTGCTCCATATTAGTGACAACCTTACCCAAAATTAAGATATTATTTTCGAGCAAAATTAATTTATCTTTAAAGATCATTTCTGGTTTTTGTTGTTCTGTCATCTTTGATGTACCGCCCCCATGTGAGGTCTATCTGTTTTTTCGTGAAAGGGTCTAAGTGTTGCACAATAGCCCTCTGATGAGTTTAACACTGCATAGCGTGACTTAGCTATGATATAGTCGTCAAAGAATTCCCATCCCGTCCCTATCCACTTACCGTCAATATTATATAGGACTGTCCAGTTAGGTTTTTTAATATCTGCCATTGAACTCTTCATACGTCTTTCTCAATGCGTTAGCTAATTCTGATGAACGATAATTTTCACCTTTAGAACTTTGCCAACTGAAAAGAGTGTCGCCTGTTTTGTTCACTGAGATAGCAACTGAGTCGCCTTTTTCCAGTGCTCCGATAATTGGTATCAGGTCACGAATAATTTCAAAGTGTGTTTGGTTATCCATCATGGTAATAATTCCTTTGGTGGTTCTGGTAATTTCATCCAGTGAGTAAATTTGTAAGGCAGACAGTTATTATAGTCTATGAAGTCAAAATCTTTATCAATTTCAAAGATTGTCATATTTGCACATTCATTAACCCATAAAACATATTCATCAATTTCTGGTAATTGATTATTGACACTAATCCACATTATAATTTTACCTTTTGAATTTCAACATTAAATTTTTCGTTAGCATACAGTTTAAGCCTTTCCTTAAAGTGTTTAAATGTTGTGTTACTATAAAGCAAATTATCAGCAACATCAAACAAAGTTGCTCTAGCGTCATCCGTTGCCTTTCTTAATGACCTACCGATACTCTGCAAGATTTTAATCTTACTTTTAAATGGGTGTGCAAGGATAATGTTGTCTAAATTTTTAATGCTAACACCTGTTGAGAAAGTGCCATAACTTGCAACAATAATTACGTCATTGTGTTCTTCACAATATTCTCTAACGTCTTCTCTGTCTTGTGCTGAAATTTCGCCATGCACGATAAAGACTTTTTTCTTTGTGGCTTTCTTTATCATTTGAAATAAAGGGATGCCATGTAATTCTACTAACTGAAAAAGAATTAAAGTATTACCTTCAAGGTCAATGGCTAAATTTTTAATCAGATTATTTCGCTTTTCGTGCGTAACAAGAAATCCTATCTCGTCTTGGTATTTCATTTTAGAAACAATTTTACAGTCGTGCGTATTGTGATCTAATTGTAAGCCTATAATATCAAGGTCTGCGACAATGCCCAGTTCCATTAGCTCATGAGTTTTAATCGTTTGGTGAATTTTTCCAAACAAACCTTGAAGGGTCAACTTATGCGTTTTTGAGTCTTCAATGGTTCCCGTTAGTCCGATACGATATTCACACACTGGCATTTTTTGCATGATCCCTTGAATGGAAACTGCCTGAGCCAAATGAGCCTCGTCACAAAACACTGCATCAAAACGATCAAAGAAAGGTTTTTCTTGTCTATACAAAGACTGCCATGTAGAAATTAAAACGGGTTTATCTGAAATTTTCTTTGCACCACCATAAAGTTTGTGGCAATATTTTAAAGCGTCACTCCATCCATAGTCTTTAAAGTCTTTGTATAGTTGTTCTACCAGTGAAGTTGTAGGCACTATGATTACAATTTGCTTACCTTCTGCAAGCAATTGTCGGACTGCCATGTAAATAATTAAAGACTTACCTGAGCTAGTAGGACTTAAAACAAGTGCCCGTTTTTTCGCAAAGATTCTTTCAATAGTAGAAAGTTGGTAATCGTAGGGTTTAAATGGTAGATCAAGTACCTGATTGTAGGTGACAGGAGGTTTCTTAAAGTCGGGGTGGCTTTTAATTCCAAAACTATAACCTTCTTTTTTTAAATACTCAACAAGTTTTCCTGCCAGACCATAATATAGAGTTTGATCGCCATAATTAAACAGTCGAATTTTTCCATCCCACAACCCGTCCCTATACTTTGGCATGTGTTTATAGTTTTTCGCATAGAATGAAAAATATTCATATAGTTCTTTTTTGATTGCTTGACTGCATTGAACTTGAACATAAATGTCATTCAACTTTCTAATTATAACGTCTCTCATGCTACACCTTGTTTCCATTTTATATCATCTAACGCATTTTTAATTGCCCATCCCTTTTTATCAACAACTGCCATAGCACCTTTCAATAAATTAACAACTCTTTCCTGAGTAAAAATTTCATCCTCAGCCGTTTGGTATTCTGAGTCAGACTGAATGTAAAGTGCCACGTCTGTTTTCAAAAGTTTTAAATGGAATGGTTTTTCTTTATAAACTTTTGGGCTTGCCTTACCTGTATAATATTCCCAAAGTTTTCTGTTAACTATTTTGAAATGTTGTTTCAAACGTTTGAGTCTGTGATTTTCATCTTCATATAGGTTTAAATATTTTCCATACAAATACGCAACATGCAAAGCGTCTTTTGCAAGTTCTGTACGATCTGATTTGCTATCGTCAAGTATCATTTGTTTTAATTTTTCTACATTCATAATAAACCCTTTTGAAAACTATATTATATCATCTATCGCCTATGTTTATGTCACCAATTTCAAAATATTTATAGGCAAATGTTACATTACAAGTCATTGGATCTGTATCTGAGTCATCGGAAGATCCTGCTAATTCTGTTATAACTGTGGGAAAAATGTCATAAAATTTTACAGACTGGGTACGATTCATATTTCCTGTAAGAAAATGTAATGTAGCATCTGACATATGTTTTTCTTTATCTTCTGTCATAACAATATTAAACATCCACTTATAAATTTCAAGATAATTTTTTAATTGTTGATCAACTAAAAAGGTTATATCAAAAGGTTCGTGTGTTATCTGACTTCCCGGAAGTGGCACTTGAGCTAAATGAGCCATAGGATAAATTGGTTGATCTAATGTCAATGATGGCAGGGTCGCACTTTGCATATGGTAATTTACGTTTGGTAAATTATTAATGTCAAATCTAAACTGGACATTATTGAGTAAATTGTACTCTTCTGGGTTTGTATTATTGGGCATTTTCTAAATTCCATAGTTTTCTTATATTTAGCTCATAAAAAATAATTCAGAAATACCTTGACCTTCCCCTCATATTTTGGTATCATTCAGTCTCAGTCAACAACGAGGGTAAAAAATGAACAACATTAAAAACGAAGATAAAGCAGAATATAATGTGACCGTTAATGAAGATGACGCTATCATTGAGCAGGCACTTGCTATCCTTGAAGCCAGACTGAAACGTGAAATTAAATTGACAATTACTTGTCCAGACGATAGCACAAAGTTTTTACGTTTGAAATTGGCAGAGCGTGAGCATGAGGTTTTTGCTGTCATGTTTTTAGATAACCGTCACCAATTAATTGAGTATACAGAAATGTTTAACGGTACAATTGATGGTGCAAGCGTTTATCCACGGGAAGTATTGAAGAAAGCACTGTCTGTGAACGCCTCAGCCGTCATTCTAGCTCATAACCACCCTTCGGGTATACCTGAGCCTAGCTCTGCTGATGAACGCATTACAGTGAGGCTTAAAGAGGCTCTGGGGCTTGTCGATATTAGAACCCTTGATCATATCATTGTTGGCTCTGATAGCACGGTTTCTTTGGCAGAAAGAGGTATTTTATAGAAATACCTTGACCTTCCCCTCATATTTTGGTAAGATATAGTCCAGTTAGAGAAAAAAGGATAAAAATGACAAAGGCAGAACTGAAAGCGAAGGGTATCACACCTAAAATGCTTACTGATATGATGCACCGAGCAGAAAAACTCATATCATATTTTAATGAAACTTATGCCTATGACATAAACCTTGCAACGGCTCATGAACAAATTGAGTGGGAAAGCACTCTTAATCGTTGGGATATTATGAAATCACATAGGGACACATTGAATGGTTAAATTAATTGAAGTTTATTTGGGCGAGTCAGACCTTTATGTTGTTGATAAAGATGAGTGTGGGACTGACTTTACAGGTTTTAATTATTTAGTTGTGGCAAGTGTTGAAAATTTAAACGGTACGACTGCTTTATACGTGCATGATATGGCTTTTATTCCTGAGCGTATTTATTCAGACGAAGAAGGTATTTTTATCGGAGTCAGAGCAGAGGACGCAAAATCAAAAGCTGAAAGACTGGTCAATCGCATATCCAAAAAAGGTGAAATTGATTTACAATTTTGGAGCCTGAAAGCAGGTTTCGGTTTTCAGTCATACGAAGAAGAAAAAGCCCATGCTTTAGAGTGGGAAGCAAACAACCCAAAAATAGGATGGTAAAATGAACGACTTTATAAAAATTCACACATACAGACGTGGTATCTCAACTGGGATTTACAACCGAGAGAATCCGAGAACACCTGAATGGGAAAGTTTACCAAAAGATGAGTTTGCAGTGAAAGGTTACAATTTTGGCTACAATAACGTAGAAGAAGCCAGAAAAGCCCTAAAAGAATACTGGGAATGGGAGCAATGGCAATAAATTTCATTATTTTCTTGACCTTCCCCCTGTATTTTGATATACTGTAGTCCAGTTAGAGAGAAACATTAAAAAAGGGGTAGGTTATGAATCACATAGTATCAGTTTTAACAGACAATCGCTTAAAAGCATTAGATGAGTCGGGTGCTGATCGTGAAATTTTGAAGTCATTAAATAGTGACCTACTTTGGATAAAGAAAGAATTGCGTAACATAGCAATAGGAAATAGTGACGTTGTTCTAGCGTCAATGCTTTCACGTTTAATGGACAATGACTGTAGTGAGTTATTGACTCCAACTGAAATTCCAAAAAAGACAGTGACAGTTAATCGCAACGGTATAATAACAATAGAAAAGGTGGCTTAAAATGAATAGAATTGAAATCGCAGTTTTTCATGCAGGTCATGAACTTTTTACAAAGGATGCCTTTGACATTCGAGAGCTTGCAGAAAATGCTGAAAAGTCAGCCGTAGTCAGAGAAACGTTATTAAGAAATTTCATAGGCAATAAAAAGTTTGAAAATGTGGCTACTGTCAAATCTGATGATCTTGAAAGAGCATACCGTTTAACAAATTCAATTGACTATTCATGGTTTGATAAAGACTATATCGAATTTAATGACCTTGAAATTACAGTTGAATTTGAAGGTGAGAACAAACGCTCAAGTTCGGTAGGTGACATTTTTGTTAAAGAAACTTACTTTGACGCTGAACAGAAAAACGGAGCTATTGCCGATTTTGACTTTTATATTGTTGCTCCATATGGCTTTGTTAAATTAAACACTGAGGAAACCTTATAATGAATAAAAAACAACTTGAAAAAAGAGGCATTAGTTTTATCATTCACAAACATTATGTGGACGTGACCATTGAAGAACGTTTTTCAACTGGGGACGGTGGGTGGGATTCTATTGACTCTGGATGGGGCACTTATCCAAATCTCAAAACGGCAATTCGTGAAGTGAATTCTGACATTGTTTTTGAAAATGCAAAATCAAACCTCGAACGTTTTATGGGTATTGCGGGGGACGCTTTTTGTAAACGTCTGGATAATGCCGTTCAAGAGTTGGACATTCTTACAACTGTTCTACCATTGTTTAATAAAGAGGCACGTTATTTATGAGTGAGTTTACACCCATATGGACTACCACCCGAAACCCCCCAGAATGGACTATACGCAGACCTGATGGCTTATTATGCAATGGTGGGTGGGAAAGTGAGAAGTCGGCACAAATAAGCTGTATTGAATGGAATAATAAAGGTTTCAGTATAGAAATGATCCATGCTGAGAATAAAATGCTTATCGCTGTTAATAATATCACGTTAGGATCTGAGTGGGAGTTGAAAGATATTTTAACCCCACGTATGCCACAAAATGTGACCCTCACATCTATTCATGGACTTTATGGTTGGTTAATTTTTAACAATAAAGACAATAACGCCCCACAACGAGTATCTGAATTCATTAAAATTTATAAGAGGAAATTATGCAACAATCAGTAAAAGATGCAATTCTACAAAGCGATCCCGTGATTGACGTTTGTTGCAATTATAATGTAATAACAGAACTAATGGCACGAATACGAAATGCAGGGGTTGGTGGTGGTACTCTAACTTATTCCAGTTTAGTTAGTGGGGTCAATTTTGGCATACATTCACACCCTCACATCATTGATACTAAACATTGGAGTCCAATGGAGCAAAAGTTAATTGGCTCATATCTTATGTGCATCATTCGAGATTTTGTTATGGAATCTGATTGTATTGTGACAAGTATTGTGATTTCGCAAGATAATGTTCAAAAAATGCAGGGGTCGGGTTTACCATCAAAACATGTTAGAAAGTGGTTGTATGAAATGGGTGCTTTTAGTCCAAATAATAATAATAATTGGGAAACATTTATCTGGGGGCAAATGAATAAAACACACCAATTTTTCAAAAATGAATAAATATTATACATAAAGGAGTTTTTATGGATAATAATTTATACGGTCAATATTTACTTGATTATAAAATTATGATAAAATTAGCATTACTTAATTCTCATAAAACGAGTTTGAGTATCGCTGAAATCGCAATTGCAATGATCGGAAACAAACTAGACCGTTGCATAGTAGAAGAAATACCACCTGAGAACGCCTGTAAGGGCGTGTAAGCGACTTTTAGAGGAAATTAGTATGAACGGTAAGGTTATGCAAATAAAGTGGACAGAACACCCTGAAATAGCTCATTGTGGTTTGTTCACATATGCACATCAAAATGTGCCAAGTGGATTTAACCCTAATTTCAAACCTCATGCCAGAGATATTTTAAATGAAACAGTTAAAAGTCTTGAAGCTGAGGGTGTTTATAAAAACATGACCCTAAAAGAACGGCAGGATAAAAATGTATTTCGCAAACGATATAATGAACTCATGAGGAAACATGAACATGGTTTTTAAAAATTGGTATGCAGATATGAAAACTAAAGAAACAAACACGCCTGAATATAATGCGTTGTATTATAAAACTAATAAAGAGTCTATCAAAGCAAGACGAAAAAGACAACGGGCAGAACCAGAAGTGAAGGAAAAAAATGCAAAATATCTTAAAGAATATAAAGCAAGAAAACGTGCTGAAAAGTTACAGGCAGAAAAAAAGGCTAACGCATAACGTTAGCCTTAAATCGGTCTGACAGTTTTGGTGACTTAAAAGCCACTTCTTATTATTGTAAGTTAACAACCTTAACTTTACGATAGTAACTGTTGCTGTCTTGTGCCATTGTAGTGAACGGATTGGCAACCATACCAAATCGAGTTTTGAAACCGATTGAAGGTTGGAAGCTGTCTTGATCAACTGCACGTACCATTTGTAACGGAACGTATGGGCAATAGAAGAAACCTGCATCATATTGGTTAGCACCTTTGTAACCGACTACATAAAAGTCGCCTGTTGCATAAGGATCTACATAGACTTTAATACGTCCACGATAAACACCTGCAAAAGTTGCCCCTGTAGGATCAACTGCCAATGCTTCTGCACCTTTCAGTCCTAAACCTGTATCTAAAACGCCTGCTAATGCTAACGCACTTGCTACGTCTGCCGAACAGATCATCATGTTACCTTTACCACGTCTTGTTTCAACTGCGATAGCGTTTGCATCACGTTCGATTGCAAAAACCATCCCTTTGAATTTTTCAACTGACCAACGACCGTCTGAGTCTGTGTCTAAGTCGAAAGTTCCCGGAGTTGTTGCAAATTGTGCCCCTACTTTCGCTACGGTGTAAACAGTACGAACGACTTGACGATTCATTTCTGAAATTAATTCAGTAGAAAGAATGTTAGTTAATTCGTTTTCTGCATCCAGACCGTGAATAGCACGTAAGTCTTGGCTTAATTCGATTGAGTAACTGGCTTTTAACTGGCGTGATTTCGCTTCAACTGAGGTCTTCTCAATTGTGAACGCCATCTCATTCCATGTGTCGCCCTCAGCCGTACTGGTTTCCATACCATAACCAGTTTCATAAGGTGATCCAAAAGGATCTGTACCGTCATGAGTAC
>Ga0164313_10006865_pt1 | contig 10010 bp, 9 predicted proteins | sample GuaBasSedimGuay4_FD_113735 | JGI IMG/M metagenome (GOLD analysis project Ga0164313, IMG submission 113735) | Subseafloor sediment microbial communities from Guaymas Basin, Gulf of California, Mexico - Guay4, Core 4569-4, 0-3 cm | ecosystem: Environmental > Aquatic > Marine > Hydrothermal vents >...
AGGCATGGATTGCTGGTGGGATTGCAGCGAATTGTCGGTCATGGGTCTGTTCGAGGTCATCAAGCATGTTCCCCGCCTGGTTAAACTGCGCCGCCAGCTCATTAAGCGTGTACTCAGCATACAGCCCGATGTTTATATTGGAATTGATGCACCTGATGTTAACCTTGGCGTGGAGAAAAGACTGAGAGCCAGGTCGATCCCGGTCATCCACTACGTCAGTCCAACGGTATGGGCCTGGCGTCCCGGACGCGTGAAGACCATCGCCAGGGCGACAGAACGGGTGCTTTGTCTGTTCCCGTTTGAGCCACGCTATTACCGCGATCAGGCCGTACTGACAGACTATACGGGTCACCCTTTAGCAGACCAGATTCCGTTGCAGAGCAATGCTGAAACAGCGCGTTATGAACTGGGAGTGGACACAAACGGGACATACATTGCCCTGCTTCCAGGCAGCCGCATGGGTGAAGTTGAAAAACTGACAACGCCGATGCTGGACGCTGCACAAATCCTCGCAAACCAACATCCGGACACCATTTTCCTGGTACCGGCCGCTACTCCGGGCATCGTTGAATATTTCGAGACCGAATTGCGTAAATACCCGACAGTTAAGTGCCGGGTGTTCGCCAATCGTGGCAAAGTCATCATGGCCGCGGCAGATGTCGTGGTTTGTGCCTCAGGTACTGCAACGCTTGAAGTCATGCTGATCAACCGCCCGATGGTGGTCTGTTACCGCCTGGCAGGCTCAACATACGCCGTGGCGAAATGGTTCAGGCTGGTCAAGAGTCGCTTTTTCGCATTGCCCAATATCCTCGCTTCCGAGCCGCTCGTTCCTGAGTTACTCCAACACGAGGTAACCGGCGAGCATATTGCGAAAGAGGTATGCCGCTGGCTGGATGAACCTGAATCACGTGACGCACTCACAAAGCGATTTGAGCAACTACACCGGGAATTGAAAACAGATGCTGCAACCACCGCTGCCATGGCGGTCATGCAACACGTGACCGGTAAAAAGTGATAAACCCGCTCGAAGCAGGCGTAGATGAAGCCGGGCGCGGTCCACTGGCAGGGCCGGTGGTCGTTGCTGCGGTCATCCTGCCGGTGGAATATGATTTGGAATTCCTGGATGACTCAAAACGGCTGACTGCACTGAAACGTGAACGACTGCTGCCGCAGATTGAAGCCCAGGCCATCGCCTTTACAGTAGAGTATGTGGCAGCGGAAGAGATTGACCGTGTCAACATCCTGCAGGCAACCATGAACGGGATGCAAAGAGCCGTAGAAAAGCTGTCACCGGTCCCGGCCCGGGCCGTGATTGACGGTAATCGCGCACCAAAATTATTCTGCGAAGTAACTACGGTGATAGGCGGTGATGGTCTGATTCCGTCGATCTCTGCGGCTTCAGTGCTGGCAAAGGTTTACCGTGACCGGCTGATGCTGCAACTCCACGAGCAATACCCGGGTTATGGCTTTGACCGGCACAAGGGCTACCCCACCGCCCATCACCTGGAACGTCTTAAAGCACTTGGGCCCTGCGCGATTCACCGGCAATCATTTGCACCGGTACGCAATGCCCTGCTTTGATCTGCCCGCTTTGGGTTTAATCAGCAGTCAATCAAACCGCACTGCTGATCGATAAACCACTCGATATCTTCCCTGGTAACAGGCCCGAGGAAAGTCTTGACCGGAACTCCCTGGGGATCAAGGATGATGGTTGTTGGCAAAACCCTGGGGGCTCCAAAAGGTTCCGGTGGCGCAAATACATCCACCAGCGCCAGCGGGTAACTTGGGTGAAACTCTTCCAGAAACTCATCAAAAGTTTCAATATCCGTATCTTCAAAAGCCAGCCCTAACACAACGATATCGTCATGGGCAGAGTGCAGTGCCGACAGGTCCGGAATCTCCTTGCGACAGGGTGCACACCAGGTTGCCCAATAATTGAGTACCAGCCATTTGCCCCTGAATTCATCAAGACTGATATCTTTACCATGCAAACCCTTCAGGGTGAAATTGACCGGCCCATCGCCCTCGTAGGCTGCCGCGAGAGATGACATAGACAGCATCACAACCAGCGTCAAAATCAACTTCGGAATATTTAACATTCTTATCATTTTCATACTCATAATTTTGCCGAGCTGTACATGGCTTTCAGCGACTGATCCAATTTTAACTCATCTGAGGTAACAGACCTGAAAAAGGCTTCATCCCATTCACTTTTGCTGGGGATCTCCAGCTTTTCGTTAACCGGCAGGTAATAATGGCCGGCACGATACAGATCCAGCAACCTGACAGAAGCGAGATCACGCGACAGCAACCAGTTGCCGGCTTCATCACGGGTCACAATACCTGCGTCATACAACAGGCCCAGCTCACGCGCCAACGCAGCCTCGGTTGCGCCCTCCAGCGACTCCAACAGGTCCTCGATTGATTGTGCCTTACCGCTGGCCTGTGCTTTCCAAAGGTAGCCAACCAGGCGGTATACGAACAGAAACTCCCACTTGGCAGGCCAACCCCAGTCTGTTTTCCTATCTTTGAAAGTCGTCAGCGAAGCTGCCAGTGATGCACCGAGTAAAATGACTATCCATACCAGGTAGAGCCAGAACAGGAAAATAGGAATGGCTGCCAAAGTACCGTAAATAACATTGAAGCTGGCATTTGCAACATAAGCAACAAATGCCTTTTTTGCGATACCAAACAGCAGCGCTGAAACAAAGGCCCCGATCAGCGCATTGGCAACCGGTACGCGACGGTTGGGTACCAGCAAAAACATCAGTGTAAACGCCGTCCAGGTCAAGGCAAACACACCCAACGACCGTGCGAAAGAACTACTGTCGACACCCATCGACACGGTATCGAATACCGGTTGTGCGCTTAACGCGATAGCGGCACCCAGTGCCAGCGGTCCAAGCGTCAGCACGGCCCAGTACATGACAACCCTGTTACGGATACTGCGGGCAGTCGGTACACGCCAGATCAGGTTAAATGCCCGCTCAATCCTGACCATCAGCAAAAGGGCTGTCAATATCAACACCAGCATGCCCGGTAAGGTTAGTTGACTGACACTGGCCAGAAATACCTCCAGGTACTCCTGAACCAGCTCACCGGAAGCCGGCAGGAAGTTATCGAAGATAAAGGATTGCAGTTTGTCGCTCCACTGCTGAAACACTGGAAATGCCGATGCCACACCAAACACCACCGCCAGCAATGGCACCATGGAAAGTAAACTGGTGTAGCTCAATGACGCAGCCTCATCAAACAGCCTGTCTTCACCGAAATGACGCCATACATGGCTCGCCAGTCGCTTGAGGCGGGGAATGCTCCTGAAAGAATCCAGTACGTTCATTTGTGCAGTGTCCTGTATCATATGGCGACGACTATTCTATTCACCCACATATGAAGGTTAACAGCTTGAAAGTTCAAATTCTGCATAATCCACGCTGCTCGAAATCCCGCGCCACACTCGAAGTTTTGAAGAGCCATGGTGTTGAACCGGAAATCATCCTCTACCAGGATGAGCCACCCGATACCGACCAGTTGATTTCAATCCTGAAAAAACTCGATATGCAACCTCGCGACCTGATGCGCAAGGGACAAGCTGAGTACAAGCAAATGGGCCTGGACAAAGAGCAACTCAGCGATGAAGAACTGATCGCGGCCATGCGTACAGCGCCGATCCTGATAGAGCGGCCGATCGTGCTGGCAAATGGTAAGGCATCCATTGGTCGCCCACCCGAGTCGGTACTGGAAATACTCTGAACCGCTAAAAACAATGAAACGATGGACACAGGTAATGCTGTTTGCCTATTTTGGCACACTGGCATGGCAGCTAATCTGGATCGGCTTGTTACCGTTGCCTTACGGTCCGCGTAACCTGTGGCTGGCTGGCTTTGCCTGTTTACCCTTGTTGATCCCGGTAGTAGGCCTGCTTCGCAAGCAACACCGCAGCATGATCTGGGGTGGGGTGTTGCTACTGTTGTATTTCACTGTCGGCATTACCGAAGCCTGGACAAATCCGGCTCACCGGTGGCCGGCCCTGGTACAGGTCGCACTGGCTATCATCTATATTTTTGCCTTCAGGGAACGTATCAAAGCCGGCAAAGCCCGCCACACATAAGCTCGGCAGGGCTAGTCTTCTGTGACAAGTACAGCCTGATCCCGCTTCTGCACCTGTACCTGGATTTCTTCCAGGGTTTCGGGACGGGAGGCAAAAAATTGCCGGTAAAGAATATTAATCCGCGTCATCGCATGTACCAGGCTGGCTGACATAGACCCTTGCCGTCGCACCGTGACCGGCTGTTGTGCCCAGGCCCGTTGCAAATCCCTCAACCTTTCTGCAGCAACCCGGTTAACGGAAGTCAACGCAATACCCTCTTCCCGGAACCGGCGCAAACTGCGACGTTCCAGCAAGCCCGCATCACCTGCGATTGCCTGGCGAATTGAATCCGAATTAAACATGGATTCCGGATAAAACAACATCATTTGCATATGAATTAAAGCCTTGGATATCGAGACACTAAACATCTCATCAAAAAGTGAAACGTCATCGCCCTGCGAGTTGCGGAAGTTTGGCAACAATATGCGTTGGTAGATTTGTGCCTGTTCAGCCTGGTAAAGAGACTGCAGATGCTGATTCAGCCTGGTTTTGATATCCGGAATTGCTGTGAATTCAATTGGAGTGACACCAATGCCGGTCACAAACCAGTCACGCCATTCTGCTCCACGATCCCAGTTGCCCTGCAATAATCGTGATGGCAGCGTCCTTGATGCCGCCAGGTAAGTCAGGCGATCCGGCACGATACCACCCCTGTCCTCGCGCAACGGTGTAATGACACGGGTGCCAACCCATTCCATAGGACAGCTGTCCTGCAGGACCTCCCCGGATGCCTGTGCAAAAAGGTAGTGATGTTCATCCGGGCTGGTAAAGCGGAATCCGAATAAATCGCTGGCGCGGTCATTTTCGATATACCGTCCGACCAGGTCAAAACCGAGGCGGCCAAAATAATTGGCCACATTCTCATCATCAGGCCGCACCAGCTCCGAACGCCGTTCAACCCACTCCATATTGCGATAACAGATTTCAATCTGTCCAAGGCCACTCTGCTCTGCCAGCAGGTACTCTTCCGGGAACAGTCCAATCAGCGCCCGGGTGGTACTAAGACTGGCAGACATCTCACATACCCTTTGTGGATTGCAGGGTTCGATGGTCAGGCTGTCGGGCCTGTAAGCGGTTGGCTGGCTGGCATCCCGGTCCAGCGAAACATCAGCCCCGGGTCTTAGTCGTTCTGTGCGAAAATCGGCTTCAGCTTCAATTGTTCCAGCATTCAGCGCCCTCAAAGCAGTCTCGTAATCCACCATGCTACGATATACCGGATCATGAACACCCGTGCCGGCAAAGCAGCTTGCCTGTTCGGCAAGATCCAGTATCAGTTGCTCACCAATACTGCGCATGCTGGTTAACCGGGATTCATTTTCCACTGTCATAAAGAATTCGGGTGAGTTTTCAGCAAACCAGGCCATGGTATTGGCAAGTACCGCCCATTCAAGCGGGTTTGGTAAGGCCGTCGCCGGTGGCAGGCAATCTGTTGAATGGCGGTTGTGCAGATAGCCTATACCGTAATTGATTCTCTGCTCAGGCGTTGCTTTCAGCTCCCGTCGTACAGAATCGGTAGTGAACGGTCCATTCATGTTACCCGACAACTCAGGCATGCGGGTTTCCTGATCCGCCAGCTGTAAAAAGTTTTCGATACAGGCGTCGTATTGACTACGCGTCATGGCCGGGTAACCGTTAACATCACGACTGGCGGCGATACTGGTGCAAACATTGATTTCCTCAACGATCCTCGCCCGTACCGGCGTGTTAAAGTAGTAACCCATATCCGGAATCAGCAGAGCCAACTGCGCAACAGCGTCTGCCAGGATGGTCCTGGGTGCTTTGGCCGCATCCGAAGCAGGCGTCGCAATATTCTGCAGCACTCCATATGCTTCCGCCATTACTTCATTCAGCCTGGGATCCACTGCCGCAAAATCAACCGCATAATGGCCGGAAATAGCCGGCAGTTCGGCGAGCAACCAGTCCACTAGCATAGGGGTTTCTGCAGACGGCGCAGAACGATCCAGCAACCCGGTCGTAATGGCCAGCAAGCCTTGTACAAACTCAAAATAGTGACCATCATGCAGGCCGTCAATCATGCTGGCCAGGTACAGCATATCCGTGGCCTGCTTCTTCTCAAGGTCGGTCGTACCCGGCCCTTCTGCAGGAGGGTGACGGAGGAGAGAATAACGCAGTTCTTCCAGTCTCATGGAGTCCGGCGGGCGAGCTTCGACCGCACTCAAAACCAGCAGTGACAAAGTCTTTAAGCTTTCCATGGCGAACTGTTCTGGCTGCTCTGTCTGAGCAGTGTCTATATCACTATCGGGCTCAAACGGCATGAAGAATCGCTGCTGTGCAAACCACTCAGTCTCAACTGCTTTCCATTCCGAATCCGGGCTGCCCCGGGGTCCAGTCAGCGCTAAAAACGTACTCCACAAAGGCATCGCTTCGGTTTCAAGCCTGAGTAATAGCACTGGCAGGTTCGCAGCCGCCAGTCGCTCTCCGGCACGCTGGAATACCTGGTACACCAGTACGGCTTGCGGTGTCTGATCGGGATACACCAACGCCATGGCCCGCAAGTCATGTTGTGCTAACTCATCAAGTACCAGCCATGCTGCCGGATCAAGTACAGCGCTGCGTGGTTGAACCCGTCCATAGCGCTCGACCAGTCTTGCCAGCCAACCACGATCATCGCTGAATTTTTGTGCGAGGGTGGCACTGTCTGCTTCCATGTTCTGTTGCGCATAGCTGACGACATTCTGTGCTGCTGCAAGATCAAGCAATGTTTCGTCACGTGACGCAGGATTGGCTAACGCCTTGGCCACCTGCAAACTGGTTGGCAGGATAACGACCATCTCAACAAGCTCTTTTGCCGGTTCCAGCACTGCTGGCTCATCCTGTGCCACTACCCGGGCGGACCAGGGCGCAATCAATAGACAAAGCACCAAGGCAAAACATCTGCTACCCCGGTACCTGCTTATGTCAGTGCCACCCTTGCGGGTATTAATATTCATTGGATTCGTCAGCGCTTCATCTTGTTGTGTTGCTTGCAGCTATACTACCTGCTGCAATATGAAAGCGACAATGAATTCAGGCTGACAAGAATGAACAAACTGCTAATTATCACAACCGGCGGTACCATCGATAAAATTTATTTTGACGATATGAGTGATTACCAGATAGGCGATCCGCAAATCGGCGAAATTCTTGATCACATGCGGGTCGGCTTCGATTTTGAGGTTAAAGCCGTCATACGCAAGGACAGCCTGCATTTCAGCGACGAGGACCGGCACGCAATTCATGCAGCCATCACCGCCAGTGAAGCCACCCATGTTTTGATCACCCACGGCACGGATACCATGGTCAAAACCGCCCTGATGCTGACCGACATACCGGATAAGACCATCGTACTGACCGGCGCACTGAACCCTGCAAGATTTCGTGACTCAGATGCCGTTTTCAATATCGGCTGTGCTGTCGGCGCAGTTCAATCATTACCGCCGGGCGCCTGGATCACCATGAATGGCTGTATCTGGGACCCAAAAAAAGTACGTAAAAACCGCGACAAAAACCGCTTCGAAGCCAAAGAATCGTAAGCAGCAGAGCTGCTCTCTCCTACAAGTTCACACGGCTAGCTTGATAGCGTGGATTATCAGGCCTACCAGGCCGCCTACGAGGGTGCCGTTGATGCGGATGAATTGCAGGTCGCGACCGATGGCGAGCTCTATTCGCCGGCTGGTGTCTGTGCCATCCCAGGATTGTACGGTATCGCTGATCAGGCTTGAGATCTGGGCGCTGTTGCGGGCGACTACCATGGTGATGGCTTCGGTCAGCCAGGTGTTAACCCAGGCTTGCATATCCGGATCATCGTCCAGTTCTTCGGCAATATCCTGCAACCAGTCCCCGACCTGTTGTTTAATTGACGATTCCGGACTGTCGATATCCTCTTCAATACTGCGAGCCAACTCGCGCCATAGCCCATACAGGTAGTCCTGCAATTCATCATTAGCCAGTAGTTGCTGTTTGAATTCCTCACCCCAGCGTCGGTGCTGCGGTGAATGTTGCAGATCATGTGCGAGCTTTTTCACCCAAACATTGAACTGCTCACGCATGCCGTGATCGGGGTCCAGTGTCATTTCAAACAAGCGGGTTTCGACCCGTTCAAGCATCTTCTTCATGATCCGGTCATCAACAAAGCCCGGCACCCACCAGGGGCTTTCCTGTTGAACCCGCTCCCTGATCTTATCGCGGTTGTCATGCAAAACCACGATGGCATAACGTAACACCTGGGTGAGTATTTCCTGGTGTCGTTGCCCCCTGACCAGCCAATCAATGGTGTTACCCAACAACGGGGCAAGATTGAGGTTGGTCAGTTGTTTGCTGGAAAGCCGTGACAGGAATCGTCGCACACGCACCTCATGCAAAGCCCCGAGTGCCCAGCGCAATACCGTTGCCGCCAGGTCTTCAACACTGCTGCGGCCTTTTTTACTCTTAAGCCAGACGACCACAAACTCAGCCAGGTTAACGGTTTGCAATTTCTTGCGCACCACACCCGGTTCAAGAAAATTCTCGGCAACAAAATTCGACAGGCTCTCACCAAGGTCATTCTTGCGGTTCGGAATAATGGCCGTGTGAGGAATGGGGATGCCCAGTGGATGACGGAAAAGTGCAACCACCGCAAACCAGTCCGCCAGGGCACCCACCATGCCAGCCTCGGAAAATGCATGCAACCAGGCTGCCCACGGCTCAGGGTGATGCAGGGTATAAGCAAAAAGCAGTGCCATTAATAACAGCAACAGCAGCGGTATCCGCTTCATGCGGCGCAAACGCAGTTCTTTGTCAGCACTCATAAAGAATCAGGAATTGTCAGCACCCCTTCGCTCAGGGTTCGCAGCATACAGGCACAGGAATTCTGCTGCTAACGTAGCGCCTGCAAGAGCTGTCACCTCTCCCACATCATATGCAGGTGCAACCTCGACGATATCCATACCGACCACATTGATTCCCGCAAGCCCGCGAATAACCTCCAGTGCCTGGAATGAGCTCAGGCCACCACAAACCGGCGTACCGGTTCCCGGCGCAAAGGCCGGATCCAGACAATCGATATCAAACGTCAGGTAGACCTTGTTATCCCCGACCACTTCCCTGACCCGTGCGGCCACCGCAGCCGGGCCATTCTCATGTACCCAGCGGGCATCGAGAATATTAAAACCCATCGGTTCATCATTGGTCGTGCGCAGGCCGATCTGTACAGAGCGTTTGTCGTCAATCAGGCCTTCCTTCGCTGCGTGGTAGAACATGGTGCCATGATCCAGGCGTTTGGTTTTTTCACTCCATGTATCGGAGTGAGCATCGAAATGCACCAATGACAATGGTCCATGATGGGCCGCATACGCCTTCAATACCGGGTAAGTAACAAAATGATCACCCCCGAGCACCAGGCTCGCTGCCCCGCCGTCAAGAATTCCTGCGATGTGCTTTTGTATGTAGGGCACGATCGAAGCCGGTTCGCCCGGGTCAAACTCGCAATCACCATAATCAACCACAGCCAGCCGGTCAAAGGGTTCGAAATCCCACGGCCAGGGCCGTGCCCAGCTAATCCCGGGTGAAGCGGCACGAATCGCCCTTGGCCCGAACCGCGCTCCCGGCCGGTTTGTGGTCGCCAGGTCTAGGGGGATTCCGGTGACCGCCACATCAACACCTGTCAGGTCACGGGTATATTTGCGGCGCATAAAACTGAGAGCACCCGCATAGGAAGGCGAGCCTTCGACGATGCCGTGAAGCCCGGTGGCGGTAAATGCATTATCCCAGTCTTTGTCGCTACTCATTGATCAAACACCCTTAAATACACAAGTGGATAGCATCCACGAGTTACACAGAATTGTCCACTGGCAAGTGGGTGAGTGTGTAGCTTGTTGATTGA
>Ga0164313_10006866_pt1 | contig 10009 bp, 5 predicted proteins | sample GuaBasSedimGuay4_FD_113735 | JGI IMG/M metagenome (GOLD analysis project Ga0164313, IMG submission 113735) | Subseafloor sediment microbial communities from Guaymas Basin, Gulf of California, Mexico - Guay4, Core 4569-4, 0-3 cm | ecosystem: Environmental > Aquatic > Marine > Hydrothermal vents >...
GAGCGCCGGGTTGCCGCGCAGCAGCTCGACCATCTCGAGCGCGGCGGCGGCCTGCAGCCCGCGCGAGATGTCCACCCAGCCGGTGGTGGTCCAGGCCTCAGCCGTGGCCAACGCGCGCGCGTTCCCGGCGGCCTTCCCCGCAAAGAGGCGCGCCTCGGCCGATCGCAGCGCGCGCTCGTCGAAGCCCTGCCACGCGGCCTGGGTGTCCAGCAACGCGCCCGTACCGAACTCCGAAACGAAGCTGGGTCCGGCGGGCGCCGCGACGGTCGCCAACTGCTCGCGCACGGCGGGCGGCAGCGGATAGGGCGGGTACAGGTGCTCGTCGAGCATGGGCTGGAAGGCGTCGTCCGCGCCGGCGTCCAGGTAGGCGGCGCGTCCGAAGAAGCCACCGGAGTCCAGCAAGACGGGCCGCGTGGGATCGGCCAGGTGCAGCCGCTGCGCCAGCTCGTGGCCGTGGCGGTAGGCCATGCCCGAGAGCTCATTGAGCACCCCCCACATCACGATCGAGGGGTGGTGGTGATCGCGCGCCAGCATGGCGTCCACCTCGGCGGCGAGGCGCGCGGCCAAGGCCGGGTCGTCGTCCACCCAGCCGATGGCCGGCTCCTCCAGCACGAACAGCCCGACCCGATCGGCGGCGTCCAGGAAGGCCGGGGGAGCGGGGCGCACATGCGCGCGGACCAGGTCGAAGCCCGCGTCGTGGATGGCGTTCAGCTCCGCGACCAAGACCTCGTCACTGGGCAACATGCCGCCGGAGCCCACGAAGTGCGGTTGCCAGAGCACGCCGTGCAGCCGGCGCGGGCGCCCGTCCAGCAGCAACCCGTCCTGGCCCAGGGCGAGGGTCCGCAGGCCGAAGCTGCGTACGCCGTCGGGGTTGGCCGCCTCGTTGCCCACGGAGACGCGGGCCTGATAAAGGTGCGGCGTCTCCGGACTCCAGCGCAGCGCGTCGGGCAGCGACGCCGAGAGGCTGAGCGTGGCGGCGCCCTGCTCCAGCGAGACCGTCATGGCCTTGACCGTGACCAGCGCCTCGGGGCCACCCTCGTCGGGAGACAACAGCACCACGGTCAGGCGCACGTCCGCTGAGCCCTGGCCGGGCGGCCCCACGACCTCCACCTCGGCCCGGATACGCTCCTGCGAGGCGTCCACGTGCAACCACGACAGCCGCGCCACGGGGCGATCGATGCGCACCAGGCCCACGTCGCCGAGCACGCCGCCGAAGTTGTGGTACCAGCTCTCCTTGGCGTGAGGCGTGGTGGCAAGGCTCATGCCGTCGGTGGTCATGTCGCCCGGATCGAGCACGCGCAACACGAGCGAGTGGCGCCCCGCGCGCAGCTCGGCCAGGTCCCACGAGAAGGCCCTGTAGCTGCCCTCGTGCCCACCGATCTCCTCGCCGTCCAGCCAGGCGCGCACGGCGTAGTTCACCTGCTCGAAGTGCAGGCGCCAGCGCGAGCCCGCGGGCGCATCACCAGGCAACAGCTCGAAGCGGTGGGAGAGCCAGGCCACGCCGTCGTACTCCACGGTCTGATCCAGCGCCTCAAGCGGGCCGGGCACAGGCAGGTGCAACAGTTCGCCGGGCGCACCGGGCGGGATCCGGCCTGCGCTCAGGTCCTCTGCCCAGCCGTCCGTCAGACCCACGGCGCCCGGATCCACCATCAGTGACCAGCGCCCCGCCAGGTCGAAGCGTGCCCCGCCAGCGCGACCCTCGGCGTGCAGCAGCGCCGGCGGCTCGTCGCCCCAGCTGTCCGGCCCGGGCGCGCTGACGGCCAGGGGCGCCAGCAACGCGAGTATCAGCCCCGCCCGCAGACCATGGACCTTGAGCCGTCCGGAGCCCAGGATGGAGGTGATCGGTTCAAGGGTGAGAGACAATGCAGCCACCACGAAATCAGGAACGCACAGGATATCGGCTACTTCCAGCCGGTGGCAGAAATGGCACGCAGAGGAGCGCGCGCAGCTCTCCACCCGTACACGGCCTGGCCGCGCTGGCGTTGGCATGGCTGCTGGCCAGCGCGTGCGTCACACCGGCGGTCCGGCATGTGCACATCCCGGTGGAGCCCGGCCACGATGTGGGACGGGATCCGGGCCCGGCTGTCACGCCACCCACGACAGCGGACGCGGCCGGCGCAGGCGCCCCAGCCCAGCCAGGCGCGAACGCGGGGGCCTCCGGGGCCGCCGAGGCATCCGGAATCGCCGGGGCATCCGGGGCCGCCGGGGCATCCGGGGCCGCTGGGACCTCCGAAGCCGCCGTTGCCACCGGGGCCGCAGGAGCCGCTGGGGCCGCCGAGCCGCCGAGCGCCAGCGTCGCGCAGGCGCCGCCTCGCCAGGAAGCAGAGGCGATCCCCGACGCCCCCCAGAGCGCCGCCACGCCGCGCGTGATCCCGAGCGCCGAGGCCCTGGCCGCGCGCACGGCCCTGGCACACTTGGACATCTCCGACCGCAGCTCGGTCTTCCGCGCCAACGAGCCCATTCGCTGCGGCGTGCCCTTTCCGGCCGGTGTGCTCGAGGACGCGGCGGAGCTGCGCGTGTGGTCCGCCCGCGACGGCGCCGCCCTGCCAGTCCAGGCCCGCCCGCTCTCGCGCTGGCCCGACGGCTCGCTGCGCTGGGTGCTGCTGGACACCCGGCTCGACATCAACAAGAAGAGCACGGAGCGCGTGGCCATCGGGCGAGCCGATGACATCCCCGCTGGCGACGACCCGTTCACGCTGCACACCGAGGGCGACGTGGTCAGCCTCGACTCCGGCGACCGCAGCTGGGACGTGCTGGCGCCCCTCGAACAGGGCCACTCGGTGGCGGGGCTGGTGGCCGATCTGGTGGACCGCTTCGGCACGCAGTACCGGCTGGAGGTCGACCCGGACTACCTCGAGCTGATCGAGAGCGGCCCGCTGCGGGCCACGCTCAAGCTGCGCGGCGGCCACCGGCAGGTGGGCAGCGAGACCGGCCTGCCTGACCCCTTCCACACCGTGACCATCTGGATGCACGTGCACGCGGACCTCGGCCTGGCCGAGCTCGAGTGGAGCCTGGAGAACACGCCCCTCAAGAACCCGCCCGGCCGCTTGGCCTTCTCCAGCTACAGCCTGTCCGCCGCGCCGCCCGAGGGGCTGACCCAGGTGGAGCTGGCGGGCCGCCGCTTCGGCGCGGAGGAGGCCGTCGTCCAGCTCCAGACCCAGGGCAAGACCCTGCTGACCGCAGGCGACGCCAAGCAGCCGTCCGGCCCCGAGACCGACCTCTGGATGGGCCTGCTGGGTGAGGGCGAGAGCCTGCATGCGCACCGCGTCGAGTCCAGACAGAACCACCCCGCCTCCATGGCCTGGACGCCAGAAGAGGGCATGACCATCGGCCTGCTGCCGGCGATCGAGGGCGTGGACCACTACCTTGACGACGCCACCCGCAAGACGTTTCGCTTCGAGCTGCTGCACGACGCGGGCGCGGCGGGCGCCGCGCGCATGCGGCGGCTGATCGAGCCCGCCTACGCCGCGCTGCTACCCAGCGAGGTGGCGGCCTCCGGCGCCTGGGGTGACACCGGGCATGTCTACCTGCCCACCGGCAAGCTGAAGACAAGCGGAGGATCGTCGTCGCACAAGATCCCCACCGGCTGGGCCGATTGGGGCGAGGCCAAGGCCAAGAACACGCACCAGAGCGGCTCGCCGCGCAACCGCCTGAGCGTGTTTCTGGAGGCCATGCAGTCCGGCAGCCCCGACCGCTTCAGCTGGAGCCGCTCGCGAGCCTGGCACGCCATGGACCTGCGGCCGTATCACATCGAAGGCTTCAACGCCGACGTCTACCCGCACGCCAACCTGTACGAGGGCACGCCGCACGGCAACGAGAGGCCCTCCCTGCGCCTGGGACGCAGCGAGATGTACCGCCGCTTCCCCGAGTGGAAGCAGGGCCTGCCCTCCCGCGGCCACGGCTACAACGGCTTCGACTTCGAGCACATGGCGATCGACGACGTGTACGAGTGCTACCTGCTCACGGGCAGCTGGCCCGCGCTATCGGCCCTGCGCTCGGCGGGAGAGGCCATGCTCACCTGGAAAGAGCTGGTACCCAAGGGCCACATCCACTCCTCGCGGACGTTTGGCTGGACGCTGCGCGCGCTGATGCAGGTCTGGCGCGCCACGGGCGACAGCCGCTACCTGGATGCGGCCCGGCGCTACGTGGCCCGCGCCGACGCCGGGCGCGGCAAGGGCGAGGTGAAGTACATTCGCCCCCAACTCCCCGACGCGCGCCACATCGCCGACAAGTACTCCGACAGCCCCTGGATGATGGCGCCCGCGCTGCATGGCCTGGCCGCCTATTGGCAAGAGACCGAGGACCCGCTCGTGCCACCCATGCTGGTGGATCTGACGGCCTTCTGCATGTCGGCCTTCCGCGGCGTCGGCTTCCTGCCGGACATGCCCGCGGACGGCAGCCCCATGCCCGACGAGGTGCCCCAGACCATGGGGGTCGGCAGCTGGGTCCCCGGCGGCCTGGCGGCGGCGGCCTTCGTGCTCGACGACCACACCTACGTGGACGCCACCATCGGTTACTACGCCAAGCTGCACGCCCACACCAGCCAGCCCGTGCGCTTCGGCGCCAAAGACTGGCACTGGTGGCAGACCTGGATGGTCTCGGTGGAGCAGCGCCTGGGTCGCAAGGTGGTCGAGAGCCCGGCCTCGTACGCAGCGCCCAGACGCTGAGCCCGGGCGCGCGGGGGGGCGCGCTTGTGAGCCCCGCGCAGGCTGGGCTACCCTCCCCCTGCCATGAAAAAACTCTTCCTCGGTTGCGGCATCATGCTCGTCCTCGGTCTGGGGGCGTTGGGCTTCGTGACCTGGCAGATCTGGCCTCAGGTGCAAGAGGCCATGCAGCGCACCGAGGAGTACCAGAGCCGCCTGCTCACGCTCGAGGAGAGCTTTCCCTTCGACGCCGAGACGCAGACCGTGCTCGACGCCCAGCGCTTCAACGCGTTCCTCGACATGCGCACGGAGCTGCGCATCGACCTCCAGCGGACCATGGACGAGACGCGCCGGATGGAGCAGCAGGCCACGGACGATGACCTGGGCACCATCGCCCGGCTGCGCATGCAGTTCACGCAGTTCCCCATGGTCTACGACCCCATCGTCGGCGCGCTTGAGCGGCATGACATGAGCCTGAACGAGCTGGGCTACTACGTGCAGGTGCTGTGGGCCACGCTCGGCAATATCGACGCGGGCGGCGGCGGCGGCGATGCCCAGCTCGACCAGCTGCGCGGGCTCTACCCCAAGCTGCAGCTGGCCTACCGCTCGGTGGTGTCGCAGGACTCGCCCAAGCTGGCGGACCTGGTGGCACACATCGACCCGGCCGTCGTGAGCACGGCCCGCAAGCTCATGGCCACCGACGTCCCGCGCGTGCAGGCCGGCATGCTGGAGCCCCCGCTGGAGGCGGTCTGCCTGGCGCTCGCCACGAGCGGACTGAAGGTGCAGATGGGGCCTGTGGCGGTCAACATCGGCGGCCCCGAGGACGCGCAAGACGCCCCCGAGAACCCGTGAGCCCCACCCAGGTCGTGGCGCTGCGCGGCATGAGCTGCGCCGCCTGCGCGGCCAGCATCGAGAAGGGGTTGTCGGCCCGGGCCGACGTCAGCGAGGTCGAGGTGAGCTACGCCACGCGCAGCGCGCGGGTCGTGGGCTCCCTGGATCAGCCCACGCTGATCGCCGCCATCAGCGCGCTGGGCTACGAGGGCATGCCGTCGGTGGACGGCTCGCTCGAGGCCCTGCTCGGTGAGGACGGCTCGGCGCCGGCGCGCAATCGGGCTCTGCTGGCCCTGGCCCTGCTGGCCGCCAACCTGGGCCTGACGTTCTTCGAGCCCGGCGCCGCCTTCGTGCCCGCGCTGCTGCTGCTGGGCTGGCCCGGCGCGCCCGTCTTCCGCGCGGCCCTGCGCCTGGCCCGCGCGGGCCACGCCGCCATGGACACGCTGGTGGCCCTGGGCGCCGCGGCGGCCGTGGCCCACGGGCTCGCCGGCTGGGCCTCGAGCGGCGGCGCTCCCGAGCTCATGCCCGCCGCCATGATCATGACCTTCGTGCTGATCGGCCGGGCCCTGGAGGAGCGCGCGCGCCTGGCCGCGGGCGCCGGCGTGCGGGCCCTGGCCGAGCGCAGCCCGCGACGGGCCCGCGTGCTGCGAGACGGCGTTGAGCGGCAGCTGTCCGCCGACGAGGTCCTGCACGGCGACCTGTGCGTGCTGGGCGAGGGCGACGTGGTGCCCGCCGACGGCGTGCTGACCGAGGGCGCCGCGGGCTTCAACGAGGCCCTGCTCACGGGCGAGGCCATGCCGGTCTGGCGCGGCAGCGGCGACCCCGTGGTGGCCGGCTCGGTGCACGCCGGGGGCGGTCGCGTCGTGCTGCGCGCCACCGCCGTGGGCAGCGAGAGCACCCTGGCCGGCCTGCTGCGTCTGGTGCTCTCGGCCCAGAGCAGCCGACCGCCGGTGCAGCGCCTGGCCGACCGCGTGTCCGGCGTGTTCGTGCCGCTGGTGCTGGTCCTGGCCCTGGCGGCCTGGGGCTTCGGGGGTGGCGCCCTGGCCGCGGTGGCCGTGCTGGTGGTGGCCTGCCCCTGCGCCCTGGGCCTGGCCACCCCCACCGCCATCCAGGTGGCCACCGGCCGCGCCGCCAGCCTGGGCGTGCTGGTGCGCGACGCCGCGGCGCTGGAGGCCCTCGGTCGACTCGACGTGCTGCTGCTGGACAAGACCGGCACCCTGACCCGCGGCGAGCCCGTGGTCGAGCAGGTGCTGCCTGCTCCCGGCATCGATCAGGACACGCAACACATGGCCCTGGCCGCCGCCGCCGCGGTGGAGTCGGCCAGCAGCCACCCCCTGGCGAGGGCCGTGTCCGGCGAGGCCCAGCGTCGCGGTCTGGCACCGGTGGAGCCTGACCCCATCACCCTGCACGTCGAGGCCGGCGGTGTGCGCGGCCAGCTCATGGACGGCACCGACGTGGCCGTGGGTCGCCCGGCCTTCGTAGCTGGGCGCGGCGCCGACATCTCGCCCCTGTCGTCGGACCTCGACAGCCTGGCCGGCCGGGGCTGGACGCTGGTCGTCGTCTCGGTGGCCAAGCGCGCGCTGCTGGCCCTGGGAATCGGCGACCAGGTGCGCCCCACGAGCACACGCGCCGTGCGCATTCTGCGACAGGCGGGCATCGCGCCCGTGCTGAGCACCGGCGATCACGAGGCCGCCGCGCGGGCGGTGGCCACGCTGGTGGGCATCGACGAGGTGCACGCCGGGCAGTCGCCCCAGGCCAAGGCCGAGCACGTGGCGCGCCTGCAGTCGCAGGGCTTGGTGGTGGGCATGCTGGGCGACGGCAGCAACGACGGCCCGGCCCTGGCCGCCGCGGACGCCGGCATGGCCATGGGTGGGGCCAGCGCCGTGGCTCAGGCCTCGGCCCCCATCGTGCTGGTGGACGGCGACCTGGCCCGGGCCACCGTGGCGGTGGAGCTGGGCCGGGCCACTCTGCGCATCATCCGCCAGAACCTGACGCTGGCGTTTGCCTACAACGCCGTGGCCCTGCCGCTGGCCTTCAGCGGCGTGGTGCACCCGCCGCTGGCGGCCGCGGCCATGTCAGCCAGCTCACTGTTGGTGGTGACCAACGCCCTGCGCCTGCGCCGCTTCCGCAGCCGTCTGGACACCGCCTTCGGGCTGGAGAGCTGAGGGCGCGGCTCGCCGCGGCGGTGCGGTCGAGCCGGACCCTGCCAGGCTGGAGCGTCAGCGCCTGTGCCCGCACGCAGCGCGCAGCCTGCGTGCGTTCGTCAGCCGTCAGCCGTCGAAGTACATGTCGAACTCAAGCGGGTGCGGTCGCGTCTTCAGCGGCAGCACCTCGTTGGTCCACTTGGTCTCGATGTAGGTCTCGATGAAGTCCGCGTCGAACACGTCGCCGCGCAGCAGGAACTCGTGGTCGTTCTTGAGGGCCTCGAGCGCCTGCTCCAGGCTGGTGGGCGCATCCCGCACCTGCGCCAGCTCTTCGGGCGGCAGGTCGTAGATGTTCTTGTCGAGCGGCTCGCCCGGGTCGATGCGGTTCTGGATGCCGTCGATGCAGGCCATGGCCATGGCGGAGAACGCCAGGTAGCCCGTGGCCATGGGGTCGGGGCAACGGAACTCGAAGCGCTTGGCCTCCGGCGCGCTGCTGAACATCGGGATGCGGATGGCCGCGCTGCGGTTGCCGCTGGAGTAGGCCAGCTTGACGGGAGCCTCGAAGTGCGGCACCAGGCGCTTGTAGGAGATGGTGGCCGGGTTGGTGAACGCGATCACCGCGTCGGCGTGGCGCAGCAGGCCGCCGATGGCCCAGCGACCGATGTCCGAGAGTCCAGCGTAACCGTCGCCGGCAAACAGGTTCTTGCCGCCCTTCCAGAACGACATGTGCACGTGCATGCCAGAGCCGTTGTCGCCGAAGATCGGCTTGGGCATGAAGGTGGCCGTCTTGCCGGCGCGCACCGCGCAGTTCTTGACGATGTACTTGAACCACTGCAGCTTGTCGCCCATGGCGAGCAGCGAGTCGTAGCGCATGTCGATCTCGCCCTGACCCGCGGTGGCCACCTCGTGGTGGCTGCGCTCGACCGTGATGCCCACCGTCTCCATGACCATGGCCATCTCGCTGCGCAGGTCCTGGAGTTGGTCGATGGGCGGTACGGGGATGTAGCCGCCCTTGGCCTTGGGGCGGTAGCCGGTATTGGGGCCGCCCTCACCGCTCTCCCACCAGCCACCCTCGGACTCGATGCGGTAGAACGAACCCTGGGCGTTGTTTTCCCAGTGCACCGAGTCGAACACGAAGAACTCGGCCTCGGGGCCCACGTAGATGGTGTCGCCGATGCCGGCCGCCTGGATGTACTGCTCGACGCGACGGGCCACGCCGCGCGGATCCCGGCTGTACTCGTCCTTGGTGATGGGATCGACCACGTTGCCCACCAGCACCAGCGTGGGCTGCTCGTAGAACGGGTCGACCTGGGCGGTGGAGGCGTCGGGCACCACCAGCATGTCGCTCTCGTCGATGCTCTTCCAACCGCGGATGGAGCTGCCGTCGAAGCCGAAGCCGTCGCGGAACGACGCCTCGCTCACCTGGTGATGCGGCACCGTGAAGTGCTGCCACTGACCGAACAGGTCGCAGAAACGGATGTCGACGAGACGGATGGCGTCTTCGCCGAGCATGTCGACCACATCCTTTGGGGTCAGGACACGATTCTCAGACACGGGCTGCTTTCCTTTCGAAGGAGGTCAAGTCGCACGCCCGAGGGGCGAGCTGGAGTGCTTCGGGATGGGTTGTTGGTGCCGCGGGCACGGGAACGCCGCGGGAGTCGATGGCGTCATCAGATGGCCTCCGGGCCGGTCTCGCCGGTGCGGATGCGCACGACCTCGTCAAGGCACCAGGTGAAGACCCGACCGCGCTCGCCGCCGCTCTGCTCGATGGCGTGGACCGCGGCCTCGACGAAGTCATCGTTGACGCCGACCTCGATGCGCACCATCGGTTCGGGTGACACGTCCGCCAGCGCCATGCCCGCCATGTCGGAGACGCCATGCACCTCGCTCACCGTCATGCGGAAGATCTCCGCCTCAGCCAGCAGGGTGGTCACCGCTGCGAGCCGTTCGGGCGCGATGATGGCCTGGACCATCCTCATGGGAATTCAGCCGCCGTTGCCGTGCTTCGCGGTCGGTCGGCCGGTGGATCCGCCACCAGACCCCGCCCGCGAGGTCTGGGACGGAAACGTAGCCGACACGGCGAGTTGGGCCCAGCCCCGAATCCGGGAGCGGCGTTCCGGGCCGTTCCCGGCCGTTCCGGGCTGGCTGCGCCATTCCGAGCGGGCCGGGTGGCCGAGCGGGCCGAGCGGGCCGGGTGGCCGAGCGGGCCGGGTGGCCGAGCGGGCCGGGTGGCCGAGCGGGCCGGGTGGCCGAGTGGGCAAGCGGGCGGGGCTGGCAGGAGCGTGAGCAGCGGCAGGCAGTGACCCGCGGCAGGGGTGTGAGCAAGAGGGCTCGAAGCGTCCAGCGTGCGGCGGTCGAGGACCAGCTCTGGAAGCGTCCTGTTGTCCCGGA